>Ga0209630_10005092_pt1 | contig 11255 bp, 8 predicted proteins | sample COG_01_FD_184745 | JGI IMG/M metagenome (GOLD analysis project Ga0209630, IMG submission 184745) | Pelagic Microbial community sample from North Sea - COGITO 998_met_01 (SPAdes) (version 2) | ecosystem: Environmental > Aquatic > Marine > Neritic zone/Coastal water | place: Helgoland, sampling... | reverse complement strand
CCCCAGCGCGGCAAAGTCCTATGTTCTTAATAATGAATTGTTCAACTTCCTGAAACCAGCCAGCTTCAAGTTCGGTATCAGCGTGGAGAAACAAAAGCCATGCTCCCGTGGCTTGCGTGCCTCCGGCTGCAAGTTGTTTGCCGCGTCCACGTTCGCATTTGATGACTTGGACTCCACATTGACGCGCTTCATCAACGGTTGCATCTTCAGAGCCACCATCAACAACGATAATATCATAAGGAAGTGTGATTACCGATTTTTTGAGGGCGTCAATGGTCCCTTTGATATTGCCTCCTTCATTAAGGGCAGGGATGACAATACTTAAAGTTGGATGATCTTTGCTCAACATTCCTTATGCATACCATATCCAGGCTAATGAATAACTATCTATGTCACCCACCGCTAGAGGCACATATACAGATGGTGGTACTGAGGGGTTTAGGGTAATTTGTCGCCGTGTTAAATTTTAACTTTGAATACAAATACATTGAGCAAGGCCTCAATCCTGTTGTCGGTGTCGATGAGGCCGGGCGTGGTCCGTGGGCCGGGCCGGTGGTGGCTGGAGCTGTCATTATTGATGCTGAGACCATGCCTGAGAGACTTAGTCTAGACTTGGATGATTCAAAAAAACTAACATCCCAAAAGCGTGAAGAGCTATTTCAGCTGTTGCTTAACTGCGCTAAAATAGGAATAGGGATATCCAGCGTGGTTGAAATTGACGCTCTTAATATTCTTCAGGCCACCATGCTGGCTATGAGGCGCGCCGTTGAGGATTTGGGCTTGTCACCAGGCATGGTACTGGTCGATGGTAATATTCTACCCAACTGGTCATATCCCTCCCAGGCCATCATCAAGGGTGATGGACGGTCCCTGTCCATTGCAGCTGCTTCTATTGTCGCTAAGGTCAGCCGCGACCAATTCATGTCTGACTTGGCGAAAGACTACCCCCAATATGGTTGGGAGCGGAATGCTGGTTATGGCACCAAAGAACACCAACACGGCTTGGTTGAATTTGGCGTCTGTAAGCATCATCGACGAAGTTTCAAACCCATTAAAAATATTCTTGGTATCTAGATATTGAGTCCGGCAATATCTTAATGTCTATATATAGGATTAAAAACCTTATCTAAAGCGCTGAATTCATTTATTTCTTGACCGCGATTCACCTGTGAATCAGACTGCGCTAATTATTTTGGAAGGGACATACGGCGCTTAATAAAGTTGTGTGATAAAGACAATGACAATGAAGATTTCCTCTGAGGAGGGCTTAATACTTCAAGGAAATTGCGTTGATTTAATGAACGACTTGCCCGAGGCATCCGTCGACCTGATCTTCGCCGATCCCCCGTATAACCTGCAGTTGGAAGGGGACTTGATGCGTCCTAATAGCTCAAGGGTTGATGGGGTTGAGAATAACTGGGACAAATTTGACAGTTTTCAGGCATATGATGAGTATACACGAGACTGGCTAACTGCCGCTCGCCGGGTTCTTAAGCCTAATGGTGCCCTTTGGGTCATCGGCAGTTATCATAACATTTTTAGAGTTGGAGCTATTCTTCAGGATTTGGGCTACTGGATGCTCAATGATGTAGTCTGGCGCAAGAGCAATCCAATGCCTAATTTTCGTGGACGCCGGTTTACAAATGCTCATGAAACCCTGATTTGGTGTGCTAAATCAAAAGTGTCTAAATATTTGTTTAATTACGAGGCCATGAAAAACCTTAACGAAGATTTGCAAATGCGTTCCGATTGGGAATTGCCTATTTGTACCGGCCGCGAGCGTCTAAAAAAGAATGGACTGAAGGCGCATCCAACACAAAAGCCTGAAACTCTTCTTTATCGGGTCATCCTGTCTTCTTCCGAAGTTGGTGATACGGTCCTTGACCCTTTCTTTGGCACCGGAACGACGGGTGCGGTTGCCAAGAAAATGGGCCGTAAGTTCATTGGCCTTGAGCGTGAGGAAGAATATATACATATCGCTCGCGAGCGCATCAAGAAGGTGCGAAAAATGTCCGAAGAAGAAAAAAATCTCTACTCCACCCCACCCAAGCGTAGCCTGCCACGTATTCCTTTTGGGCGTTTAATAGAACATGGCTTGTTGACCCCAGGAACCGTATTATTCGATAATCGCAGACGACATTCTGCCAAAGTGCGCGCTGATGGATCACTGATTGCGGCTGACTTTCGTGGCTCTATCCATCAGGTTGGTGCGCACGTTCAAAAGGCACCGGCTTGTAACGGCTGGCAGTTCTGGAATGTTGAAAAAGGTGGAGAGTTGGTATCCATCGATACTTATCGACAAAAATTACGTGCTGAGTTGCATTAAGATTTTAATCAAATAGGCTAATAATCATGAGTAAATGGGACGTACGCTTTTTGCGCTTGGCATTGGAAGTTTCGACTTGGTCAAAGGATCGCTCGACTCAGGTTGGCGCGGTAATAGTTGGTGCCGACCGCTCTCCTGGTCCTTATGGCTATAATGGGTTTCCGCGTTTTATCGACGATGAAAGGGAAGAACGCCACACTCGGCCAACCAAGTACGACTGGACTGAGCATGCTGAGCGTAACGCTATCTATAATGCTGCACGCATGGGGGTGGCGCTAAAGGGTAGCACTATTTACGTGACTCATGTTCCGTGTGCAGATTGCGCGCGTGCTATCATTCAGGTTGGTATCACACGCGTGGTAACGGATGCATCTTGCATGGATGGGGGCTTTTCAGAACGCTGGTCAGAGGCGGCTGAAACCACCCGGGAAATGCTCGCCGAAGCAAATATTCCTATTGATCTAGTCTCAGTAAAATAAGAGTAGTAAAAATTCTGTCGCAATTTGCGCCAATGGTGTCAATTTAGACGGTTCTCGCCCGGTGTCCACAGTACGTCATGCTTTCCACCCTCATTTAGCAAACGCGCCAACTGGAAAAGATGGTCTGATAGTCGATTGATATAGCTTAGAGCCTGCGGATTGATATTCTCTCTTTGAGAGAGCTCAGAAATTAGCCGTTCTGCACGGCGCGTTACTGTACGTGATAGGTGAAGGTGTGCTGAAGCAGGTGAACCGCCGGGCAAAATAAATGAGGTCAAGTCGTCCAGCTTTTCATTCATAGAGTCAATTTCGATTTCCAGACGGTTAACTTGAGCCGAAACGATCCGCATAACCTTTTTTGCATTATTACCCTCGTCGGGGCGGCACAGGTCAGCTCCAAGGTCGAATAAATCATTCTGGATTCGGGACAGCATTTGATCCGAGTCGCCTTGGGTATGAAGTCGGGCCAGGCCGATTGTTGCGTTTGCTTCGTCTACTGTGCCATAGGCGGCGACCCTCAAGTCATGCTTTGGTGTTCGGCTACCATCTCCGAGGGATGTTTCACCTTTATCGCCACCACGGGTATAAATTTTTGTTAGTTTGACCATTCAGTTTTCCTTGCTAACGCCATTACGATACTAATCAAAACACTACCAATGGTGTAATTATGGATAGTAGTGAACCAAGAGATATTATAACGCTGTACAAGTTTTTTGGGAAGGCTGAGATTATTAAAACCTATAAGCTTAAAGTAGGCTATACTTTTGCAGAGCAAGGTCAGGCCATTAAAGTTACAGTCAAAATCTTACTACATGCCGGAGACTTTTAGTCAAAAACAATTTGGCAACAAAGGTTCTCTTTGGTTTTACTGAGCAAAAATATCATTTGATATCTACGCATACTTGCTCGTTTGTTAAGTGTCTGAAAACGGGAGAACTTCTACTTATGGGTTTGGATTTAGATTTAGCTCAAAAAGCTGGCAAATTGGCCATGTAATAGTTGGTTAGCATTTTTTAAACCAATTTGTGTTTCTATAATCCAATATGATCGCTAACTATCGTTTATAACTACATTAATAAGTGTATCCATTTGATGTTTATAAAAAATATACGTTTTGTTTTCGCTTTTTGTTTTGGACTTAGTTCGCTTCTAGCGATTTCTGGCTCTCAAGGAAAGGAAAGCGCGCAACACTCCCAAGTTTGGATGGCTGTTAACCATCAATCTTATCAGGAACGAACTGGTAGTGTTTCCAATATTACATTATTTTATCAATATTACTTAAGCGAAGCTAAACAATTTTTGAAATCCGAAATCAGGATTCTGGAAGAATTATCGATTGGCACTACTCATACTACGCCGCAAGTTATTATAGACCTGCCGCCAATTACTCCTAAAATTTCCAAGATAAAGCAGCCTCAGTCAAGCGAACTAATCAAGCCGATTGTCCCCACTGATAGAGTAATCCCAGTACCTAAAACAACTCCAATGTTACTTGGTAGGCTATGATGCTTTTCATATAAACTTGATATGGAGGAATATTTTTTGGTGTTCAACGTTCGCCAAAACCTCCACCACCGGGCGTTTTAATGACCAATACATCACCCGGCGTCACATCAATCTGCTCCGTTTCAGCAAGTTGAATTTTACTGCCATCAATTCGTTCAAGTAAATTTTTGCCACAAGCCCCGTTTTCTCCGCCGACTAGACCGTAGGGCGCAATATGGCGATGACCGGATACAATCCCTGCTGACATGGCTTTGAGAAAACGCAAACGCCTAATTACGCCATCGCCACCTGAATGCTTGCCTTTGCCGCCACTTCCATGACGAATAGCGAAGTTTTCTAGCAATACAGGAAAACGCCACTCAAGTACCTCAGGGTCAGTTAAGCGGGAATTGGTCATGTGGCTGTGAACACCGTCAGCACCATCAAAATCTGGTCCAGCCCCGGTTCCGCCACAAATGGTTTCATAATACTGGTATATTTCGTTACCGAAGGTCACATTGTTCATCGTGCCTTGCGAAGCAGCCATGATATTGAGTGCCCCATAAAGAGTGTCAACAACTGCTTGTGACGTCTCCACGTTACCAGCGACAACAGCAGCGGGGAATTTGGGGTTCAACATACAGCCTTCAGGGATGATTATATCAATTGGTTTCAGGCAACCTTCATTCAAGGGGATGTCGTCATCGACCAGTGTGCGAAAGACGTACAGAATAGCTGACCGGGTAATTGCCGACGGGGCGTTGAAGTTGTTCTTTTGCTGTGGGGATGTTCCACCGAAATCAACGCGTGCTTGGCGTGCTTTTTTGTCAATAGAAATGGATACTTTGATTTTGGCCCCGCTATCCATTTCATAGCTAAAAGAGCCGTCTTTAAGGGTGCTTATAACTCGACGAATGGATTCTTCTGCATTGTCCTGAATATGGCCCATATAGGCTTGAATAACTTCGAGGCCATAGTGCCCAACGATGCGGTGTAGTTCGCTCACCCCTTTTTCGTTGGCTGCAACCTGAGCCATTAAATCGGCTATATTCTGATCGGGATCGCGTGCTGGGTAAGGTCCTGAAGCCAGAAGACCACGCATTTCTTTTTCTCGAAATCGTCCCTTTTCGACCATCAGAAAGCTATCAATGAGAACACCCTCTTCTTCTATGCTGGTGCTATTTGGTGGCATGGAACCCGGGGTTATACCTCCAATATCTGCATGGTGTCCGCGTGAAGCTACAAAGAACAACGGATCCTTACTGGCTTTACCAAAGACTGGAGTGACCAGGGTGATATCGGGCAGATGAGTGCCGCCGTTATAGGGGGCGTTGAGAACACTAACGTCTCCAGGACTCACATTTGCGCCACGTTCCTTAATAACTGTTTGCACGCTTTCTCCCATTGAACCCAAATGAACAGGTATATGTGGCGCATTTGCGACTAGACCGCCTTGCTTATCAAAGATGGCACATGAAAAATCCAGACGTTCCTTGATGTTAACTGAATATGCAGTGTTAGCCAGCACTGTACCCATCTGCTCTGCGATAGACATAAATAGGTTATTGAAGATTTCGAGCATAACTGGATCAGCACCTCCCTCATCCACAAGACCAGTGCCTATGGCAGGAGCCGTTTGACGTGCACATCTGCGGCTCAAGATCAACTGTTTCTCAGACCCAGTCTTGGCCTTCCAATCTGGCTCTACAATGGTTGTCCCAGTTTTCTCAATAATGATTGCAGGGCCTTGTATGATATTTCCAGGAACCAGAGTTTCGCGCTGGTAAACGGGAGCTTGGTATAATTTTCCTCCGCTGAAAAACTCAGTAACCTCCAGTTGTGCAGGCAGGGTTTTATTGAGTGTATCTTTTCGCTGTTGTTTGGGTGTTGTTTGGTCCCCCCCTAAGGCTTCAATGGAGAGGGTTTCAATAACAAGGCGACGTCCAGCCATAACAAAGCCAAAGCGTTTCTTGTGCGACGCCTCAAAGGCTTTTATCATTTTTATTTCATTATCATATTCAACACTAATAGCGGTATCGGTTCCAGCGTAGCGAATGTAGATTTTGCAAATTATGAAAATAGTAGTTTTATCTATCCCCTGACTTTCAATATCTTTTGAGGTTTCGTGCTTCAACTTTCTAATAATGGGGGCTAGTGATTTAAGGCCTTTATAGTCAAGGGAGATTTCGCAGGAGTGTTCACGCATGGATCGTATCTTGGCTAGTCCCATGCCATAGGCAGAGAGCACTCCAGCGAGTGGATGAATGAGTACGGTTTTCATACCTAGGGCATCGGCGACAAGACAGGCATGTTGGCCACCAGCACCACCAAAGCTATTCAGAATATATTCTGTGATATCGTAGCCCCGTTGCACAGAAATCTGTTTGATGGCGTTGGCCATGTTTTCAACAGCAATTATTAAGAAACCCTCAGCTACCTGTTCCAAGCTTCGCTTGTTGCCAATGACTTTTTCAATGTCATTGGCCAACTTTCTAAAAGATTTTTTGACAATGTCATAATCTAGGGGCTGGTCAGCATCCTTGCCAAAGATGTGCGGGAAGAATTTTCCCTTGATTTTACCAAGCATCAAATTGCAATCCATAATTGTCAACGGCCCGCCGCGACGGTAACTGGATGGCCCAGGTAAGGCTCCCGCGGAATACGGCCCAACTTGATAGCGCCCATTGTCAAATTGCAAAATAGATCCGCCTCCGGCAGCAACCGTGTGTATGCTCATCATTGGGGTGCGCATACGAATTCCGGCGACTTGGGTCTCAAAGGAACGCTCATAAAAACCGTCATAATGTGATACGTCTGTTGAGGTCCCGCCCATATCAAAGCCAATGACTTTTTTGAAGTAATTTTCGGCTGCAGTGTGTACCATGCCAACAACGCCACCCGCTGGACCTGACAAAATACTGTCTTTGCCTTGAAATAATTTTGCGTCGGTCAACCCGCCGTTGGACTGCATGAACATCAGATGCGTTTCATCAAGCTCAAGTGCAATTCGATCAATATAACGGCGCAGAATTGGCGTCAGGTAGGCGTCTACTACAGTTGTATCGCCGCGTGAAATCAATTTTATCAGGGGAGATACTTTATGGGAAACGGAAATTTGGCTAAAACCTATTTCGCTGGCTATTTGGGCAACAGTTCTTTCGTGCTCGTTAAAGCGGAACGCGTGCATGAAGACAATAGCGACTGACGTTATCAGGCCTTTATCGAAGACTGCTTTTAATTTTTGTCGTACCGTTGCTTCATCCAAGTGCAACAGAACTTCACCGTTGGCGGAAAATCTCTCGTCTATTTCGATAACCTGACTATAAAGCATCTCTGGCAATTGGATATGTTTGTCAAACAGGCGTGGACGGTTTTGATAGCCGATGCGAAGGGCATCTCTGAAGCCTTTTGTCGTTAAAAGTAATGTTGCCTCACCCTTGCGCTCGAGCAGAGCATTGGTAGCAACTGTAGTTCCAATCTTTACTGATTGTATCAGTTTCGATGGGATAGGGTCTGTGCTATTTACACCAAGTAAATTACGTATGCCTTCAAGGACTGCATCTGGATAGTGCTCAGGATTTTCTGATAGTAATTTGTGGAAGACGATTTCACCAACTGGATTGCGTGCTACGATATCTGTAAACGTGCCTCCACAGTCAATCCAAAATTCCCATTTCCCATGATAACTCATTAATAATAAACACTTATTTTATACAAAAATTCCCCCACATATGTCATCTTTTAGTGGGATGCAAAATGAAATTACACCTGTAATCCATTCTTTGACAGTAAGACTGTAGAATTCGCAACTCGTTTTTTTTAAGTCGGCTCTTTATTAGACGCACTGATGCAATAATGGATACTAACTATCTCGGTCATGATAATTTTTTCCACAAATTTAAGAGTTGAATGTAACAGACTATTCACGGGTGTGAACAATCTAATTTTATGAATAAAAAGACCCTTGGTGAACGCCTCATCAAATTTTAACCTCCACTTGGTTCAATTCGACTTAGTCATTCATAAAACCTTTTTCCATCGCTTTGAGTTTGGTTTTAAAGCCAAAGTCTTTGTAGATGGAAAGCAAATCTGTTTTCAGTCGTTTTGAGCTTGGTTGAACTTTTTGAATTAGGTCAAAGAACCGCGAAGCTGGCATCTCACCAAATCCATAATATCCCTTGGGTTTTCCTGTTTCATAAACATCCTCTCGTTCTTGGTTAGTCGCGAACTGATCAAAAGTAAGATCATATTTCTCTTGGGAAAAATTATCTCTCAACCACCAGTGTCCCTCACCGTCTGTGTTCTCGCCTCTCATTGGTTCTAAGATTTCTGTATCCATCAAATACAGCAATACGAAAGTAGCAGGGACACAATGACCAAAGAAAGGGTATTTCCAACGAAAATGATTGTCGGGGTATTTCTTTTTGATCTCTTTAGAAAGGAGATCGTCAGTTAGATTTGATCTGATTAATTTTGATACTTTCTCTAGCTGGTCGGGTGTGTATGGATACCTCTCAAACTCTAACACATCATACTGACCTGCTAATCCTTTCATATTATTATTCTTACGGAAGATACGGTGATTCCCCTCAACAATAGTCATCCACTTACCATGTCGAGATTTAGTCATTAGTCACTCCCATCAGTTATCACAGACGCAAAAAATATTACAGACATCCAAATAAGAATCGGAAGTGGATAAAGGAGTGAAATCTCATAGGTTTCAGGCAGGCCTTCACGTTTTGAATTACCTAAAAACCATTCCCTCCAGCAAAATATTATCCATAATCCCCATATAACGAAAGCTATCGGCCCAATAATCATCTATCAGATACCAGACAAGAGTTTTCTTGCACCAACTTACTCTCCTTTTTTGACACAAACTACCAGCAGAAAGTACTTAGAAACAGCCGACTACTGCGGCTGTAAAATTTCACAATTCATCGCCCCCCCTCTGCTGAAACCGATACACCACAGTTAAAAACTCTATTAGAGTTAGCATTTATGGCTGAGGGTATTTTTAAGGGAAGTGACTGATTTGTCAAAAGACGCGCAAAAGCCATCTGATTCATCAACGGAATTGTAGAAGACATGGCTTAATCCAATTTGAAGTTATTCTTGTAGTCAAGCTTGAGTTTTTTGTCTTGAACATCTTTTTTTAAGAAGCAATTACCAACAACGAGGATATCAAGCTCGGTGCCCATCAGGCACCTGAAGGCATCTTCTGGTGTATTAACAATAGGTTCGCCGCGAACGTTAAAACTGGTGTTAACAACTACGGGACAGCCAGTTTTTTCTTTGAAAGCAGAAATAAGGGCATGATAAAGAGGGTTGGTTTCTTTGTGCACTGTTTGAACCCGAGCTGAATAATCAACATGAGTGACAGCAGGAATTTCGGAGCGAGGAACGTTTAACTTTTCAATGCCAAATAGTGCTTTTTCAAATTCACTCATTTCATATTGTTTGTTTTTATTAACATCTGCCACCATCAACATGTAGGGGCTATCACCTTCTATATCAAACCAATCAGAGGCATCTTCGGATAGAACTGAGGGGGCAAAGGGGCGGAAAGACTCACGATATTTGACCTTCAAATTAAGGGTCTTCTGCATTTTGATAGACCGAGGGTCTGCTATAATAGACCTTCCACCAAGAGCTCTTGGGCCAAACTCCATACGTCCTTGCATCCAGCCAATCGCCTTTTCAGCAGCTAGTGCTTCGGCCGTTGTTGATATGAGAGCCTCTTCATTGAGAACTTCAAAAACAGCCCCTGCTTTCGTTAATCGTAGTTCAATCTCATGTTGTTCAAATTCAGGTCCAAGATAAGACCCTTTCATTAAATCGCTATGACCATTTATCTTGCGGGCTTTGCCCAGATAATGGTGGTAAACTGTCATAGCTGCACCCAATGAGCCTCCTGCATCGCCAGCGGCTGGCTGAACCCAGATATTCTTAAAAGCGCCATCACGCAAAACCCTGCCATTGGCAACACAGTTAAGCGCCACTCCTCCAGCTAAACAAAGATTATCAATTTTATATTCTTTAGCAAGATCTCGTGTTAGGCGGAGGATTGTCTCTTCGACCACTGCTTGAACTGAGGCGGCAATGTCCATGTGAATTTGTTCTAGATCATCACCGTCGCGTTTACGTGCTGGCTGACCAAATAATTGAGCAAATTTATTATTCGTCATAGTGAGGCCAGTACAATAATTAAAATAGCTCATATCCAGGCGAAAGGAGCCATCATCTTTTACGTGGATTAATTTATTCATTATTAAGTTTTTAAAACGTGGCTCTCCGTAAGGCGCCAGTCCCATTACTTTGTATTCCCCCGAATTTACTTTAAAGCCCACGTAGTAGGTAAAAGCGGAATAAAGCAAACCCAAACTGTGAGGAAAGTGGATTTCCTTGATCATTTCCAGCTTGTTGCCGCGGCCTATGGCGATTGAAGTTGTCGCCCACTCGCCGACGCCATCCATGGTTAACACCACGGCGTCTTCAAAAGGGGAAGGGTAAAAAGCACTAGCAGCATGGCTTTGATGATGTTCAGCAAAAAGAAGTTTATTTTTCCAGTCAAGATTCGGGGTAAGTTTCTGCAACTCTTGGCGCAGCATTTTTTTTTGAAATAACTTATCTCTCAACCAAATTGGGATGGCGGTTTTAAACGAGTTGAATCCGCTTGGTGTGTAGGCTAAGTAGGTTTGTATCAGGCGTGTGAATTTCAAAAGTGGTTTGTCGTAGAAGACTACGTAGTCAATCTGTTCGATTTTGATGTCAGTTTCATTCAAACAATAAGCAATCGCATTTGAAGGATAAGCCGGATCATGCTTGATCCGTGTAAACCGCTCTTCTTGTGCAGCAGCAACAATTTTTCCATCAACAACCAAGGTTGCCGCACTATCGTGATAAAAAGCAGAAATGCCAAGGATATGCATAAGGTTAAATCTTACTAGAGTTGTTTTTTC
>Ga0209630_10005088_pt1 | contig 11259 bp, 13 predicted proteins | sample COG_01_FD_184745 | JGI IMG/M metagenome (GOLD analysis project Ga0209630, IMG submission 184745) | Pelagic Microbial community sample from North Sea - COGITO 998_met_01 (SPAdes) (version 2) | ecosystem: Environmental > Aquatic > Marine > Neritic zone/Coastal water | place: Helgoland, sampling... | reverse complement strand
GGCTTCGGCCGTAGGCGCCTTGCCGGTCAGGTGCTCGACGATGGCCGAGGCGGTGTCGGTCGCGATCGAGGCGACATTGGTCATGGCGGCGTCGCGGGTCTTGCCGATGGCGGTTTCGGCCTCGGCGATGCGGGCGCTGACCACGGCTTCTTCTTCGGCGGCGCGCTTGTTGGCTTCGTCGGTGACGCGGGCCTTGGCGGCAGCGGCCGTGGCGCGGGACTGGGCGCGGGCTTCGGCGACTTCAGCCTTGGCCTGCTCGGCCTGGCCGGCGGCCTCGGCCTGGACCTGACGCGCGGTGGCGACGGCGGTGGAAATGGTGTCGGCGCGCTCATCCAGGACCTTGCGCATACGCGGCGCGAAGACCTTGGCGATCAGCCAGTAGAGAATGGCGAACAGGAAGACCAGATAGACGATCTGGCCGAACCAGTGCTGGAACTCGAATTGGGGCAGGCCGCCGCCTTCGCCATGCGTGGCCTCGGTCGAGGCGTGCGTGGTGTTCACCGTGCCGACCTGGGCCGAATGAGCGGCGTCGGGAGCGGTGGGAACGAGGTCGGGTGTATGTGTGGCCATGCTTCGTCTGTCTTGCAAATCAATCGAAAAGGCGCGGCGACCGGGATCGCCCGGACGCCGCGCCTGTTCGGGAGCAGCCCTTAGGCCGAGAAGATGATGATGCCCAGAACGAAGGCCAGAATGCCCAGGGCTTCAGCCAGGGCGGCGCCGACGAACAGGTTGCCGATTTGCGAGCCGGCGGCCGACGGGTTGCGCAGGGCGCCCGTCAGGAACGAGCCGAAGATGTTGCCGACGCCGATACCGGCGCCGATCATGCCGAGGGTAGCGAGGCCTGCACCGATGAGCTTGGCGGCTTCTGCGTCCATAATCTTGATCCTAGTCTTTAGAGGTTTGGTGGGTGGAAACGAACTGGGTGTGGGCTTTAGTGCCCGTGACCCAGGTTGACCACATCGTTGAGGTAGATGCAGGTCAGAACGGCGAAAACGAAGGCCTGGAGGAAGGCCACCAGGAACTCGAGGGCGGTCAGGCCGACGGTCATGCCCATCGACAGCATGGCGATCGGGATGCCGAACCAGCCCAAGGCGCCCGTCACACCGATGACGACGAAGCCGGCGAAGACCTTCAGGGCGACGTGGCCGCCCATCATGTTGCCGAACAGACGAAGCGTCAGGGTGATGGGGCGCAGCAGGAAGGAGATGAACTCGATCGGGACGATGAAGAACAGCATCACGAACGGCACGCCCGACGGCACGAACAGCTTGAAGAAGCCCAGGCCGTGCTTGGCGAAACCGATGGCCAGCACAAGCAGGATGGTCATGACGCCGAAGGTGGCGGTCACGGCGATCTGCGAGGTGGCGGTGAAGGTCAGGAACAGGCCGATGAAGTTCATGGCCAGGATGAAGGTGAAGACCGTGAACACGAACGGGAAGAGCTTGCGGCCCTCGTGACCGATGATGGAATCGACGATGCCGTCGATCATGCCGAACATCGTCTCGCCGACCGCCTGCATCCGGCCCGGAACGACCGTGGCCTTGGCGGTGAACAGCTGAAGCATCAGCACCACCAGACCGAAGGCGATGGTCATCGCCAGGTGCGAGTTGGTGAAGGCGATATGCTGCGTGCCCACGACAGGCAGGGTCACATCCCCGAAGTCGATCAGGGGTTCGATCTTAAACTGGTGAAGCGGATCAGCCATGGGCCCCTTAGTCTTCTTCGTCTTCGTCGAAGGGAACCGACTTCGGCTCCACTCCACTTGCCTTGGCCTGGGCCATCAGGCGTTGCGCCGTCTGCCAGGCCATCCATACCGATACGGCGAAGCCCAGAAGGACGCCGCCGATCAAACCCCAGGGTCCGGTGTGCGCGAACCGGTCCACGATGAACCCGAGCGCCAGCCCCACGAACACCCCGCCGAACAGGTCGGCGATGATCCGCCACGCCTGTCCCGCCGCCGCCTGTCCCGCCGCTTCATGCGGCACGGGAGGAGCCGTCCGCGCCTCCAGTGAGGAAGCGCTGTCATTGAGGCGTTTGATCGCCTCTTCGCGCGATTCCGTCGGTTGGGACATGGGTTGTATCGGCTCGACGTCCCGGCAAGCCCGGACGGGGTCTGAATTCGGCGCGGAACCTATAGGCGAGGGGCTCTTTGGTCAAGGCGTGTTACAGCTGCTCTAACTTGCTGATTGGGCTGGGGATTTTTTATCCCCATGGCGGTGTGACGAAGCGTCGCCGCGGGGGGAGGGGTTCGTCGCCGGGGACGGTTCGCCTCGCGCCCTTTCCTCCGGGGGCGGCGCCATCCATATGCAGGCGATGACGATGAGAGGCAGTGAGCGCGGGACGGGTCGGGGACGCAGCAAGGGGCCGGAGGCCCGGGCGGGGGCTCCGACCGACAAGGCCGAGGATCCCAATACCTTCGCGGCCCTGGCTGATCTGACGCGGCTGGTCGGGCGGTCGGGCGCGCCGCAGCTGCGCCTCAGGCTGATCGCCGCGATTCTCCTGACCCTGGCGGGCAAGGGGCTGGGCGTGCTGGCGCCGCTGGTGCTGGGCGCGGCGGTCAATCATCTGTCGCGCGGGCAGGGGGCGGGCGTTTCCGTCGGCCTGGGCTTCGCGGCCTTCGCCGTGGGCTGGGCCTTGGTGCGCCTGCTGTCGGCGGCCACGCCCCAGATTTCCGACGTCGTCTTCGCGCCCGTCCGCGCGGCGGCCCAGCGGCGCACGGCGGCCGAGACCTTCGCCCATGCCCTGAACCTGTCGCTGGACTTCCACCAGACCAAACGGTCGGGCTCGCTGTCGCGCACGGTGGACCGGGGCTCGCGGGCGGTGGACTTCCTGCTGCGTATCCTGGCCTTCAACCTGGTTCCGACCGTGGTCGAGCTGGCGCTGGCGGCCAGTGTGCTGGGCGGCAAGTACGACTGGCGATTCGCCGTCGTCGCCGTCGTGGTGGTGGTGGTCTACACCGGCCTGACCTTCGGCGTGTCCAACTGGCGGATCGAGCACCGGCGGGTGATGAACGCCGCCGATTCGGAAGCGGCGGGTTTGGCCGTCGACGCCCTTCTCAACTACGAGACGGTCAAGTCGTTCGGGGCCGAGGCGCGCGCCGCCGAGGGCTACGATCGGGCGCTCGGCGCCTATAATGTCGCGGCGCTGAAGGCGAACACCTCTCTCGCCCTGCTGAACGGGGTCCAGGCCCTGATCATGAACGTCGGGCTCGGCGTCATGGCGGTCATGGCCGGGTTCGAGGCCGCCGCCGGCCGGATGGGGCCCGGCGACGTCACCGCCGCCGTCCTGATCATGATCTCGCTGTACGCCCCGCTGAACATCCTCGGCTTCGCCTATCGGGAAATCCGGCAGTCCTTCATCGACATGGAGGAGATGCTGAAGATCACGCGCCAGACGCCTCAGGTCGCCGATGCGCCAGGCGCGCCGGACCTGCCGAAGCCTGAGGACGCGCGGGGCGGCTCGATCGCCTTCGAGAGCGTGTCCTTCCGTCACGACGCGCGCGCCAACGGGCTGGAGGACGTCGACTTCTTCGCCGCGCCGGGCACCACGACGGCCCTTGTCGGTCCCTCGGGGTCGGGCAAGTCGACCATCGTCAAACTGGCGCTCAGGCTGCTGGACCCGCAGTCCGGCCGGGTGCTGATTGACGGTCGCGACCTGCGCGACGTGACCCAGTCCTCCTTGCGTCAGGCGGTGGCCCTGGTGCCGCAGGACGTGGCCCTGTTCAACGACAGTCTGAGGGTCAACATCGCCTTCGCCCGCCCCGATGCGGACGAGGCGGCGATCTGGGCGGCGGCGGAGGCGGCGGAGCTGGCGGACTTCATCCGCAATCTGCCGGACGGCATGGACACCAAGGTGGGCGAGCGCGGTCTGAAGCTCTCGGGCGGCGAGCGTCAGCGGGTCGGCATCGCCCGCGCCCTGTTGGCCGATCCCTCGATCCTGATCCTGGACGAGGCGACCAGCGCGCTCGACAGCCGCACCGAGGCCGCGATCCAGAAGACGCTTCGGAAGGCCCAGGCCGGCCGCACGACCCTGGTGGTCGCCCACCGGCTGTCGACCATCGCCGACGCCGACCAGATCCTGGTGCTCAAGGCCGGGCGGATCGTCGAGCGCGGCGCCCACCACGAACTGGTGGCCCGGGTCGGCGGGGAATATGCGGCGCTGTGGAAAAAACAGACGCGCGGCGCGCGGGCGGCGCGGGCCGAGGTCCTGCCGGTCGACTAGACGGGATCGGCTTCGGGCGTTTCGCCGTCGGTTTCGCCTTCGGCGCCCGGGATCTTCTTGGCGATGACCTGTTTGAGGCTGTCCAGCACCTGAGCGCGTTCCGCGACGGCCTCGGGCGCCAGGCTCATGATCAGCTGCATCGACTGGGCGTGGACGGTGACGATTCGCCAGTCGAACCGTTCGGGGTCCTGGGCGGCGTCGATCAGGTCGCACAGGCCGGCGGCGACGGCGCACAGGTCGAACAGTTCGAAGGGCCCGGCCGCGTCGATGACGGCGCTGGCGATCTCATAGGCGTTTTCCATCCCGGCGCGGACGGCGTTGGCGACCGCGCGATCCGGTTCGGGCAGGGCGGCCAGCGCGGCGACGCGTTCGGCGACGATGGTCTGGCTCTGCGCCTGAAGGGTCTCGAGGTTGGCGCGCGCCTGGGCCAGGGCCACGCCGACGCTGATCCCGCCAGCCTGGTCGATCATCGCCGAGAGGCGCGACTTCCGCTCTTTTCTGAGGACGACGACCATCAGATGGGCTCCGCGGTTTCGATGGCCTCGGCGAGGGAGCGGGCCTTCTTGTTGTTGAGCGCGATCATGTCGGAGCGTCGTTCGTTTCGGTCGCGCGGGCGGCCTTCGCGGGTGCGGCGATCAGGGCCCTTGTAGTCTCCGACTTCAAGGAAGGGACGGGTGTCGCGAGCGACCCAGATGAGCCGTTCCAGCAGGCTGGAGGGGCTGAAGGGTTTGGTGACCAGATAGTTGGCCCCGCAGTCGCGCACGTCGCCGACCTTGGACTTGCGCACGTGGGCGGCGGTCATGATGATCGGGATATAGGCGTTGGGCTCCAGGCCCGAGTTGCGCACCCAGCGGACCAGCTCGTGGCCGTCCATGCCGGGCATTTCGCAGTCCACCAGCATGAGATCGACCTGGTGATCCCCGAGGACCTTGATCGCGTCGGCGGCGCTGAAGCAGGAATAGCGGACCTGAATACCGAAACCCCGCAGCGCGAGGGTCGTCAAATCCAGCCCGAAGGGCGAATCGTCGACCACCATGGTCACGGCATTGCTGAGATTGAACACAGCGCTTTCGCGCAGGTTCTCATTGAAGCTGCTGCTCATGGCCGGGGGGCTGCCTGTTTCACTACCGCAAGGTGTCAGGCGGCGGTGGACAAGCGGTTAACGGAAGGTGTCGCGAACCCCGTAAGCTTGGCTTTAGACGCCGGCGCGGCCGATGGCGTAGAAGCGGTCGGCGCGTTGCTTGCGCAGTTGGTCGGGAGACAGACCTTCGAGGGTCTTGAGCTCGTCCGCCAAGGCCGCGCCGACGGCCTTGATGGCCGCTTCCCGGTCCGCGTGTGCGCCGCCCAGGGGTTCGTCGATCAGGCGGTCGACGATCTTCAGCGTGATCAGGTCGGGGCCAGTGATCTTCATGGCCATGGCCGCGTCCTTGGCCCGGGCGCCGTCGCGCCAAAGGATGCCGGCCGCGCCCTCGGGCGAGATCACCGAATAGATGGAGTGCTCCAGCATCAGCACCCGGTTGGCGGCGGCGAGGGCGATGGCGCCGCCCGATCCGCCTTCGCCCGTCACCGTGGTGATGAAGGGCACGCCCAGGATCAGGCCGCGCTCCGTCGAGCGGGCGATGGCCTCGGCCTGACCGCGTTCCTCGGCGCCCAGGCCTGGATAGGCGCCGGCGGTGTCGACGAACGACAGGACGGGCAGACCGAAGCGGTCGGCCAGGTCCATCAGGCGCACGGCCTTGCGATAACCCTCGGGCCGCGCCATGCCGAAATTGTGGGTCAGGCGGGTGGCGGTGTCGTGGCCCTTCTCATGGCCCATGACGACCACGGCCTGGCCGCGGAAGCGGGCGAGACCGCCGAGGATGGCCTGGTCGTCGCCGAACTGGCGGTCGCCGCGGAGCTCGACATAGTCGGTGAACAAGCCGTCCAGATAGTCGACGAAGTGGGGACGCTCGGGGTGGCGGGCCACCTGGGTCTTCATCCACGGGTCGAGACCGGCATAGGTCTTCTTGCGCAGCTGCTCGGCCTTCTTGCGCAGGCCGGCGATCTCGGTGTCGAACGAGCCGGAGGTGGAGGCCAGCAGCCCCAGTTCCTCGATCTTCTCCTCGAGTTCGGCGATGGGCTTTTCGAAATCGAGGTAATGCGTGGCCATGTGGCGTCCGGATGGGCGAGCGGGGAGAGGCCGCCCTTGAGAAGCGGCGGAACCTAGAGCCGGTAACGCTTCGCGGCAAGCGGGGTTCAGTCAGGTTTGTTGACCCGGCGGCAGGATCAACTTCGGCGGGTTCTCAGTCGTCCTGTGCAAGCGGATGGTGCCGGTTGACCACTTGGGTCAGGCGGTCCGTGGCGACGTGGGTGTAGATCTGGGTGGTGGCGATGTCGGCGTGGCCCAGCAGGGTCTGGACGACGCGCAGGTCGGCGCCGCCTTCCAGCAGGTGGGTGGCGAAGGCGTGGCGCAGGACGTGGGGGCTGACCCGGGCCGGGTCGATGCCGGCGTCGATGGCGGCCTGATCGAGCTGCTGGGCGAAGCGGCGCGGGGTGAGATGGCCGGTCGCCCCGGTGGACGGGAAGAGCCACGGACTGTCTGGCCCCTTCTTCGGCTTGCGGGCGTCGCGGACCTCGAGCCAGGCCTTCACCGCCTCGCGCGCGGCGCTGTTCAACGGGGCCATCCGCTCCTTGCCGCCCTTGCCGCGTACGATCAGCCAGGCGGGGTCGCGCCGCACCGCCTCGACCTTGAGCGCCAGCAGTTCCGACACCCGCAATCCCGAAGCATAGGCCAGCTCGACCAGCGCTAGCATCCGTACCGCCCGCGCGCCATCCTCCTTGCCCGAGGCGGCCAGCAGAGCCTCGATCTCCTCGCGGCTCAGGGTTTTCGGCAGGCTGCGGCCCTGTTTGGGCGCATCCAGACGGCGCGAGGGATCGTCCGCCCGCCAGCCTTCGCCCAGCGCAAATCGATAGAACTGCCGCACCGCCGAACGTCGCCGCGCCGCCGTCGCCGCCGACAGGCCGCGCAGGGACAGGGAGGCATACCAGTCCTCGATCGCCGCCTCATCGGCCGCGATCAGCCCGCCTTTCCCGACCCCCGCCTCGGCGTCGGCCAGGTCGCGCGCATAGGCCGACAGTGTGTGGGGCGAGGCGTCGCGCTCGACCGCCATCATCTCCAGAAAGGCCTCGATCTGCGGCGAGGCGGGGATGTCGCTCATGCTTTTGCGCTCAAGCTTTGGCCATCAAGGTCTGGCGACACCGGTCGCATCGTGTAGAGGATCGACGGGTTATGCCTTCGCCGTCCGTCTCTCCGAATCCCGATGCTCTGAAGCGTCATGACCGCACCATAGCCCTGGTGGGGCTGATGGGCGTGGGAAAATCCACGGTCGGGCGGCGGCTGGGCCAGAGGCTGGGCCTGCCCTTCGCCGACGGCGACGACGAGATCGAGGCGGCCGCGGGCATGACGGTCTCGGACATCTTCGCCCGGCTGGGCGAGGCCGAGTTCCGCGACGGCGAGGCCCGGGTCATGAAGCGGCTGCTGGAAGGCCCGCCCATGGTGCTGGCGACCGGCGGCGGGGCCATCCTCAATGCCGAGACCCGCACCTTGCTCAAACAGCACGCCATCACCGTCTGGCTGAGGGCCGATATCAAGGTCATCGCCGCACGGGTCGCCCGGCGTGACACGCGGCCGTTGTTGCGCGGCAAGGATCCGGCCGAGGCCCTGACCGCCATGGCCGAGGTTCGTTATCCGGTCTACGGCCAGGCCGATGTGACCGTCGACGTCGGCGGCGGCGCCCATGCCGAGGCCGTCGAGGCCATCGTCCGGGCGCTGGATGCTTATCGCGCCGACACCAGCGTCGGGCAGGGCGGACAATGACCGATTTCCCCGTGACCGTGGTTCCCGTCGGCGGCGGGGCCTTCGCCCCCTATGACGTGGTGGTCGGACGCGGCCTGCTGGCCTCGGCGGGCCAGCGGATCGCCCCCCTGATGCGCGGCCGAACGGTCATCATCAGCGACGAGACGGTGGCCGCCCTGCACGGCCCGGCCCTGTCGGCTTCCCTGTCGGCGGCGGGCGTGCGCAATGAGATTATCGCGGTGCCGGCGGGGGAGGGCTCCAAATCCTTCTCCGAGCTGGAACGGCTGATGGACCGGCTGCTGGAGACCGGACTGGACCGCAAGGATCTGGTCGTGGCCCTGGGCGGCGGCGTGGTCGGCGATCTCGCCGGTCTGGCGGCGGCCCTTTATATGCGAGGCATCGACTTCGTTCAGGTCCCGACGACGCTTCTGGCCCAGGTCGACAGCTCGGTCGGCGGCAAGACGGCCATCGACACCCCGCGCGGCAAGAACCTGGTCGGCGCCTTCCATCAGCCGCGGCTGGTCCTGGCCGATATCGATGTCCTGGCCACCCTGCCGCCGGTGCAGTTGCGCTCCGGCTGGGCCGAGGTGCTCAAGCACGGCCTGATCTGCGACGCGGCCTTCTTCGACTGGCTGGCAGGTGAGGGGGCAGCGGGCGCGACCGGCGATCCGGCCGCCCTCGAACGCGCCGTGGTCCGTTCGGTCGAGATCAAGAGCGGTATCGTCGGAGAGGACGAGAAGGAGGCGGGGCGTCGCGCCCTGCTCAACCTCGGCCACACCTTCGGCCATGCGGTCGAGGCCGAGCTCGGCTTCGAGGAGGCGGCCCTGGCCCATGGCGAGGCCGTGGCGCTCGGCTGCGTCCTGGCCTTCCAGTATTCGGCCCGGCTGGGCCTTTGCGACCCGGAGGAGGTCGCGACGGTCGATGCGGCCATCGCCGCCGCTGGCCTGCCGACGCGCCTGAAGCAGGCGGGCGACTTCACCGCCGACGCCCTGATCGACCGGATGGCCGGGGACAAAAAGGCAGAGGGCGGGCGGCTGACGCTGATCCTCGCACGCGGCATCGGCGAGGCCTTCGTCGAGAAGACCGTCGACGCGGCCGATCTGAAGGCCTTCCTGCAGGAACAGGGCGCGGCGTGAAGATCGAGGCCGTCGTCCTGGAGGACGCCTTCGTCCAGCTGGAGCCGCTCACCCCCGCGCTGAAGGACGAGATGCGCATGGCGCTCGACTGCGACGCCCCGTCCTGGGACATCATGGTCGGGGCCGCCTATGGCCCGCATTTCGAGGGCTGGTGGGCGTCGGCGATGAGCGCGATGGCCGCAGGGAACCGCGTCGCCTGGGCCGTGCGCCGGGACGGCGCCCTCGTCGGCACGACCAGCCTGTACGAGATCAAGCCCGAGCACCGCCGCTGCGAGATCAGCTCGACCTTCTACCGGCCCGAAGCGCGGGGCGGACCGGTCAATCCGGCGTGCAAGCGGCTGCTGCTCGCTCATGCCTTCGCGGCGGGCGCCATCCGGGTCGAGATCATCACCGACGGGGTCAACGCTGCCAGCCAGGCCGCCATCAGGAAGCTGGGCGCCCGCGACGAGGGCATCCTGCGCAAGCACAAGATCACCTTCACCGGCCGCATCCGCGACACGGCCCAGTTCGCCATCCTCGACGAGGACTGGCCGGCGGTCCGCGACGGTCTGGACGCGCGGCTGGCGGCCTTCGCCTAGTCCACCGCGCGGCAGTCGGTGGGCTGAAGCCCGTCGGCGGTCCAGGTGGCCATGACGCCCTTGCCGCGCAGTTCATAGGCGCTGGCCCGGTACCAGAGGCCGTCGGCGGCGCGTTCCTGGAACAGGTCCACGGCCTCGCCATTGTTGTTGCGCACCGTGGCCATCTGGCGGGGGTTGTCGAAGTCGACGGTCAGCCGCTCGCCGTTGTTGCACAGGTAGACGGTGCGGACGACGCGGTTCAGGGCCCGGTCCTGGACCTCGGCGCCGGTGCGCTGGCGGGCGGTCTGGGCCTCGATGGCGCGTTGTTTGACCTCATCGCCGCTGGTCGGGGCCGCCCGGGGCTCCTTGCCGCAGGCGGCCAGGACGGCGAGGGCCGCCAGACCGCAAAAGATGATCGACTGCGGCAGATCCGGTCTGGTCAAGAAATCAGCCCTCCAAGGCAACGCTTGGACGGCTAACGCCGGTTCTACCCTCGCGTTCCCGCGCGGCGCTTTCGGAAGAAGTCGCGGAGCATCTCCCCGGCCTCGGCGGCGTCGGGGCCGGCCTCGGCGACGGGACGCCAGTGGCAGGTCGGCTGGTCGAAGATTTTCGGGCCGTGGATGACCCCGCCGCCCTTGGGATCGTCCGCCGCCCAGACCACCCGGCCGATTCGTGCATGGCTGATGGCCCCCGCGCACATGGCGCAGGGCTCCAGCGTCACATAGAGGGTCAGGCCCGTGAGGCGATAATTTTGCAGTGCGGCGCCCGCCCGCCTCAGCGCAACGATTTCGGCGTGTGCGGTGGGGTCATGGGCCGCTACGGGGCCGTTTTCGCCCGTAGAGACCACTTCGCCGGTCGATTCGTCGACGATGACGGCGCCCACGGGAACCTCGCCCGCGTCCGCCGCCGCTTGCGCAAGGTCCAATGCCATGCGCATGAACCGCTGATCATGGCCCGCCATACCGACGACAACGACAAGAAGCCCCGCCCCAGTCAAGAGTTGAGGGCGCACAAACCCGGCGACCGGCCCAAGAGCGGCGCCGCGCGCCCCGGCTCGGCCAGCGCCAAAGCCTTCACGACCGAGAAGAAGGAGCCCGGCTCCGGTGGCAAGTCCTTCGGTGGCCGGGCCTATGCGGCGGACAAGGGCGCGCGCCCTGAAAAGCCGATCAAGGGCAAACGTTATTCCGCCGACGACAAGGGCGCAGCAGGGAAGGGCTTCGGCAAGGCCCCCGGCAAGGGCAAGGAGGCCAGGGCCGAGTCTGAAGCGCCCCTGCGCAGCGAACGGATCGCCAAGGCCATGGCCCGCGCCGGCATCGCCTCGCGCCGCGAGGTCGAGCGGCTGATCGGCCTGGGCAAGGTGGCGGTCAACGGCCGCATCCTCGACACGCCGGCGACCCTGGTGACCCGCGACGACGTCATCACCGTGGACGGCTCCACAGGGAGCCCGGCGCTAGCCGCGGGCTGGCGCGGGCGCGTGCAGGGGAGCGACAAGGGGGCGAGCGTGCTAGGC
>Ga0209630_10005083_pt1 | contig 11262 bp, 9 predicted proteins | sample COG_01_FD_184745 | JGI IMG/M metagenome (GOLD analysis project Ga0209630, IMG submission 184745) | Pelagic Microbial community sample from North Sea - COGITO 998_met_01 (SPAdes) (version 2) | ecosystem: Environmental > Aquatic > Marine > Neritic zone/Coastal water | place: Helgoland, sampling... | reverse complement strand
CAAATTATCCGTTTTGCGGGTATATTGTGGTTTTATTGAAGCTGACAATTATATAAATGTAAAAACCTCTGAATTAAATGGGTTAATAGAAAATTTACAATTACGAAACAGTATCATAACGATAGGCACTACGGGAATAAACCTGGGTAATACTAAGACAGAAATTGTTGGTTTAACTAAATTAGCTATTGGGACTAGTAGCCCGACAACAATATTAGATGTTAGATCAACTGATTCTTACACTCAGGGACTTTTTCAAAATAATAATGCTACCAACCCAGGTCACATAATTATAAGGAACGAATCTTATAACGAACAGATACAAATTCGGTCCAGATATGATGGCGAAGACAACCATATAGTTACGTGGAACGGATCGGCGGTGGCTAATCTCAGGTTGAATAATAGTATGATGTTATTGGGAAATGGTAATGTTGGTATTGGGATTACATCTCCTGTGGTAAAATTAGATGTATATGGATCAATAGTCAGTAGAGGAACTCCCGCAGATATAAATAGAGGAATTCGATTAAAAGGTAGAAATGAGGACGGGGCGAGTTATACTACTTATAATGGTGGTCTTCAATCGTGGCAAGGAATCGGTTTTGAATGTACACTTGACTCAACAACTCGACATATGTTTAATACAAGAAATGGTGATTTTATTATGACAGGTTCTCTCGGGATTGGGGTTACTAACCCATCACACAAATTAGATGTTGATGGTAAAGTTTTTTCTAATAATGGATTTTATACGCCAACTTATACAAGTGGCGGAAATTATTATTTTGGAGCTGAATATTTAAGTAGGATTTTAGCAGGAATGGAAATAGAACATACTACACCTGGTAATTTTTCTCAAAAACTACATTTTAGAACACATCATTTTAATGTAAGTGAAGATAGGAGAATGACTATTGATGAAGATGGTAATGTTGGTATTGGGATTACTAATCCTCTTTCTCGTTTATCAGTTAATAACCAAATCATTGGAACATCTGGCTTTGGAGTTAATAATGCGACTTCGTTTTTAGGTTGCGGGAATAGTGCTAATAGTTACTATTTTGGAGCATATATAGGAGCTGATACTGCAACAGGGGCATCTTATATTCAATCTGGATTTTTAGATTATAGACCAGCCACACCAACAAACACAGCAAATTATAATTTAGTTCTTCAACCCACTACTGGTAATGTCGGTATTGGTATTACTCCCGATCCTGCTTACAAATTGGAAGTCCTTGGTCAATTAAAATGTGGAAATTCTGCTAATACCTTAACTGCCCTCGATATCGAAATAAATTCTAGTTTTGCGTATGGAATGTATATTGGTGGATGGAGCAGCGGAGGTTTGACGGCTGGGAATTCTACTATTGAGATGAGTTCAAACCTTCATATTGATAGTCCATCCAGTGGTTCAATTGGTCCAGGAAATATTTATTTAAATTATTACAACTCAGGACAAGCTACATTCATAAGAAACAGAGTTGATATTTCTGATAAAAGAATTAAAAAAGATATTGTTGAAATAGAAACAGAAGAACAATTTAACGAGACTTTTGAAATTATCAAAAAAGTAGGCTCTTACAAATATAAATATCGTGATATATACAGAGAGAACGACCTTGACCAATATGGTTTCATAGCACAGGAAGTATTAGAAAATTATCCCGTCGCTTCTAAATTAGCAGGTGATAATTGTTATTTACCAAACATCATGGAGACTCTAAATTTTACTTATGAAGTCGGTGATGATAATGAATATACATTTAATATTGAAGGTTATGATTTAGATGTTAATATTAAATATATATTTTATGCTTTTAGAGAAGGTGTAGAACAATTTAATTATTTAGAAAATATAGAACCAACAACTAATAATACATTTACATATACTCCATCAATTATTAAAAATGAAGAACCACCAACATATATTAAATTAGTATTAGTAGGGACATATACAGATGATAAATTAGGTGTAAGTAAAGATAAATTATTTCAGTTAGGATTTGCTGGTGTAAGAGGTTTGATTGATGAAAATGAAAAAATGAAGAATGAAAATGAAACATTAAAAAATAGAATTGATATATTAGAAGAAAATCAAAAGAAAATGATTCAAAAATTGAATGAGTTAATATATGGTGATAATTGTTGGTTTAAAAATAGTATTTAATTAAGTTTTTAAAAGTTTTGTTATAATATTATATAGCATTAGTTTCTTATATATATTGAAAAGGTTATAATTAAATTTAATACATTTTTTTTTAATATATAATATATATAATGGAAATTGTACTAATAGTAATAATTGCAAATACTGTGATTCAACCTATATTAACTTATATGATAAATTCAAGGTGTACTCGTATTAAATGTGGATGCATTGAAATCGATAGAGAGTTAATGCCTATTAAAAATAAAAATAAAAAAAATAATATTGAAAATATTGAAAATATTGAACATATTGAAAATCAAAAATAAATTTTGCTTTATGTTTTAAATATAATATTATTATATATATTTAAATTAGATGGACGATAATTTAAATACTTTTTTTTCACGTTTTGGTGGTAAATCAAGAAAATCTGAACAAATTATAAATTTTTTTCCTGAACATAATATTTATATAGAACCTTTTTTAGGTTCAGGTGCTATTTATTTAAAAAAACCTTCAAGTAAATTATCTATTTTAAATGATTTAGACCCGATAATATATCAAATATTTAAAAATGTACAAAAGGTTGGAAATGAATTTGATAAAATTAATAATGAAAAATATATTGATTTTAAACCTTGTAAAAAAAAATGGATTGAATATCGCGAAACATTAAATATTGGTAGTCCATTTGAAAAATTATGTAAAGCTCTTTACATAATAAAACATAGTTATAATGGAATAGGGTTTTCTTTTTCTTCTACACGTTGGCCAGAAAATATAAGAGATTATTATAAAAGAAGTTTAACACCATATAAAAATAAACTTAAAAAAGCAAAAGTTTATAAACAAGATTATAAAACAATAGTTCAAAAATATGATTCACCTGATACATTTATATATTTTGATCCTCCTTATGATTGTGCTTTAAAATCGGGTAATTATTATGAAAAAGATAATATGTCATTAGAAGAATTTAGAAATTTATTATTAACACTAAAATCTAAATTTATTGTTAGTATAGATATAACACCATATACTACAAAATTATTTAAAGATTTTTATAAAAAGAAAATGAAATATAATTATTTAAGTAGAAAATATAATAAATCAGTTGAAGAATATCTAATATCAAATTTTAAATTATAAATGAATTTAATTTTTTTGCTTTTACACTTTACATTTACACACACCTGTTTTTTTTCATTTCTATAATATATATTTATATATTCAGTTTCTGCTATATGGCTTAATACTGAAAGTAATAACTAATATTTCAATATAGAATATAGTATAGTGTAAATGTGTAAATATATAAATTATGTATATAGTATAATAAATATGTTATATAGATAGTTTCAAGGTAAATTTTTTTACACTTTTAATTACACGTTTTAATAATTTTAAAAAAAAAGGTGTAAAAACCAATATTAATATTAATATTTATAAATCAGGGTCGAGTAAGCAATTGTAAATTTTTTGATTTACTTGTTGAACTGGTTCTTGTTTTTGTTGATGTACTTCTTTTGCCTTTGAAGATAATTCTTTTATTGTTTGCTCGACAGTTTCTTTTGTTTTTTCTTTTAATTTTGCTTCACGTTTCATTTTATTAGCTAATATTAATCGTTCTGTTGCTTCAATCTGTTTTTGTGTTCTTTTTGTAGTCTGTCGTTTGTCCACTTCACCTTTCCTTGTTGCTCTTATCTTTTTACCAGAGATAGTTTCTAATTCTGTAAGTTTTTCTTGTAATTTTAATAGTTTAATTTCCTTCGCATTCAATTCCTTAGTATGAGATAAATCTATTTCTAATTTATCTGCGTCTAATTTGTCTTCTACTATTTCGTTTTTATCATTTTTGTATTTAATAATTTTATTAGATTTAGGTCTCCCTTTTTTTCTGTTCTTATAAATTACCTCTACTTCATCTTCACTTGATTCAATATCTTCTTTATAAATAATAATCTTTTTCTTAGGTTTTTTAGTATGTTTTTTTATTTCTACTTCAATATTAGGGTCGCTTGACTTAATCATTTTACATTGAATCATTTTATTTTTATTTTTCTTTTTTTCTTGTTTAATTTCATTTACTATTTTTTCATTTAATAATTCGGATTCGCTAATTTCACTATTATCAGTTTCATATTGAGTATTCTCTGTATTATCTTTATCACTCATTTGTTTATAATTAAATAATATAAAAAAAAATTATAATTTTTTTTTGCTTTTTGTAAAAATAAAATTAAAAATTTGATTAAAAAATTATTTTTATAAATAATAAATTATTTATCTATAAATTATAAATTATAAAGTTAAGATCGATGCCATTAATAAAGCATCATTTAATTGAGTATTAGTATTTTGATTTTCATTGGTATTAGCATTAATATTTTGATTTTCATTGGTATTGGTATTAGTATTAAAATTTTGATTAATATTAGGATTTTGATTTTGATTAATATTAGTATTAGGATTAGTAGTATTTATAAACACTGGTTTAGGTTTTATTAATGCCATTTGTGGTTGTTTAGGTGCTGGTTGTAAAGCAATTTGTTTAGGTTGTTGTATAGGTATTGGTATATTTTGTATATCTGTTATTTCAGATCTTCTACCTTGAATATTAGTTGGAATATTCAATTCATTATCTTCTTTATCATGTAATTCAATCAATAGACTAAATTCAAAATTAGTATTATTCATCTGTATTAAATTTCCATTCTGGTCTCTTAAACTAAATCCTATATCACGTATTTCTTGTTGGTCTAAGATTGAACTAAAAGGTGCTGACTCGTAATATCCATGAGCGATAATATCAAAAGGATTAACATCTACATTTATTGAATCAATTATATTAGAAATATTTTTAGTTTCACTTGTTAATACATTGGTTAATGTTAAATCAGAATGTAAATATAAAGTATGTATAGTTTGTAGATTAATAGCTCCACTTGATGTAATAGAACCACCAGAACTAATAACAATATCTTCATTCGTAAATCCTAAATTTTTATATAAATTAGATGATGTAAAATTGATTGTATGTATAGTTGCATCTGAATTTGTTAATGTAATTTTATTATTATTTTCATTATATGAAGCATTATATGGAAATAATGAAGCTGTTATTAAATCAACTAAATTGAAAATATCATAATTACCTTCATCTAAAACAAAAGATGATGAACCATCAACATTTATTATTAAATTATTTAAATTAGAACTAAACTGATAAAAGTTAAATGGTATATGTGCAGTTGAAAGACTCAAATGGAAATCTTGATTGGCATTAGATCGTTTAATTGCATAATCGAAAGTAATTTTCATATCAGTATTAAATCCAGTTGTTAATTGTTCACAATCTTTGCTACGAACATAAATTAAATATGATTCATCTAAACTGTCTTTTGTATTTTTAGACATTATTATAATATATACTTTTAAAAAAAAATATAATAAAAATATATATGGATGCTGAAACAATTGAATTGATTAAAAAATATAATAAAGTTCAACCTAAATTTGGTCCGGATCTTCCTGTTCCTAATATAATAACACAAGAACAAGTTATTGAAGATACACCACAAGAATATAATGAAGTATACGCTAAAATTGCTGGTGAATCGTATAAACCTATTAATGAAAGGACTGATATTGATAATTATAAATATATTATAGATGAAAGCACAGATGAATTATCAGTATTTGAATCTGATAAAGATTATACAATAGGTATTCGTGGAACATCAAAAGAAAATATATTACCTCATACTTATCAAGACATTATAGTAGCCTCTGGTTCTTTTGGAAGCATGATTCCTGATAAATATGGTTTAAATTTACAATCAATTCAAGATAAGATTGATAAATTAAAAAAAAATAAACCAGTGAGTTTATCAGGTCATTCATTGGGAGGAACCAAGGCAAGTTTATTGGGTGTAACTAATGAAGATATTCAAGTGTATACATATAACAAAGGTGATGTATTACCTTTTCTTAGTGATAGGGATAAATGTAGTATTACAGGATGTAGAAATATCAAAAATTATAGAATAGCTGGTGATATTGTGTCTGGGTTTGGTTCTATATATTCTACTCAAGATATTGAAACATTAGCTCCAAAGCAATTAAGTATTGAAAAAGAAAAGCTATTTAGTGCTACTGAAAATATAATTCCGAAAAATATCTATATTCCTCACTCTATTGATCAATTTATAGATAGAAAAAAACTATATCCTAAATCTACATTTCCTCGTAAATTGTATTCACAAGCAGGACATTATGCAGGTATAGGATTAGGAATTGTATATGGACCTCAGATTTTATCACAAATTGGGAGTAAAACAATTACTCCAATTTTAGATACACTAATAGAATCAAGCGGACTAGAAGATACAGAATATAAGAAATATCAAATTGAGTTAGAAAAAATAATGGAGGCAGAACTTGAAGGTGGCACTACATCATTTTTAGTAGATGAAGCACAAAAAAAATACGTTGAAAATATTGATAAAATACCATTTATTAATCAATATATACCTACAACTTCTTTAAAAAATATAAAATATGGTTTTAATAAATTAAATAACAGAGGGATTAGTGGTTCTATTGGTGGTTATATTGGTTCTAACGTAGGAGGTTATATATATGATTTATTTAATGAATATGAATATGAAAATGAATTTAAAATGGATTTATAAACTATATTGCTTATTTAGATAATATTATTTAGAGAAATAATTATATATTTATGTAGATATGAATTCTAAAATTAAAAAAATTATTAAAAAATTAAAACATAATAATTATTTTGTATTTACAAACGGAATTCTTGATTTAAATACAAAAATTTTTTATAAATATTAATTTACACCTTTTTTTTTAAATTTATTAAAACGTGTAAAAAAAAGTGTAAAAAATATTTAGCTAGACAGTATCTATATAACATATTTTAATATTATATATATAATTTATACTTTTACACTTTTACACTCTAGTATATTCTATATTGAAATATTAGTTATAACATTCAGTATTAAGCCATATGGCTGAAACTGAATATATATATTTATATTATAGAAATAAAAAAAACAAGTGCGTGTTTGTGTAAAGTGTAAAAACGTGTAAGTTTATTTTTACCTTCATTAATGTAGATATTATATATTTTTATTTTATCTACATAATAAAAAAAAATCAAAAGCGTAAATTTTTTTTAAAAGTGTAAAAACATGTAAATCATATAAATTATATCAATCACTATAATCATCACTATCACTATCTATAATACATTTATTATCCTCTTCATTATCACTATCTAATTCTATTTTTTTAATATATTTAAAACCACCTCTATGTTTAGTATTTGGAAAAGTTAAATTCTTATCATAAGTAAAATTTAATTTTTTCATACTTTCTCTAATGTTTTTATTATCTATTTTTTTATTAAGGACATCTTGATAAAAATCTTGAATATCATTCTTACTAATTTTATCCTTTGGATTATCTGTTTTTTTATAGTATTCATTTATAAATGTTCCAAATTCATCATTGCTTTCTTTAACATCATTTGATTCGTTTTTAAATAACTCTGGTTGTTCTGGAATTCCATTTGTATTATATTTAATCATATAATCTATAATTATAGATACAAATTCTTTGTAATATTCATTAATAATTTTATTACTAATACTTTCATCTGCTATAAATTTTTTATTTATAAAATTATCTTCTGTGTAATCCTCACTAAAATGACTATTATGTTGTAGATGAGTATATCTTCTACTTACTCCACCATCCATATCAGAATCAAATACTAATGGTGGATTGCAAATCAAAATCGGTTTCGCTAACATATCAATAGTCATCTCTGTTCCAAATAATACTTCAAAATTTAAAGTTTTACCATCGGCTAATGTTTTAACTATTCCACTACTAATTTTTTTATTTTTTCTCATTTCGTTGAAATAAACAATTCTATTTGAACCAAACTTACCGTAAAATTTGTGTTGTTTTTCGAATCCTTCTTCCAGTACTTTACTATCGCAATCTTCTACATAACAACCCATAATTTTATGAAGTAAATTGATTAAAAAAGTTTTACCATTGCCGCCTTGTCCTAACATAAAAGTAAATATTTGGTGTTTAGTAGCATCACCAGTCATCATATAACCTATAAGAGTCATAATATAATCAAGATGTGAATCATCATAATTACAAACTTTTTTTAGTTCATTTAAAATAAAATTTTTATTTTTATCAAAATCATCTTTTTTAGATTTAGAAAAATTATTATATTCTTCATAATTAAAATTCAATGATTTACTTATATAATCTTTTGGTTCTATATCTTTTTCAAACTTTTTAGTTTTAATATCATAAATACCATTTTTAAAGGTTATACAGTAAGGGTTTTTATTTAAAATAAATTTAAATTTATCATCTTTTAATAATTCTGTTAAACTTTCTATAATATGTTTTAAGAATGAACTACTATCAATTCTAGTTTTACCTAATTTTATACTATTTAAATAATATTTTTTATCTTCTTTTGTTAGTAATTCATTATTAATTTTTACATATTCTAATACAGCATTAGAATAATTATTAAATCCATTATGTAATGATTGACTAATAATATTTATAGGATTTAAGCTTACCCAAAAATTATTTTCATTTGTACCATACCATTCTTTTAAACAATATTTTATGTTATCTTTTAAAACATAAACTAATTTTTTTGATACATTTAAAAAACCGTCTTCTAAATCTTTATACTCTATAATAAATTTACTATTATCAAATACTAAATCATTTAATTCTTTTTCCACAAAATTATCATAAATTTTTTTTAATTCATTATCAACAGCCATATCTTTAATACAAAATTCTACATTTAACCCCGATTTAAATTTTATAAAATCATTTAGTTCTTTAATATGGCTAAAATTATTTTTAATTTTAAGACCATCATATTCTAAACTATTTATATCATAATTTTTAGATTTTAAAAATTCATAAGTTAATAATAAAATCTTCACTTCAATTGATTGATATACCCAACTAATAAAACTATTTTTAAGAGTTCCAGTATCACCATTTTTATTTTTATAATACAATGAATTCCTACAACTTTTTAATAAATCTTTAAAAATATTTAAATCAATAAATTTATTATATAGACATTCCATTTCAATACATAAACTTTTAGTTTCAATTGTTTTATTGATTAAACCTCCATTTAAAATAGCAATCATATCTTCTTTATTGATTTTATTGCTTTCTAAAAATAAATTTTTATCTTTATGAACTTTATATAATATAGGATACTCGCCTAAATTATAAATCTCTATTAAATTTATAAAAACATTTACTTGACTATTTTTCATATCCAGATCAATAACATTATCATAAATGAAGTTACGTAAATTTTTTGTCATTGTAGTAGAATTCTTAGTAGGTTGCATTTTCAATCTTATATTTTTGTTATGTATATATTCTACTGTATAAGAACTATAGTTTTTTAGATATTTTTTATAAATGATACAATCATCAATAACATTATCAAAATTTAAATTTTTTATTTTTTTTTCATTATCTAAAATAAATTTAATTTTTTGTCTATTTGGTACTTCATTTACAATAATTTTTTTATTTTCAGAAAATTTTTTATAAAAATCTTCAAATTCATTCATATTATTATTATTATTTTTAAATTTCTCAAACATCCCTTTATAATTATATATTATATTTTATTCTTATATCCTTTTAATTAATTAATTAAATATTTTTAATTTCTAATATCTATTTAAATTACTTAGGAATATTATTATATATATAAATATATGGTTATTACTAAGGAGATAAAATCAAAATATAATAATACATATTATAATAAAAATAAAAATAAATTATTATCTAATATGAAAGAAAAAATTAATTGTAAATGTGGAATTACAATATCTAAAATTAATTTGTATAGACATTTAAAGACAAAAAAACATTTAAATAATATAAAGATATAAGAAAATAATTCATATATATAATATGAATAGAGAATTTCAAATTAAAAAACATCTAAAATGGAAAAAATTTAAAAATGGATGTGATAAATATAATATTACTGAACAAGATTTAATTAATAGTATTTTTATAGGAGGAACTAACGAAAAATATTTTTTATTTTTAAGATATAATCTTAAAAAATATAATATTAATTTAAATACAATAATTACATATCCAAATAAAAAGCAAAAATGTTTATGTAATCAAAAATTAACTAATTTATTTTATTTATATAATCAAAATATAAATTGTATTTATGTAATCGGTTCGGAATGTATAACTAATTTTAATGGTGAAAAAATACAATTAAGTTGTATTAATTGTGGAAGAACAAAAGCAAGATATTTAGATAAAAATGGAATATGCTGTAATTGTATAAAATTCAAATGTAATAAATGCTATGATAATAATATTTATAAAAATTCTTTATGCGATGATTGTCATAAAGGTTCATGTGAAACTTGTTTAAAAAAAATAGATAATAAATTTAAATATTGTTTTAATTGTTTTAAAAATAAAAATCAAATCAAATGTTATTTATGTAATATAAAATATCATAAAATAAATTTTCATTGTTGTTTTAATTGTTTAAATAAAATTAAAATGGAAAAAGCAATATTAATCAAAAAATTAAATTATTAATTAATTAAATATAGAAATAAAATACTATATATAAATAGGTACATTAATTTGTATCTCATCATTATTTAATTAAATTGTTAGAATTACCATTAAGATGCCATTTTTTCATTTATCATAATAATTATTCATTAAGTAACTATAAGGACTACACAGTAGATTTCCGAGTTAATAGCGTATATAGTTAGAATAATTATTAAATTATTTTTTGACCAGACCTTTATCATATAAATTATCAAATTCTATTAGGATTTATATTAAAAAATATAGATTCAAGTCTTATAGCGTATTAGTTTTTGATAATTTTTTTTTTTATAATATATATATGCATTGTGTTTTATGTAATATAAATTATAATATGTATTATTTTAAAAAACATATTAATACAATTAAACACATTGAACAATTGAAAT
>Ga0209630_10005082_pt1 | contig 11265 bp, 8 predicted proteins | sample COG_01_FD_184745 | JGI IMG/M metagenome (GOLD analysis project Ga0209630, IMG submission 184745) | Pelagic Microbial community sample from North Sea - COGITO 998_met_01 (SPAdes) (version 2) | ecosystem: Environmental > Aquatic > Marine > Neritic zone/Coastal water | place: Helgoland, sampling... | reverse complement strand
CGGGGTGGTGAGCTGTGTATGGAATCATGCACACGATATCATGCACAACGGTTCGCGTATTTCTGGCCACAATTTATCAACTCCATTACAATGCTGTGATGCGGTAGTCGCGCCGTGAGCTACGCGCCACCACAATATTTGTCTGTCCGATCTATCCACGCACAGTAATGATACACATGCTACACCCTGCCTATTGCCAGTGGTGGCCTGTCTTTATCTAGGCGCATACTGTCCACAATTGATATATATATATATATTCTTATCTCGCCTTGGCTATTCGTTTGCTAATATGTTTGTCTGCTACGCCCACCCACCCCCCACACCTACCCCCCACACCTACCCACCACACCTACCCACCACACCTACCCTCAACCACAGTCACCCGGCGAGACTCGCGTCGTGGCAAGCAAACGCACACAAACGTACACACACACACACAAACATCATGTCGCAGCACTACGAGGCTTTAGCCTGTCCTTCGGACTCCCCGCAAACCACTCCACCAGAACAAGAGCTGTGTCAGAGATTTACCGAGGCTATGGCGAAGAAGGTCAAGTACTCCCACTTCATGAAAGCATTGAGCCAGAGCGATCGTCAGATCGTACACGACTACGAAGACGAGCTCGATAACGCTGGCCTCGTTGCGACGGCTTTCCGATTCTGTTCAAAGGAATGCATCTCGAAGCACAGTCCTTCTTTTGGGTACGGGATTGGGTACGAGAAGAATGGCGAGCCGAGCTGTCACGGATCCGACTGTGACCAGCCTGCGATATTGTACGACATCGACTTTGTCACCATGGATTACAATCGTGGAGGCTTTGACGTCAACCCCACGACGCGCTGTGGGTCTTGTGGTGCCAAGCCGAAACTTCTCAAGATCGACGGTGTCGACTATATGCAGAACGAAGGCGACGGGTGGTTGGCGTGGTCGGATGTCTACGGGACGCCCATCTGCCCCAATTGCCGAGAAGGGAATGGTCGTCTCCCGGAGGGCGACGAGGGCGACGACAATTAATGAGAGCGCGAGCATGGCCGATTGAAGAGTATACATGTAATAAAGTCTGTATATGTGATATAGATTATGTACGCTACGTCGCTTACTGCCGAAAAGACGTGCTTAGATGAAGATGTCGCGCCTTTTCCCCTAGCATGCATAATATACTACAACCTGGTAAACATGCATAGGCACGCAGCATTGGGGGTAGCACATAGTGCCGAGGGGCGAAGCCCCTCTACGCCCCGCGATGTCCACCACAATTTATCAACTCCATTACAATGCTGTGATGCGGTAGTCGCACCGTGAGCTACGCACCACAATATTTGTCTGTCCGATCTATACACGCACAGTAATGATACACATGCTACACCCTGCCTATTGCCAGTGGTGGCCTGTGAAGTAGTGGTGGCGCTACGCGCCCCGAATAATATGGATGACATAGTACTACTCCACTGCTCGACTACATAGACTCCCACACACCTACCCCCCCCACCACGCCGCAGTCACCGCAGTCACCACAGTCACCCGGCGAGACTCGCGTGCTCACTCTGCAGTCAACAAACAGCAAACACACACACACACACACGCCAATCACTCTCCTTCAACACGTCAATCATGTATACGGTCACACGAATCGGACCTAACACCTGGACGGTCGGCCCATATCGTTATATGACGTGGGCGGCGACCGACTCGCGCACTGCGGTCATCAAACTGCACAACATCGTCCGAGCATCACACGAGTGTGCGGCGGTCACCAAATTGCACAACATGGTCAACGCCGCGAACGCCGCGAACGACGCGGACGATGACGATGACGCAGTCGTCGTCAAGCCGGTTATCTGGACAATCCTCACCGAGTGTGGGGCGTGGAGTTATTTGACGCACACGGCGATCGACACACAAGCGATCGACACGACCGACACGCCCGCTGCGGTCATCAAATTGCACAACATCGTCCGCCGCTCGCACGGCGATCATGATGCGGTCGTCTCATTCAAAGACTCCAATGTCTACCTCGCCACATCATCGGGAAATCCGATACACAGCAAATATATCCTGATCAAAGGAAACAAACACGAGTCCTTTGAGATGCACGAACGAAAATACTTTGGGACGGGCCGAGTGCAGCGCACTTTGTATGCGTACAAGGTATCCCCTCGCAATCGCCAAGTTGCCGACATGGCAGATCTGTTTCGCGCCGCCCGAGAAGCATTTGACTTGCCAGATTGTAAAATGAAATTTGCGTATTTTGTCAAGTGTGTGGTGGAACAATATGAGCTCTCAGACAGCTCGTGCCTGGCGGATCTACTCGACCGTATGATTCACAACATTGTCGTCGGGCCGAACCCAGAGGCTGCCCGCGAAGAGCAGACGAGCCTGTGGAAGTATCGGATGGATCGCTTGGAGCAAATGGATCACACGGCTAGAAACAAGCTGTTGGTCGAAGAGAACAATCGAGCACGACGACGAGAAGAGAGTAAACAACAGCGCGCTTTGGAACACAGAGTGCGCGAGCGTCTTATGATCTTGATGGCGCGCGAGCGCGCAAAGACAAAAGCCGACCAGAAAAAAGCGGCCAAGGCCAAACGGGCCGAATACGAGGCGGAGGTCGCAATGATTCAACAGATGGCCGAGGTGGAGGCTGTGAAGCAAATGAGAGAGGCCGAAGAAAAGGAGCGCATAAACAACCTGTTGGCCATGCCGGGGAAAGATAAATGTGAGCGGAAGAAATGCAGGGTCATGCGCGGGGTCCATCAAGACATCCTGCAGCGGGAAGGCTGTTCGCGCTGTCTTGCCGGCAAATGTTGCCGTAAAGATGCGTGCAAAAAGATCTTTCAGACGGATATATCGCCCGAAGAAAAGGCCAAGCGCGCCGCTCGCTTGCGATCCGACAGCTCTGACAGCTGTTCCACCGAAGAGGCTCTCGCCGAAGAGATGGACTAGCTGGAGCTGCGCTAGGTGGCTGCTAACTATATCATACAGACTGTTTATATTTTTTTATGTTTAACCCCTGTTTATATTTTTTTTATGTTTAACCCTACAGACTGTTTATATTTTTTTATGTTTAACCCCTGTTTATATTTTTTTTATGTTTAACCCTACAGACTGTTTATATTTTTTTATGTTTAACCCCTGTTTATATTTTTTTTATGTTTACGTGCTTCCGCGCGCGGATCCACCTGGCTGCTTCGAGCTCCTCTTCGAGCTCCTCTTCGAGCTTCTCTTCGAGCTCCTCTTTGCGCTTTATTTCCTCCGCTTCGCGCTTTATTTTCGCACGCAACGCGCACATCTTTTGTACGGTGGAGGTGCGAGCTTTGATCCAGCGTGCTGCTTCACGCTCTTCAAGCTCCTCTTTGATACGCTCTGCTTCGATGCGAGCTGCTTCGATGCGAGCTGCTTCGACCTGTGCTTTGGTGAGCTCGTTGATGCGAGCTGCTTCGATCTGTGCTCGAATTCGAGCGTCTGTATAGTCAGTATAGTAGCGGGTGGGGCTGCCAATCTTGTGTCTGCGGATGTTGCGGATGTTGCGGCAGCCGATGCAACGTGCAAAGAGTGTATTGCATATTGGGTGGCGCGCGGTCCGCCGGTGAAATTCATATTCGGGACGCTTGTGCTTACACTCTTTGCAGGTTTTGTAGCGCCTGGGAGGAGGTGCTGTCCATACGAGTCCCTCTGCTTCCGCCTTTTTCTTAGCCTCTAGATCGCGGTCGTTGGCAAGTCTTTCGAGTTGCTCGCGCTCTAGCGCTCGCTTTTTCATACGGCGACGCTCGCGCTCTTGCGCTGGCTTCCGTTTGCGCGCTCGCGCAAGCCAGTACTCGCGCTCGGCATTGCGCTTTTCTTCTCGCTTTCTTTTTTGGTATGCACTCTCCTTGATCGCACAGTCGTCGCATTTTGTTCTGCACCAACTGTGACACATCTGCGAAGAGGCTCCACGGCGAAATTCATTTTTGTGCTTGATCTTTTTACACCACGCGCATTGCTTTTGGTACGAACAACACATCGGCTCTCTTAGCACATTGTCGACTTTCAATTGCATCTGAATGCGACAGTAGCGACACCACTGGAGCACCCCATGGCGCATACAGCAAGTGCAATGAAGTACCTTTGGCATTGTGGGTTGGCACGGCGAGATATATACGGGGCAACGTCTGTCTGCAGAGCATAACCAGTAGACTCCGAGGAGGCGGGGCGTAGAGGCTTCGAGGCTAGGCGCGTAGACCTCGTTAATGCTGTGTATATGATATTTACGGAGCGTAGACCTCGTTAATGCTGTGTATATGCTATTTACGGACCGTTTTTTAGGTGGGCGCCATGCTGTGTATATGCTCTACACACACCACAATTTCGTGCCTGCTCTACACACACCACAATTTCGTGCCTGCTCTATACACACCGCAATTTCGTGCCTGCTCTATACACACCGCAATTTCGTGCCTGCTCTATACACACACGCTCCGCGTGCGCCCCACCCTTCGGCGCTCGCGCCACGGCGCTGCACACGGCGCTGCACACGGCGCTGCACACTGCACTGCACACTGCACTGCACACACACACACATCTGCTCAATATGGACCATCTTCATAAGCTTGATAAGCTTGCTGCTCTTGTCACAAAACATCTTGTCGATATCGCATCGGCTGAAAAGGGTGCGCTGGATGTAGAGCAGGATAGACATCTATTGCACAGACACAGTCTATTGCACAGACACAGTCAGGCCATGGCGCGAGCCTGGCTGCGTGACATCACCGTGCTGAAAGTCCTGATGACACAAAGGATTCTCTTAGGCAAAGCCCGGGCAATCGAGCGTTGCTCCAAAGAGGCTCCGCCAAAGGACCAATGGCGGGCGGCGGCTGCGATACAGAAGCTGTTGGGTAGACACCAGATGCTGGATGATAAGATGCGAGAGGCGAAGCGGGGCGTCAGCTGATAGGGGTATTAGTATAAGCAATCTGTAGACAGTATGTCTATCTACGTCATCTAGCTATACCCGGACCGTTATACGCAGCAAAATAACGGTCCGGACCGTTATACGCAGCATGAGTTAGAGTTAGCATGACCTAACCCTGACCTATCTAGCTATACTGTCATGTCTAGCTATGTCTACCACAGTCCCCCTCTGTGTCTATACTGTCATCTATCTACCTGTGTCATATCTACCTGTCATCTCTAATATTTATATTATATCTATATTATATCTATATTAATTATTATATAATAGATCATAAATACTTTTTTTTATATATAAAAATATATATTTTATATATTTTATATATTTATTTATATATAATATTATTTATTTATAAATAGATCATAATAGGTTATATAACAGTATTAGTATGGCACAGTGTTGTTAGTATGGCACAGTATGTTGTTAGTATGCCTATCTACCACAGTATGTAAAGAGTGTATGATAGGTGTATTAGTATGACCATTCTATACTCTAACGACACCACAGTAGATTTTATGCCTATCTACCACAGTCCCCCTAACTACAAAATATGGCTATTAGACTACGTGGATCGTACTACGTTTGATAGCAAAATAAATTACGCCGTATACATCAGCGGGTGCTATTCGTATGTTATTTTGGCATAAAAAAAAGTGTCATATGGACACAGCACTACTACAATGATAGACCGGCTAAAACGCCGTTTTGGGAGGTTAGTGTGTACATGATGGTAGTCTAAGAGGAATGGATCCCTATAATATTTGGACCATTTTATTCAGATATATTGAAAGTCGCCGGGTAGTCTATGCTACATCTATGTTGCCTGATACACTCACCGTAATCTGCCGTAACCCGTAATGCTATTGCGACTATGTGGTGTGTCCCTGTTCATACTACTGTGACGGCCTAAAAAAGAGTATGTTTGAGTATTTTTTTTATTGACTTGTCACGTGACCACTTACTATGTAAATGGGCCAATTTTGGAGCCTTTTTTAAAAATAATATCGTCTAAAAATATATTTATGCTTTTTTCAAAAATATCTGGGGGCCCGGAGGGCTCGGGCCCGGAGTGCTCGGAGATCGTAGTAGGTGCTGTGTATGGGTCGAGGGGTTACCTAACAGCTACGTAGTATGACCGATGGAGCACGACAACAGCTACGTAGTATGACCGATGGAGCACGACAACAGCTACGTAGTATGACCGATATGGTTATGGAGCCCCCGGCCAGGCTCGCGCCTCTTCGCCCATAGGCACGCCCCCCCGGCCAGGCGGGGCTTCGCCCCTAGGCACTATGTGCCGCTCGCGCCTCTTCGCCCCTAGGCACCCCGCTAAACAACGGTCCGCGAATAGCATATACACAGCACCCCGCTAAACAACGGTCCGCGAATAGCATACACACAGCATGGGTGGGTGGCGGGGCGAAGCCTCTTCGGTGACCAGGCGGGGCGAAGCCCATAGGCACGAGCGCCGCCCATAGGCACGAGCGCCGCCCATAGGCACGCCCCTACTAACACACACAACACACACAACACCAACACACAACACACACAACACACACAACACGCACGCTAAAAATCCAACACACACGCACCACGCACACTGCAAGGCGTTGAAGCGCTCTCCAACACGCGAAACAAACACTGAGGGTGCGGACTACTACGGCACGCACACACATCCAACACACCCCCCACACGCAAACCACACACTACCAACTCGGAACAAAACCAACGAGGACCATAACCGAACATTAAGGGGTACATTGGACCGATTGCATCCGTTACAGGACTCAAGAAATACGACAGGTGGTTGAAATGGTCCCCCACATGCTCGCGGCAGAAGGCGAGCATGTTTTCCCTCTGCTTCTTCGAGACCGACAGCGTGCGAAACGACCACTGCTTGCGCGAGAAGTGCTTTTGTGTCAGAAAGACGCGGCCCCCGTAGTGGATCGAGCAGGCCAAGCCTTTGACAACCTCTGAGTTTTCCGACCGTTCGCTCTCGGGAAAAAAGAGCTCGACGTGTATCTTGCCGTTCTTTTCGGGTGAAAAGTAGGCGGCGGCCTTGTTGAGCCAGTGCTGCTCCATCAGCTCGGCATCCGCCTCGAGAAAACATACGTAGACGATAGAAGACATTTGTTAAGTAATAACACGTTTATATAGTATTTATACGCTGTTTAAATCCGAGTCCGAATTGTAGGCCCCGTCTAGGCCCGAAGCAGAATTGTACGAAAAGGCAATCTCGGAGCTGCTGTCGTAGGTGGCGCGCTTTGTATACTTTGTTGGGTAGTTGACCTCGTAGACGTCCTCTAGGTCGGACTCTGCCTCGCTTTCGACCTCTCTGTCCGACGCGCTGGTGTAGGCGAGCCGTTGATCCGACTCCGACCCACTCGAGTAGGCTGGGTGATCCGACCCGGAGCTGCTGTTGTAGGCTGGGTGATCCGATTCAGAGCTGCTGTTGTAGGCCTTGGGTCCGTCGGATTCGGAGCTGCTGTTGTAGGCCTTGGGTCCGTCGGATTCGGAGCTGCTGTTGTAGGCTGGGTGATCGGATTCGGAGCTGCTGTTGTAGGCCGCGTCGAGCGCCCCCACACTGTCGTACTCGAGCGCATTTTCCAGATCTTCAATGTCCTGCTCAGTGAGCTTCTCCAGATCAGAGGTGTAATCGTTGATGGCATCTTCGATTTCTTGCATCTCGCCGTCGGACATGCTGTCGTAGTCAAAGAGCATCGACTTGCGCGGGGCCACAGACGCCGTAAATTCTCCTTTAGGTGGCACTGCGCCGTCGTCTTCGACTTCTTCTTCCGCCGTTTTTTTGCCGTCTTCGACTGGCTCAATCAGCGTAAAGCCCCATTTTTTGTATAATTCTATGAGGCCTGTACGATCTTCCTTGTCGTCTTTCGACGGTGCTGGGCTCAAAACTACATATGGTTGTTCGTATACATTCAAAACACCTGCAACAAAAGGCTTGATAGATTTTTTTTCGACGTTGTCTATTGCTACTCCGCCACTACTTACAGTAAGATTATGGACTTCGTGAATATCTATGATATCCGTATCTGGAATGATGACGCCATCTTTACTGACTGAAATCTCTTTAAACGCTTTGTCAATGATAATAAATGCATCAAAATTGATGCCTGTTATCGTTTGTTTGTCTACTGTGTTTAATACAAATGGCTTTTTTCCCTTGGGTATTCGAACGTGAAAATCCATATCCTCTACATCTTGTTTGAATTGGTCAACATCCCATTCACCGTCTTTTAAGTACCAATACATTCGTTCTCGTAATTCAAATTGATCGTTCTCAATAGCCTGAATAAACAATGTTTTTAATTTCTTTCTCCCTTGTTTGTTAGAGACAATTCTATCTTTACTCAAACGCTCTCCGAGTTCTAGTTTATTCTTTTCTGCAATCATATAAGAATATGTGCCCAATGATTCTTCATCTGTTGTTTTGTATCCCTTGTCAACCAAGTTGACAGCGACATCCGGTACCTTCGACTCCTCCTCCGCCGCTCGCGCGACTTCGGCCGCCTTAAACGTCGCCCACGCCGCATCATATTCAGCCTTTAACTCCTTGACATATTGATTCAGCTTTTGTCTCTTTTCCCCACCATTTAGCAAGAAGTCGTTATAATCGGGAGCAAGCTCTTGTAAAGGGTTATTAATAATTTCACGTCTGGCAGATCTATATCTCCTCTTTTCGTTGTCTGTATATGTATTGTCTGGGTCGTTTGTGGTGTAAATCTCGAGAATCTCAGAGAGATAAAAGTCCTTTTTGGCAAGTTCATTCCATACTTTGTAAATTTGTTTATCCTCACCCTGATAATAAACCTCATCGCGACGATACTCAAAATTTCCCTTTTCCGTGGCGAATTGAGAAATATCTGGATCTCCATCGCTAATCATACGATACTTATCCGGTTCAAAGAGCTTTTGTACTTCGAACAATTTCTTACCAAACTCCTTTTGGGCGTTTTCAAAATCAACCTTTTTGTAATTACCCAATCCAGCCTTCTTTTTTATAAGAACATTTAGACCTGTAGCAGCGAAAGCGTCGCTTCCATAAAGTACATTTACTGCCGCGTCTTCGTTGGAAACCTCACTTGGCAGAAAGTTATTGAACAACGCCTCCTTTTTTTCATCTAGTTTCTCCTTATCTTTAAAAAGCTCGTCGAGCCGTATGTGTTCATCTCTAACTTTCGGTTGGGCCTCGTAAAAGTCTTCGAAACGGGAAAATACTAGCGGATCTGGCGCATCTTGCGTTGCTCCGGGCACCACAGCCTTTTGCAGCGGCTGAGGAGTGGGTTGTGTAGCCGCCTCCGCCGCTCGCGCGTCCTCGTCCGCCGCCTTCGCCGCTCGCGCGACTTCGATCTTGTCGTCGATCGTCTTGCGCTCCGCCTCTAAGCGCTCCGCCTTTTGCTCCGCCTCTAAGCGCTCGCGCTCCGCCTCCGCCTTCGCATACGCCTCCGATATGCGCTCCTGCTCTTCCTCACTCGCAATCTTGCGAAGGTTCTCTGCCTCTATATCCTCTTCCAAAGATGTATATCGTTCACGAAGTTTCTCATTTTCTTTACCATTTTGTTTTATTGCTGCCTCAACACGCTTTTTTTCCGCTTCAAAGGTAGCCTCATCTTTTGATGAAACGATAGACACATCTAACTCAGCTAGCTTATCATTTAATGCGTAGTATTCCTTATAAAGAACGTCAAATTGCGCTTCCATTTTCTTCTTCTCACTCTCCAATCTGCGTAATTCGCTGTCTTCTTTATCCTTTCGCGTCTGAAATCTTTTATCCAGCCGTTCCATTTCGCGTCCAGCTTCAAGATTAAAAACCTCTTGGTCCTCCGTAGACAGTTTTTCTTCCAGCTTTTGCAACTCTATCTTAAGATCGCCCTCTTTTTGCACTAGCGCATCATCAAATTCTCCCAAAGCCATTTTCTCTTGTACTTGATAAAATTCCCTCAGCAACGTCAGTATTGTTTGCACCTCTGGACTTATATTAATGTCCACGCCAACTTTATCCTTCAGAAATTGTTTATCCTTCAGAAATTGTTTATACTGTTTGGTCAGATACGCGGCGAGCTGCTGCCACCGTTTCATCAAGCCAAAGATGTGCACGATCTCGCGACTCTTTTTTACGCCCTCATCCTCCTGGATGAACTGTCCCTTGTCCTTGTCATTGACATACTTCAGCTGCTTCTCGACGACGAAATGCTTCAAGACTGGCTTCTTTACATCCTGTCCATTCAGCGACCGTAGATACAAAAGATAGTCTTTCTTGTCGGCCTCGATCTCGAGATTAAGCTGTGTTACATACGCTTTGTGCTCTTGTCTATACTCGCTGAGCGCGCGAGCGGCTTCGGTGGTAAAGATAGTACGATGCGGACCAAGCAGGTCTTTTAGCTTGTCCTCATTGCCTTGAATATATCCTGTAAAGATGTCCGCCGACTTGTTGTCGAAGCGCAGGCGCATCTTGACCTCCACCGGCTTGTTTTTCTGATAATGGACATCTTGCGCCCAATGCAACGGCGTTTTGCCATCTGCAGCATACTCGATCTGACGCGGCAGCGGCTTGATTGGGTCGATTATATATTTCAATTTCTCAAAGGTCTCGTGCTGCAGCCGATAGAAGGGATTGCCTCGCTCGACGATCTTGCGCTGCTTTTGCATTTCGTACGTCAACGTCCCTTGATAAAAGGGCGTCTGCATCAGCGCAAGCTGCTTGCGGAGCTCGGCGAGTTTGACTGTGTCTGTTTCGCTCTTTATCTTTTTACGCAGCTTGTCTTGTGGGTCGACCATAACTGGACGTGTAATGGAGGTGATATCTTCCCAGGCTTTCATAATAAAGTCGAAGTCTGTCACAGCTTTTGCAGCAGTCTGATACGTTTCCTTTGCAGACGCTAACTCTGCGTTCGCCTCTTTGAGCGCGTCGGCGTCAGTCCTCGGACGACTGGTCCTCAGACGCCTGACTTTTTCGCTCGCTCTGCCCTGGGCCTTTAGTTTAGCGGCGCAGACTCTTAATTTTCCTAAGCAATCGTCAAGGTTTTTTTTCTTCTTGTCTCTTGTTTCAATACTCGACATAATTGCTCCCAAGCCTGATGCAGATTTAGCGCTAGCTTCCGCTTCTTTTAGCTCTTTCTTCTCACTGGTACATGTTCTGTCGCTAAACGCCACAAACGGAAACGAATCCTTAAACGCATTGATCGGCTTGCCCACAACCCGAGCGTAGCGCCTTCGAAAGTCTTTGGCCTTTTCTTCGGTCCAATTGTCTGGCGGCAGCATTTCGATTACGGCATCGCGTATCAATTGATTTTTTCTC
>Ga0209630_10005079_pt1 | contig 11268 bp, 11 predicted proteins | sample COG_01_FD_184745 | JGI IMG/M metagenome (GOLD analysis project Ga0209630, IMG submission 184745) | Pelagic Microbial community sample from North Sea - COGITO 998_met_01 (SPAdes) (version 2) | ecosystem: Environmental > Aquatic > Marine > Neritic zone/Coastal water | place: Helgoland, sampling... | reverse complement strand
GCCTTCCTTTTCTTTCGAATGTTCGCCAAACGCGTGTTCATTCGAGAGATGGTGCTCTTGGACGCCTTTTTCTGAGGCACCCTCTTCTTCCGAGGAGGCGTCTTTCGACCTTGGCCAGCCCTGCGGCGAGTGGGGATGGCCATATCCGCCGCGGTGTATCGACGGCGGATGACACGCTTGCGTTCCTGACGGATCGCTTGAATGAGTCGGTTGAACTGACCCATCAGCATATCGAAAGACGCGCGGTCTGACTTTTGCATATCAGTCGAGGATCGCTTGAACTTCCGAGAAGCGTTTTGCTTGAACTTGGTGAGTCCTTTCTCACGCTCCTTGACGGTGCCCGACTGAGCCAGCTCTCTGAACCTGTTCATTAGAGCGTCGGTCAGTTTCAGAGCGAAAACAGACGAGTTTTCGCGCTTTTTTGTTCCGGGGAACAGCATTATGATCTTGTAAATCACTCCCGCAAGATCGTCTCGCAGTTGGTTCTCGATTCGGCTCGGCCGCGGACCGCCGCGACGCAGCATTGCGATCACGTTGTCGTCGGTGATTTCAGATCGAGGTTCGACTAAAATGTCAGAGATGTCCTCCTCCTTGTCTTTCGATTCCTCCAGCAGAGAAAAGTTAAGAGCGAGGCCTGACATATCGTCGGTTTCATCGATGTCGATAGTATCGTTTTCACGTAGTAATTCCATTATGGTTTTCTTCTTTTCTTATGTAAACAAAATGGAATTGTGTAAAGTAGTTGCCATTACACATTTTGTTTTTTTTTAATCATTTTTAAATTTATAGAAAAAAAATGACAACTCAAATGACAACCCAAAACATTTGTTGGTGCGAAAAATGCTGTTTGATGCGATCCAAAAATATGGAGATTACCGATCACAATTCACCCGTCTATACAAACAAACAACGTGTGACCTTTTGGGGAGACTCCCCGAATTTGCTTGATCCTCCTGCTAAGTCTACGGCCTACTTCTACAAATCACAACCCCCGTCAAAACTGACGATCGTCAGTTTGAATTGAACAAATTGTACAGAAACCCCACTTCCTCTGCGGTTCCGTACACTCCCGCGGTCATCTTATCGCGTTTGACCGCTTTTTCTACATACTTGCCCTGCCACACAGCAGCGTATCCGATGAACACGAAAATGAATCCTAAGGCCATCATAACACCGCCTTCTTCTTGGATTTCATGCGTGCTTTTCGGTTTATCTTTGTCTTTATCTTTGTCGTTTTGAAACTTGACCAACTCTTTTACTGACATAACTTGGTACAAGCCAGCTATGACGAATCCGAATCCGATCAACAGAAATAAATAACCCACAGCCGTGGAAACGGCGCGGTTATATGTAGCCGTCGCTCTGCCCACGCTGCTCTGAAAGTTCCAGAAGCTGTCCCAACTTCGTCCGCCTTTCAAAGATTTAGATCCCTTTCTTGTATTTTTCTTGACCATTTATTTACTTAATAAAAATAAATGGCTGTAGTATATCTAGATGGAAAAAATAATAACGGCGTGTCGGGAACCGTTCGTTTCGAGTCGGTGAAACCTTGCCTGACGCGAGTGACCGTAGACTTGTCTGGGCTCATTCCTCTGACAGCGCACGCTATTCATATTCACGAAAAAGGCGATCTGTCGAAAGGATGTATGGGAACTGGAGGACACTGGAATCCTCGAAAGACGACTCACGGGAGCTATCTCGACCTTAACAAACCCCGCCACTTAGGGGATCTTATAAACAATATTTTTCCCGATGAAACTGGACGCGTTTACGTTCAGTTCGACGACGTGGGGTACAACCCCGAACACGTTCAAGGAAGGGCTGTCGTCATTCACTCACTGGCAGATGATCTGGGTTTGCAAGGCATCATTCAAACAGATGGTTCGGTCAGGCCGTACAAACAGATGTCCTTCGAGGAACTGACAAGACTTTCAAACGAGAGAAATTACGACGTAGGAACAGCCGAGGAGATGTGGAATAAATTGAATTCCGAATCTCTGAAAACGGGAAATGCCGGAGGGCGCATGGCTTGTGGAGTAATAGGCATTTTATAGAAAACACTCGGGGTAAATCAGGCCGTCCACCTCGTGAACCATTATTTTAGGATTTTGAGCATCTTTCATGTCCGTCTTTTTGACAAGCACCTCTTTTTTATGATCACAGGACACGCCGATGGCATTTTTGAGAACAGTTATTTTTAATTTGGTGCGTTTGTTTAGAGAGGGATAGTGAGCCAAAACTCTCTGCCCCAGAACAACACCGGGTATGATCCTGGACATACAGGACGACTTTATCACGTTGATAGCTGTCAACTTTTTGCATTTTTGCATAAACTCGTCGGAAATGTGTTCGTCGGACGGCGCAAACACCGTCAAACCGTGACAATCCAAATCTTGCAATCCCGCGATCTCCGCAATCTTTGAAAACTTGTTGAAGCCCATTCTCTGCAGTGTCAAACTCAGACTATTTACTCCCGGCATGTGATTCTCCGGGCAATCCCCTGTAAACAGGGGAGAGGCTTTGGGATAAGGACAGAACATCCCGTCCTCGTGAGTGTAAGCCATTGCTTGGCTATAAGGATACATTGATACCATTGTTCTTTATTTACAAATTGTGATTTTTAAATAAAAAAAATGATCTAAATAAAAGAATGCCCATCCAACACATTTCCGAACTTCCAAAATCACCAGTCGCCCGAAAACTTCTCCCGGGCGGAGGACGCAAGCGCAAGTCTCGTCGCCGTTCTCTTCGACGCTCCCGCCGTCGCTCTAGACGCCGCTCTCGTATGTCCGGAGGACGCAAACGTTCTAAACGCCGCTCTAAACGCCGCCGCTCCCGCCGCCGTTCTAAACGCCGTTCTAAACGCCGCTCTCGTATGTCCGGAGGGCGCAAACGTTCTAGACGTCGTTCTAAACGCCGTCGCTCTAGACGCCGCTCTAAACGTCGATCACGCATGTCCGGCGGACGCAAACGCCGTCGTTCGCGCAAACGTTCCCGTCGCCGTTCGCGCAAACGCTCTCACCTGATGGGCGGATGAGGCCCGACGCCCTCGGGCGCCGGCCTTAACTGGATATAAATCATTTCCTGCAAACGCTCGTCTAATTGAAGGATTTTTGGCAAACTGTAAGTAGACTAAATAAATCTTGATAGGCGAAACGTGGACAGCTTTTTATTTAAAATTTGAATAAATAAAAAATAAAGCATGGACTCGTCTGAAATTATAGCTAGATTAAAATTTTTGCAAAATGTCAGACCAGGCGACAAAATAGATACTGGGTTAGTGGTTAGACAGCCTGACAATTGGACGACTCCCTTTTCCAGGTATTTACGAGGAGAAACAAAGTCGAAAACACTAGCATTTTTGAAAAAAACAATAGAAGATGCCTTCGAGCTTCAGAAAAGATACTCCGAGTCTGACCAAGAACACCTAAAAGGACTCGCCAAAGTGGTGATCAATGACCTTCACGCTGCTTTAGTGGGCGTTGCAAACTTGAAGCGCACCTACACGCACGATCTTAAGTTTGTATGCGACTTGACGACTGTGAGCGAACATACTCAAATGAGATTGGCAGGTCTCGGATACCCAGCACCAGTGTTATCCCCTCGTTTTGGTTTAAATGCTACACTGGAATCAAAAAATAATGAATCTCTCAAACAGCGCGCCAAACCCAAAAAGAAATAATTTTGAAAGACTTGAGCGGTTTAATTCAGTAAACGACAAGATATTGCCGCAAACTATTCACGCCATTCACGATCTCTCTCCTTATATGAAAACTCGTCGATTTAAAGTTCCAATAACGTCGACTCTTCTGAATGTTCTTCTTTCCACTATAGCTTTTTTATTCGTCAAGGCGTTTATTCCTATATTAACTAGAAAGATTCCCGCGATCGGCAATATGCCTGGAGGCGCGTCTTACATTTTTGAAAGTGTGATCTACGCACTAATACTTGGTCTCACGCTGATACTATCATTCGGAATAAATTATGCAAAAAATAAATAAAGAAAAGAATCAGAGTATTTTAAAATATTTTTATTTTTAAACCCAAACCCCAACCGCCATTTCTCTCTAGTCCCTCTCGTCAACCATCTGATCGGCTCTATCCATCCTTCTAGACATATTCTTCTTGAAGCAAGATTCGTAGAAGCTCGCCATAGCGTCCATATTGGCAGGATTGTACATCACGATCCTCGGACAACCCGTACGGCAACGGAAACTCTCGATCAATTCCCTCACGTTTCTGTACCGGGTCATAGCCCTCCTGTTTCCATCGACAGCGGCCGTAAAGTTCCACCGGAGCACCTTTTTCATACGGTTCAACCGATCCGTGTAGTCGAACTTGCAGGTGGGAGCGTACCCCGTGAAAGGGTTTGGATCACACGGTGCGTATGTCCAATCCTTTATCAGGTCATACTCGTAATCCATATCGAGACCAGTGGCATACTTCAGCTTTTTGCGAAGAAAACGAACACGGCCTGTAGTAGTGAGTCCGAGTTCCGAAAGGTGAGCCTGTACTTCAGTCTTTTTCATCTTGTCGATATTGTCGTACTCGTCGACAACGTAATGAAGCTTCTTGAAGCGGGCATTCCACTTCTCCTCCACCTCTTTGAACTCATCGGGAGGTGTAAGAGAGTCAATGTCGACCTTTTCCTCTTCGACCTTTTCCTCTTCGACCTTTTCCTCCTCTTCGACCTTTTCCTCGCTCTCTGACTCGTTTGCGATACTTACACTTTTTTCAGATATCCACCGTTTCATCCCCTCGAGCGATTCACAGCCAAAATGCTTTTCAAGCTGTTTGCGTACACTATTGACGGACAATTTGTTCCGGTCAGTATCCCTCAAAATCTGACGCAGCGCATCCTCCAGTTCGTTTAAAGTGAAATCAGGCTCCCAGCCTAGGTCAGCCGCCCAGTAATCCGCCGTTTCAGATTCAGATTCAGATTCAGATTCAGACTCGGATTCGGATTCAGAGTCAGAGTCAGAGTCAGAATCAGAGTCAGAATCAGAGTCAGCCTCGTTCTCCTTTGTTTCGTCTGCTGCAGGAGAGTAGCACTGGGACGCATTCCCCTTTGCTATCTCTTCTTCGAGGAGTTCTTGAGGTAGTCCGCAAGACTCATTTTCCCACTTTTCCATACGCATATCCGCTGCAACGTTTCTACCAGCTCGCCCACGGACAATCGCTTGAATCTTGGTCGCAGATTCGACTTTACGAGACTGCAAGTTCTCGCTTTCGGAAGACTCGGACTCGGTAAACGCTTCCATCTCTCTTTCGTACCGAACCTTGTCTTCTGCGACCTTGTCCAGGTACACCTGCATATTGGCGAGGGCATCCTCGTCATTGTTTTTACAGTCTTTTTTGAGTTTTTCCCAAAAGGTATGCGCCTCCGACCCCTTTGAGGTGCAGCCCTTCAGCGGCTTCCCCTCAGACTTGAGACGAGCTTTCACTTCCAGAACGTAGAAGCTTCGAGCTGTCGCGACTTTTTTTGGCTTTTTCATTTTTTTGTTCTTACTCCCCCCGTTTTCATTTTGGTTTTTGATTTTTTCTTCCGTCCGCTTCTTCGCTTCCTTTTCCAGCTCTTTGTACTCTTCACTTTCTTTGTTATTGTTTTTTTTCCACTCCGCCCAACGAGAAGAGATCATCTTCCTGTCCGTGATGCCCTCCTCCCGGCACTTGGAGGAAAACACCGTCCACAAACTGACAGGCCTCACTTTAGGCTTAGGCTTAGGATTGGACTTGAACTTCTCGCGCGCGTCCGCGATAAGACCAAGAAGCTCTTCTTTCGACCGTCCGTCTTGGATAGCCTCTTCCAATTTTGCCATAGCTTCGGTAAAAATAGTAGCAATCATAGTGTCAGACATTCTGTATGATAAGTTGGTTAGTTCAATTTCGTGTTTTTTTAACCATTTTTATGCTTAATGAAAAAACGAAATTTTTATTATTGTTGAAATCTCCGCCCTGCGTTCAGGGCTCTGTCGGGCGCCTTAGTTATACAGGAATTGAAACAAGTCGAGGTTCCATTTGTGCAAACAGCCGTGCACGCGTTATTCCAAGCCCTGAATAACTCAAAATCGGTCATCCCTCTCGGATTGAACAGGTACTGGACAACTTTTTCAGGGTATTCGTCTTGATAGCCCGTTTCAAAATTTCTGCTGGCAAAATCATCGTCGTAGTTCAGTACTGCCGGCAGAATGTTTCTTTCCGTAACTGTCCATACAGGAGACTTACCTGATCCAACATCCAAAAAGATAAGATCGCCTACTTTATACTGGAATCCCATTTCATTAATCCTGAAGTTAAACAGGGTGCCGTCGTTTATGTCAGCGGTCATTTGCATCCCGTACCCCTTCCCGTCTGATTTAGTGTTGAACAGTTGAGTTCGATCTCTGCCTAAGTTTCGCCCTCTGTCGTCGAGTTTCAGTTTGTATATAGCTATAACGTTCAAACGATTCGAGGGATTTTGCAGCGCCGTCGCGCACGTTTGAGGTTTCAAATCCATTTCCGTGAACTGATTTCCAGTGATGTATCTAGGAGAGTCAGCGTCAGTTTCTATATCTATGCTTTGAGGCACAAATGTGACGCATTTTTGGTGCTCTAACCAATCGCTCAGTGTGAGAGGCGCTTTCCAGGCGCACTCGACTGTTCGGTTCCCTTCCTGTTTCCCTCCTTGACATTCTAGTTTGTGATGATTTTGCGTGCATAGTCGATCTCTTCCGTTTCCGCCACGGTTCGTGCTCACACAAGTTCCTCCATTTAATCTTAAGCTTCTAAAAGGGTCGTGTTTACTGGAATGCAACGGGTACCACTTAAACACGGAAGGATCTGGTTTTAATTCGGTTTCGTTTGATGAAGGGATCTGGGAGTATCCCAGCGGATCTGTTGACCGAGCTTTTTGCAGTGGTTGTCCGCCAAATATTTTAGCCAAATTCCTTTCTATGTCGAGCAACACTTCTTCGTCGTACATCCACTTTTCTTTTGATGGCTTGATCAACGCAAAAAGTCCAGCCATGATCACCATTAAAGATACAACACCCAAAACCAAAAATTTTACGTTTGCGTTTCTTGTCATTTATTATACTATTAATAAACCAAATGAATAAATACTGTGCTTTGGTCATTTTTCTAACGTTTACCGTCTTGATTATTATTTTTCTGGGCAATAGAAACTCTGAAAGGTTCAGAAGCAACGCAAATAACATTCCAGTGTTTTACATCAATCTCGATCGCGACAAAACGAATCGAAATTTTACAGAAAACACCTTGAAACCAATCTTCTCGGACATCACTCGAATTCCAGGCGTTCTCCATAGAGCGGGAAGGGAAGGCTGCAGACTCGCTCATATAAAGGCGAATATGACGGGTATAGCGAAAACGAAGCCTGGAGAATACTACATAGTCTTTGAAGATGACATTAAAGTGAATCCGAATACAAAAATGAGCATTTTCCAAATACAAGAGGCAATAAATCGGTCGGCGAACACAAACGCGGACATGATTATGTTCAACATTCAAAATTATCCATACGATGTGCAAATGGTGAACGCGCCCGCCAACATAAGAGAGTCATCGCGAAGCGCAGCTCAACCCGAATTCTACAGATTGCTCGGCGGAGTAGGAAGCGGCGCCGCGTATATGGTTAAACACGAGTTTGGAAAGAAGTTGGTCGATGTCTGGCGAAAACATCCTATGCAGCACATAGATTTAACCTGGCACTCTCTTTGGCCGTCGCACGTCGTTTTGGTGCACCGTCCATTGCTTTTTTTACAAAGGGTTGGTCCCAGCAGAACTGACGACACATCCTGGAGAGATGAAAACGACGCCGCCATTCAAGATTTCAACTGGGATGAGGTGTCTATACAAGTTTTAACTCCGCGTGGCTCTAGCAAACATTCGCGCAGGACTTGAATACCGGGGTTAAATCTTTCTGGCATATATCTTTTATGTGCGGCAAATCGTCGCAGTACAAGCACCGTGCGTTCCGGCTAGGCAACGGACTTGAACGGGTACACGGTTTTGTTTCGTTTACATTGGCAGGATTTCGCATTGTAATCAAATTCTCAAATTGTCCAAGTCTAGAGTACATCAGTTTGGTTTCATCCAACGGTGGACCTATCAGAATAACCTCTACTGTCCAACCCGTGTAAACGTTTGGTTGCGAAACGAACTGCACGGACGTGTAGCCTTGAAGTCTTGCTAAATAGACGATCAAGTTGTCCAATTCGCCCGTGTTGGCGACACGGTTCGCAGATTGCTGGTTTGTGTAAGTGACATTCTTCAACAAAGTCACCAGTTTTTTTTTGTTGATAGGATTCAACACATCCGTTATGAACCTTCTATTTTGACCATTTAACCAGTACTGCACAAACTTGTTCAGTCCAGTGTTCGTGAGATTCAGATCTTTTGTTTGTGTGCTCAGTGGTCCGTCAGACAACCAGCCAGCGCAGTTTTTATTATCCATAATAATGTCTCCATTGTTGGGTCTCAGTATAAATTCTGCAAGCTGATCGTACGGGTCTTCGCCGCTGCTCGGATATTTCTCTCTAAACAACAGCTCAAGTGCGTGAATCTTGTTTAGCGCGATCAAAGATTTGTTTTTATCGGGATCTTTCGCGGTATCTAAACTGAGGAATATACCCGAGCCCTTTGCGTCGTAAAACCACACGCCCGGCGCATCGAAGTTTGCACTAAACGAACTATGAAGCCCTTCTATGTAGTTTCGTTTTTGATATGTTTTCATTCTAGCGTTCCAATCGGAAGGGTCATATGAACTCACTGCCAAACTGTACTCAGGCCACAGCGCCGGTTTGAACACTTGCCCTTTGGCCGGACTAGCCTGTGTTTCGTTCTCAGCATTCCCCTCCCACGTGTCTCCGTTTGCCCAACTTACATCGAGGGAATTCCATGTTCCGTCTTTCATACATTTCTTGTATGCGCTTTCGCTTGCGCAACATTTTTTCCCCTGTTCGCCTGGAAGATTGCACGGCGGCCATTTCTTGTCTAAGACTGGGTTCGAAGAGAACTTTACCAACGGTAAATTGAATTTTTTATTGGGATTGTCAGGGCAAGGTGCAGTTTCTTCAGAGCACATACAAGGCAACTGTCCGCAGCTAGGGCCCGGCAAGTTTGCTTTGTAGGATGTTTTCTTCAAGCGTTCGATTTCGTGTCGTGGAAGAATGTTCGTGTACAGGACTTCTAAACTGTCGTATAATTCGTCTGAGAGTTCGCCGGGTTTCGCCAATGGGTAAATTTTCTTCAAGTATTCTTTTTTCCAATTCTTTTTCGCTCTTTTGTCTAAGATCGTATATACCGCTATAACTAAGCAAATACTGATCAGAACAAGTAGAGTCATAGATAGATTTGAATTCATTTATTATTAATAAAAATGATTCGTGACATTTTCTTTTTTTATGTTCAACAATGGACACTCAACACGTTTGGAAAGAACTTTCACCAAAATGCCGCGCAGACAAACTCTTACTGAAGTGGGGAGTTCACGAAGAGTTTTACCGACAGTCAGCGCACCCTTCCATCCTGGCTATGCGTAGGGAAATGCAGTCCAGAGCTGCCAGCGAGTCTGAGATCTTATACGATAAGATAGTCTACAAAAAGGTTTTGAATGATTTCGACCTTGGCGTGTGCCAAAGAATGTTTCCCTTATCGAGCGAACCTCTGCTCATCAAAGAGGGGGGGGTGGAGATTTTGGTTTTGGACAAGGTCGCCAAGAGTATGCGAGATAAAAAGCCGATCGAAGGACTAAAAATAGATATCGTCAACAGGAAGGTGTGGTACCGTGTCGATCCAGTATATAACCCCGAACCTAAAGCTAATTACGACGAGCCCGCCTCCAAGGCTTGGGTATTGAAACAAATGACCAACCAGGAAGTGAACAACACTAACAATAAGATAAAGAGGCTGAAACAGACAATAGAGAAGCTGGAGAATATGGTGCACGAAAACAAGGATGCGTCTGTGAATAGATTCAAAGAGATGGCGAAAAGCATTCGCAGACAAGGCGCACTGACAAGATCGCTTAAAAAAAAAATAGACGAGTTGAAGGATACCGCTCACAGCGTTATCGAGTTGAGCAGTGACGATTCATATGAGTGGGGGGGATTCGAATAAAATTTCTATACATAATTTATATAGAAATATTTGATTGAGTAGTTTAAAAAAATGTGTCAAAATCCTAAATGACCAACAATGAGGATGCAATCACCGCTTTGAACCCCGATTCAAGCGGCGCAGTCACAATAGACAACGTAGAATGGTCTAACATCACCAACTTTTTGTACTCGGTGCTTGTAGAATGTTCAGATCCTTTGGTGTTATCCAAGTTTTGCACTATGCCGGTTTCGGAGCTGAGAGATTCTACAAAGCAAGCGATGGAATCGGACACTCAGAAGATTGTGGACAACGCTCTGGAAACGGCGTATAAAGAAAAGTTTTCCGATCCGGATATGTCAAACATTCTTTTGAAAACAGGCAGTATTAAGCTGAAATCCCCTAGACTTTCGAGCGTATCCGTGCTCAAAACTGCTCCGTTGGACGAAGCGACAGAGTTGATGAAGATAAGATCGAAACTGGCAAAGGAGATGAACGATCGCAATTTCCAGAGAGACCAACAAGCTTACATTCGAAGAGTGAAGCAAGCTGTACGAATTAAAAAAGCGATGACCAAAATGCTGTACGAAGGCAACTCTCTTGAAAGATTCAAGCATTTTTCTATAGCCAGCATTCCAACGGAGTTGGCTCACTCAGGGGATGCAGGACCGGAGAGCATAGATGAGGTGGCGCCAGAGATAAAATCAGCAGCGCTTTCATTGAACGGCAACATACTTTACAATTTGGTGAGAAGAGAGGAGCTTCGAAAGTATCGAGACTTAATGGTAAAACTAAAGGGAAGCGTTGCAAAAAGTTGCGTCGCGACTTACATTTTAAATACAAAGTACCCACATTTTTACAAAGAGGCCGTCAGCAAGCACACTGGCGATCTAAAAAGCGAAATAAACAGCATTCGCTTGTCTCTGGAAAACTCCTTTCTAGATTTGTCTGCGAAAAGAGAACTGGTAGACGCCTTGGAACGCAAGCAGAATGACCTGCGTGACAAAAAGTCTAAGCTGACGAAACCCCGCGTGTACAAGAAGCATTCGGAGCTGCTCAACACCATTCCACGTTTGGACGAAAAGGTGTGGCAACTGTACACCCAGAAAAAATTCCCCGAAGAAGTCCAAGCATCCATCACCGGAAGAGTGAGCCGGCTCTATCAGCCTG
>Ga0209630_10005076_pt1 | contig 11276 bp, 8 predicted proteins | sample COG_01_FD_184745 | JGI IMG/M metagenome (GOLD analysis project Ga0209630, IMG submission 184745) | Pelagic Microbial community sample from North Sea - COGITO 998_met_01 (SPAdes) (version 2) | ecosystem: Environmental > Aquatic > Marine > Neritic zone/Coastal water | place: Helgoland, sampling... | reverse complement strand
GATATTGATGCGTGGTCTGGCGAAGCGCGCGCGGCCTCAATATTAGCTGGTCTTGGATTTACCCAAGAAGAACAATCAAAGCCATGCTCTGACTTTTCTGGAGGTTGGCGAATGCGTGTTGCTCTCGCGGGTATCTTATTCTCAGAGCCAGATATTTTACTTTTGGACGAACCCACTAACTACCTAGACCTTGAGGGTTCACTTTGGTTAGAACAGTATTTAACAAACTACCCTCATACTGTAATAATTATAAGTCACGATAGAGAGCTATTGAATCGTTCGGTAGACTCAATACTGCATTTAAACAACAAAACTTTACGACTTTACACGGGAACATACGATATGTTTTCCCAACAGGTTTTAGCCCAAAGAGCTATACTTGTTTCGCAGGCAAAAAAACAAGACTTACGACGGGCTCATTTACAAAGCTTTGTAGATAGGTTCAGAGCAAAAGCAACTAAAGCAAAACAAGCTCAGTCCAGATTGAAAATGTTAGAGAAAATGCAACCTATCACATTACCAGAAGATGCTGCCAGAATTTCTTTTAAGTTTCCTGAACCCGATGAATTAGCTCCACCGATAATTAGTATAGAAGATGGTTCAGTTGGCTATGATGATAAAATAATTCTAAGAGATTTAAATCTAAGGATTGATCAAGATGATAGAATAGCGCTGCTAGGAAAAAATGGGGAAGGGAAATCCACTTTAGCAAAACTACTTTCTGGTAGATTAGAAAAGAAATCAGGAAAGTTTATAAAATCAAATAAGCTACGTGTTGGCTTTTTTGCTCAACATCAGGTTGATGAACTAAATTTAAAACAGACACCTTTGGACCATATTAAAATTTTAAGGCCAAACCTGGATGGTTCGCGTTTAAGGGGTCTACTTGCAGGTTTTGGTATTGGGGCAGATCAAGCTAATACAATGGTAGGAAAGCTTTCTGGCGGACAAAAAGCTCGGCTTTCTATTTTATTAGCAACAATTGATGCACCTCATCTTTTGATTTTAGACGAGCCAACTAATCACTTAGACATTGAAAGCCGGGAGAGTCTAATTGAGGCGCTAACAAGTTATTCTGGTGCCGTTATTCTAGTTAGCCACGACATGCATTTACTTTCGTTGGTAGCAGACAGATTATGGTTAGTTAGTAATGGAGAGGTAAAAACGTATACGGGAGACTTACAGTCTTATAGAACGCTTCAATTGGAACCACAAAAAAAACATACCAAAAAGGAATTAAAAATAACTGATAATAAAAGGATATTAGAGATAAAATCTGAAGTAAAAAAATGTGAACTACGACTAGATAAACTATTAGAAATGCAAAACACTCTGAGCGCTCGCCTTGGTGACCCAAAAGTTTATGAAGAATCTATGAAAGATAAAAGAGTGACGTGGCAAAAAAAATACTCAGAAGTAATGGATGCCATACAAATTGCTGAAAAATTATGGGTAAAAGCGTCTGAAAAACTAGAAAAACTATCTAATATTTGAGAACTAGCATTTATTTCTCGTAATACTTGGAAATCAAACTATTGATAGTTCTAACTCCCCACCCAGTAGCTCCTCCTCCAGAAAAATCCGTTTCACCAGGAATGGAGGCAACACCCGCTATATCCAAGTGAATCCAGGGCATTTCAGGTTCTACAAAGCGTTGTATAAACTGTGCTGCAGTAATTGAACCTGCCGCCCTACCCCCAACATTTTTCATATCAGCAATACGGGATTTGAGAAGTTTGTCATATTCTGGCCCCAAAGGGAGTCTCCAAACCCCCTCTTTTTCAGCAAGTGCTACACTTAGAAAGTTTTCAACAAAACGATTACTGTTAGAGAATAACCCAGCATGCTCATGTCCCAAACTTGTTATCACAGCTCCTGTAAGGGTGGCCAGATCGATACACGCACTTGGTTTAAATTGTTTTTGGGCGTACCAAAGCAAATCAGCTAATACAAGTCGCCCCTCAGCATCAGTATTTATTACTTCAATTGTATCGCCTTTTAGGGATTTAATAACATCTCCAGGACGAGTAGCATTGCCTGAAGGCATATTTTCTACTAACCCAACAATTCCAACGACATTTGTCTTTGCTTTTCTGAGTGCTAAAGCTTTCATAACCCCGCCAACTACTCCCGCACCACCCATGTCCATTGTCATGTCTTCCATGCCACTAGCAGGTTTCATAGAAATTCCACCAGTATCAAAAACAACTCCTTTACCAACTAATGCTAATGGCGAGCCACCAGAACCATCACCATTCCAATGCATAATAACAACTTTTGATTCACTGTCAGAGCCTTGACCAACACACAAAAGTGTTCGCATTCCAATTTTTTCTAAATCTTTCTCGTTTAACACTTCGACACGTAAACCAGATGATTTAAGGGCTTCCAAACGATTTGAAAATTCCTGTGTTGTCAAAACATTAGCAGGTTCGTTAACAAGATCTCTGGTAAAATTAACACCAAGAGAGATTGCAGCTTTTTCCTCAAAAGCATTTTCAGTGATTTGAACGTCTGAAACATATAAAGATGTAATATAATTATTTTCGGACCTTAACTTCTTGTATTTAGAAAAATCATAAGACCTGAGCTTTAAACCAAAAGCTACTTCATCTGGGTAACCACCAGAACCAATAATAATGTGAGACGGATTATTATTAACTGCTTTTGCTATGTAAGCACCTATTAGGCGAGCATCATTAGCGCCATATTCTTGATATTTTTTAAAAATTAGAATTGATAAAAGTTCTTTTTTAATAAAAATATTTAACTCAGTAAAATTTCCAGCGTTTAACGTTTTAAAAATATCTGAATCTATAAAGGATTTTAACATACCATTAGTTATAGAATCAATTAAACCAATATGTTCATCCATCACCCCATCAAACTGCACCAATAAAATTAACTTTCCATTTAATTTTCCTATATTAAACGATGACATTGGTTGGAACTTAATACTATTTGAATCTGACATCTAACCCTCAATTTGTATGAATTTTCTGATAAATTTTTCTACTAACTCTGATCTATCGACTGTTAAATAAATCCAAAGTCGTTTAAATTCAAGGCTACGTATTTGGGGAAGTTAATTGAAACGATTCGATGCATATATTCTTTATAGATTGGTCAGCATTTTTTGTTTTTTTTCGTTGATCCTAACGTTTATATATTGGAGCAACCGATCAGTTAGAACGTTAGACTTACTCCTTGGTGACGGAAAAACTATTGGTATTTTTATTAACTTAACTTTACTTTCCCTACCAAATATTATTTTGGCAATTTTACCCGTTTCAGGGTTAATATCTGCCATATACCTAACAAATAGACTTAATGCTGATAGTGAATTAATTATTTTAAGGTCTGCTGGTACAAGTAACATAGAGCTTTCTAAACCATTTTTAAAATTGGGTTTAATAGTGTCACTCTTAGTTGGACTACTTTCGCATCAAATAGTGCCAACTATTAAAAATTCTGCTAAAAGCATGCAAAACTCTGTATCTAACGAAATGAATGCGATGTTATTGCGAAGTGGTGAATTTTTCAATCCTGCAGAAAATGTCACTATTTTCATAGGGAATATAAAAAATAATAAAGAACTAAGTAACTTTTTTCTAGAAGACAGCCGTGACCCTAAAAAATTAAAAACCTTTACATCTAAGATTGCCTACCTTTCCGGTAACAAAAATAATCCTCAAATAGTTTTAAAAGATGGGAGTGCCCAAACGTACTTAACCGACGAAAAGTCACTCGATATCTTATATTTTAAAGACTTTCTATATGATTTTAAGTTTCTTTACGATAAGAAAATTATTAAACAAAAAGATACTGTAAAAGAAACCAGGACCACTCAATTAATTGGATCTTTAATCAAGGTAGATAAGGGTGTTAGATTAAATCGCCAGTTGATAAAAAATGAAATACATCGCCGTATCTCCGAAACCTTACTACCAACAGTTATAATTTTATTAGGGTTCTCGTGCCTTATTGTTGCAAAGTTTACACGACATCAAACTTGGTTACCAACAGCTATAGCAATAACTTTAACGGTTTTCTTACAAATCCTTGCTAATTATTTTGAGGATTTAAATCGTTCACAGTTAATTGGTATATGGGGGTACTATATAGCTCCAATTTTTGGTGGATTATTATTGTTAGTCCTTCTCTCGATAGAGATTAATCCAAAGAAGAAAATGACAGTGGGAGTTTAGCTTGAAACTAGATATATATTTAATTAAACGTTTTCTTGCATCATTTTTGATAGTGTTAACAATTATGTGTTTTATTTCCATTTTACTGGAAATAACCGAGTATATTAGAAAATACGATATTAACGAAATATCTATAATCGTACTTTTAAGATTATCATTATTAAACTTACCTGAAATGATGTATAAAATTCTTCCGTTAATAATTCTTATTTCTTCGTTATGGATGTACCTAAGTCTAGCACGGACCTCAGAGCTAATTATTATAAGAGCTTCTAGTAGGTCTGCTATCAGATCGCTTGCAGGACCAGTCACTACTGCTTTATTCATCGGACTTATATCAATTTTTTTCCTAAACCCCATTATTGTAACCACCTCAAAATACCACCAAATCATGGTTGATAAGTTTACTGGTTCATCACGGGCTGTAACTGCTGTTCTTGAAAAGGGGCTATGGATGAAGCAAGACACAAGTAACGGAGAGATTATAATACGAGCATCAACATCAGATCCAACAGCGACATTTTTCGATGATATAACCATGTATGGTTTTAATACGTCAGGTAGTCCAATTTATCACTTAAGAGCCCTTGTAGGATCTTTAGACTCAGGGTCATGGAATCTAGAAGAGGTTAAATATTGGAATTTCGAGACTTTATATGATTCAGGAACACAAGGAATGGATTTTTCAGAATTTTCTGTGGCAACTAACGTTACTCCAATTCAAATTATTAAGGGTTTTTCGGAACCCAACACTACTACTTTATGGGAGCTTCCCAAGCTTATTTCCCTTCTTGATCAAGCTGGACTCCCCTCAATTAAGCACAAAATTTGGTTACAAATGCAGTTAGCTAATCCTATCTTACTTATCTGTATGGTTGTAATTGCTTCTGCTTTTGTTACAAAGCATGGAAGAATTTCAAATGTGGGGTTTTCAATTTTAATCGCTCTTTCGTTAGGATTTAGTATTTATTTTTTGAAAAACTTTGCTAGTGTTTTGGGACAAAACTTACAAATACCCGTGTTAATTGCCGCATGGGCACCACCACTAGCTGGCCTATTTATTTCTTTAGGTTTTTTATTACACATTGAGGATGGATAATTGAAAATTTTTACTCTTATTTTATTTTTTATTATTATGCCTTTTGTCTCAGTGGCCAAACCGCCAACAAACCTTACTGCTAATAATATAATACATGATAACTTTACTGGTAACATACAGGCTTTTGGGGATGTAGTCATCATTCAGAACCATTTAATGCTTAAAACAGATAAACTTATATATGATGCGGCTTCTGATACAGTTATAATTCCTGGGCCGTTAAAAATTTATGATACAATTAAAAAAGAAGAAACTCATGCAACCTATGGAGAATTGTCATCCGATCTGAGGGATGGGTTGCTAGATAGCGCAAGAGTTATTCAAAAACGGCAACTCCAAATTACTGCGGCAAAAGTTAAACAGGATGGTGGACGATATACAATAATGAATAAAGCCGTGACTTCTTATTGCAAGATTTGCAAAGAAAGCTCAATACCACTCTGGGAAATACGGTCTCGAAAAGTAATCGCCGATAATGTTCAAGAAAAAATAGTTTTTGAAGATGCTGTCTTTAGATTGATGGGACTACCAGTTCTTTACACTCCTTACGTAAGTATACCTAGTAGCAATGTAAAAAGAGCTTCAGGATTTTTAAAACCGACATATGTTTTTGATGATAAAAATGGCCTAAAGATTTTTACTCCATACTTTCTAACTTTAGGTAACCACGCTGATGTTCGTCTTACTCCTTGGATTAATTCCGAAGGAATAAAAACTGTAGAGGCTCGTTTAAGACAAGAACTACGCTTTGGCAATGTAACATTGAACCATGCAAGCAGTGTCGACAAAAATTCTAAGTATAGATGGTTCTTTTTTCTTGATCAAAATATCAGTAAAATGCCATATGATTTTAGTGCAAACCTTAAACTAAAAAAAGTTTCAGACGCCACCTACCGAAGTGAATATGGGTTTGGCACTGAAGATCGATTGAGAAATTCATTCTCAACATATCGAACCAAGAAAAAACAACATATTGAGGCAAATTTCATTAACTATGAAACACTACGGACAACGGAATCCAATAGCACCATGCCAAGTTCAATTATTGATGCAGAAATTAATCAACGTCTGATACCAAACCATATTGGTGGAACTTTAGATATCAAATTGGATACTCGCGGTAATTACAGAAAAGCGAGCAACAACAATAGTGACGGATCCTCTAGAGATGTAGTGCGTATGTCAGGGTTGGCTACCTGGCAAAAAGACTGGATTATTGGTAATGGAATTGTAGCTGGTATTGCATCTCAAGTTAGATCAAGTTCTTATAGAGTATATCAAGATCCATCATCAAAAAGCACCCAGGACATTACACCTTATGGAGCACTTGAACTGAAGTGGCCAGTTGTAAACAAAAAAAAGGGAAGTTCACATCTTATCGAACCGATTGCCCAAGTAGTAGTTACAAGTAATAATAAGAATTCAGTTCCAAATGAAGACAGCTTATTACCAGAGTTTGATGAAACAAATTTATTTGAATTTGGTAGATTCCCTGGAGTTGATGCATATGAAGAAGGACAACGATTGAATTTGGCCCTGAACTATACCTATGATCGGTTAGGGAAATTTAAAGCAGGGTTTAAGTTTGGAAAAGTCCTTCGAACAAAAGACAACCAACAGTTTTCAAGTTCTACTGGTCTAGATGGTAAAAGCTCTGACTGGCTAACATCATCTCAATTAAATGTTGGTGATAATTTTGGTTTAATTAATAGAGCATTGCTTCAAGATGACTTATCTATACTAAGAAATGAAATGCACTTAGACTGGTCCTATAACTCACTATCAACAGCGTCTAAATATATATGGCACCAATCCGATGCCACTTTAGGTCAGAATAAAAACATCTCACAACTCTATTTAGATGCAGGGTATAATTTTGACAAAGATTGGAATATTTCTACTTCAATAAACTATGATTTTACTGAAAATGAAACAACTCTCTCAAACGGACTTGACTTAGTTTTTTATAATGACTGCACAAAAGCTTCGCTGTCTTATACGCGAAAAGAAATATCTCAAACTGAAAAACTAAATGAGATCGCCTTCTGGTTAGAGTTTGGTGGCTTTGGGTCGAAGGCAGAGTCAAAGTTAAGCTATTCAAGGGTATGTTCTAGTTAAAATGATTTTTTCAACTTTCATAATGAACTTAAGAAGCTTTGCAATTCTAATTATTTTTTATGTTCTTACTTTTAGTCAGTGTTTTGCAGAGAGCCTTTTTTCGACTGCATTAACTGTTAATAACCTTGTAATAACAAACTATGACCTCAGCCAAAGGGAACTGCTTTATAAATTCTTAAAGAAATCAGGCGATATTAAGACAGGTTCAAGAAATGACTTAATTGATGACCGGATAAAACAACACGCAATAAATAATGAAAAAATAAAGTTAAGCGAAACAGAGCTAAAGGAAAACTTTGTTAATTTTACAAAAATAATTGGTTTAGATGAATTAAGGCTATCTGAGGCACTTAACAATAGTGGAATAGATCACGAAACATTGATTGCATATTTATCAGTTCAAAAAGGATGGCAGAAACTTGTTATTAAAAAGTTTATTCCTCTAATAGAGATAACCCCTCATGAGGTTGAAAGATTTTATCTATACGGTGATACACTCGTAGACACAAAAATCCTATTAGCAGAGATAGCACTACCACTAAATAAAAATAGCTCAGAACAGAGCAGAAAGATTATTAAAAAAATTACAGGAAAAGCTTTTACAGCAAATGAATTCTCAAAACTAGCATCGTCAATCTCAGTCTCTCCAACAGCAAAAAATGGTGGTTTACTTGAATGGCTACCACTAAAATCATTACCTAATGAGTTAAGAGTCAAATTATTAAATTTAAAGACTGGCGAATTAAGCCCACCAATTGTAATGGGAGCATCTTTGCTGGTATTTCAAATGAGAGGGATCAGACATTCAAAAAAAGAAAAGGTCACTACATTAAGTTTGAAGGAAGGCAATACCTACAATATAATAAAAAATAAATTATATAATCAAAAAGCACTATTTTATGCAAATTCATTCTTTGGAAAACTTAAAGCTAAGGCAGTTATAGTTAATAGATGATACAAGACCAATCTATACTTAACTCTTAAGTATATTAAAGAAATTAACTTTAGAAAGTGTTTTATGAAAGATTATTATGACAGCAATTGATAGCCTTCCTCCAATTAGTGCTGTTATAAAAAAGCACAAGTTGAATGCTAAAAAAAATTTGGGCCAAAATTTTTTATTAGATCTAAATTTAACATCTAAAATAGCACGATCCTGTAAAAACTTGACAGAATCCACCATTATTGAAATTGGACCTGGTCCAGGTGGGTTAACCAGAGGATTATTATCGGAAAAAGCAAAGAAGATAATCGTCATAGAAAAAGATGAAAGATGCATTCCAGCGCTCACAGAGATTGGTGATCACTATCCTGGGAGACTGAAAATTGTTAGAGGTGATGCCTTAACTTACACGATTTCAAACAATACAGAATTACCAGTACATATATTCTCTAATTTACCTTATAATATTGGTACCATGCTTTTAACGAAATGGCTTGACCCTCCAGAATGGCCTCCCGTCTGGACTAGCCTCACACTAATGTTTCAAAAGGAACTTGCGGAAAGACTTATTGCGCAACCAGGAAGCAAGCAGTACGGGCGTCTTTCAGTATTAACTCAGTGGCGTAGCGACCCAAAAATAATTTTGCGCTTATCTTCTCAAGAATTTTTTCCAAGACCAAAAGTTGATTCGGCTGTAGTGCAAATACAAAGGTTAGAAGAACCACGTTTTCCTGCAAAACCATCTACATTAACTAAGTTAGTGTTCAAGGCATTCAATCAAAGGCGAAAAATGCTGCGAACGTCACTTAAAAATCATATTCCAAATATTACAGAGGTATTTGAAATAGCTAATATTTTACCTAGTAATAGAGCTGAGGACCTATCTGTGGAGCAATATTGTAAATTAGCTAACATTATAGATCAAAATTAGATAGTTAACAAACTCAACCTATATCTCTTGAGCTTTAGTTTACTAAAGTATTTTCAGAAGTATCGTGAGCAGTTTGATCATTCAATTCATCTTCTTCATTTTTAACAGCGCTTACATTGTGGTCTCTTTTAATTACTTCTGGAGAAGCTTTTGTATTTTTCTTTGAATCATAATTTTTACTCTCTTCAGGCTCTCTTGATCCAGATTTTTTTGTAAAATTTACATTATTAATATCTTGTGAGGAATTATTGGCTACCTTATCTCTAGAAGGTGAACTATCTAATTGGTCCTTATTATTAACTTGCGATGAACGCTCAGCTACTTCTCTTAGCTCATCTTGCTCTCTTTGAGCCTGTGTAAGCATTCTAGCATAATGTTCAGCATGTTGCTGAAAGTTTTCTGCTGCAACGCGATCATTTGAAAGTTGAGAATCCCTGTGCAATTGAGAGTACTTCTCAATAATTTGCTGAGGTGTTCCTCTAACCTTCCCTTCTGGTCCAGAGCTATCAAAAACCCGATTAATGATATTTCCAGTATAACGATTATTATTTGACCTTTTGCCTCTAGATCTAGATTTTGAAGTTCTCATATATTAAAATTCCAGAATGGATTGTTTACCTTACTATGTTCAATAAATTAGTAAGATCGGCGGGCTACTATTTAGCTCAAACATTACGTTCGCCTAGATTGACTATTATAGATCAAGTATTTTACAACTTCTCTAGTAATCAGGACAAAGCATTTTATTTTAAAGTTTGCAAGTATTTTATAAGAAAAATAATAATTTATTAAAAACTGTATCAAGGTAGTAAACGCCCAGAAACAACTCTATTGATATGATTTAAATCTTTTGTTACTTTAATATCGGTAAATCCACTGTTAAAAAATAACTTTTTTACTATAGCGCTTTGAGCGAATCCAACTTCTGTAATAAATCTTCCCCCTGGGTTTAAGAAATGAATAACATCATTAAATATTGCCTTATAACAATTCAAACCATCCTCACCCCCGAACAAAGCTACCTTAGGATCAAAATTTTTAACCTCTCTACTTAGACCATCTAACTCACTTAGCCCTATATAAGGTGGGTTAGAAACAATTAAATCAAATTTTGAGTTCACATTTGAAAACCAATCTGATTGAGTAAATTCAACCCGATCTAAAACTCCATTAGTTTTAGCATTTATCTTAGCTACAGTTAAACATTCCTTAGAAATATCTACAGAAACTCCAACCGCATTAGGTCTTTCCTTTAGAAGACTGATCAATATACATCCAGTTCCGGCACCTAAATCTAATATGGTAGAAAAGTTTTCTTCTAATGCTACCAAAACAACGGCCTCTGTTTCTGGTCTTGGATCCAACACATTTTCATTTACAAAAAATTCACTATTAAAAAATAACTTTTTACCTATTATTTTTGAAACTGGCTCTCCAGAAACTCTCTGTTCAATTAGAGTTTTAAATTTTAAACTTAACTCTTTTGATATTTTTAATTCCTGAACCCAGTTTAAGTCAGAGTATTCATTATTAGTTACAAAAGCTAAGATTTTTTTTGAATCTCTTGCGCTACCACTTATACCAACTTCTTTTAACCTGTCTCGACCTAAAACAAAAAGATTATGACACGTTTTTTCCATCAGTTTAGCTTTCTTGCTCTAAGAGCAATCGAGCCTGTGAATCAGTTGTAAGAGCGTCAATAAATTCATCTAAATCACCGGCTAAAATTTGATCTAGTTTATATAAAGTTAAATTAATTCTATGGTCAGATATGCGCCCTTGAGGAAAATTATATGTTCTAATCCTTTCTGATCTATCCCCACCTCCAACCTGTGTTTTTCTATCAGCTGATCTTTCATCGTCTATTTTTTTTCTCTCTAAATCATAAAGCCTAGAACGTAAAACTTGCATGGCAATTTCTCGATTTCTATGTTGAGATTTCTCAGCACTTACAACAACAATCCCAGTTGGGATATG
>Ga0209630_10005075_pt1 | contig 11277 bp, 8 predicted proteins | sample COG_01_FD_184745 | JGI IMG/M metagenome (GOLD analysis project Ga0209630, IMG submission 184745) | Pelagic Microbial community sample from North Sea - COGITO 998_met_01 (SPAdes) (version 2) | ecosystem: Environmental > Aquatic > Marine > Neritic zone/Coastal water | place: Helgoland, sampling... | reverse complement strand
TTGAAAATCAAGCCAGACAATTAGTAAATGAAGCCAACCAAGCAGGTACAGGTACTAGCATTACTGCTGGTAGCTCAGAAGCATGGGCTGGTGTTGCTCTTCCGTTAGTACGAAGAGTATTTGGTGAAATCGTAGCTAAAGACCTTGTGTCTGTTCAGCCTATGAATTTACCTTCAGGTCTGATCTTTTACTTGGATTTCCAGTATGGTCAAAACCAACCTGGATTTACAGCTGGTGATTCATTATATGGTAGAAACAGCACAGAAGGTATAGAAACTACTGACATTACTAAGGGTCTTTATGGCGCTGGTCGTTTCGGTTACTCAATCAACGAAGCAAACTCAGCATTATTGCACGTTACTGGTGGTGCTGCAGGCGATGCAGATGCACTTATAGGTAATATTGGAGCAACTTCAGCATCATTTGGTGCTTTAACTGCTAATGATTCAGCTTCTGTAAACTTTGATGAGGAATTTCTCGCTGCAAATACTTTAACAAATTTAGATAAAGTTGTGGTTTCTGGTGCTTCTTTAACAGATTTTGATCCTGAAGGAGTTAGAGCATTTGAGTTGTCAAATAACACTACAGCTATATCTGTATTCAACCAGTTTACAACCTATGATGCCGCAAATGATAGAATTACTTTTATTGTTCTAGGTTCAGGAATGCCATCTAACGATGATGATCTATTGAAAGTTATATTCCAGAAAGGTCCAGATAATCTTAATGATAGAGGCGATTTCGAAGACCAAAATGGAGCTACTGATGGAGTTTCTACTCTTGATATTCCTTCAATTGACGTTAAGTTAAACAGTGACACAGTTACTGCGAAAACTCGTAAATTGAAAGCCCAATGGACACCAGAATTCGCTCAAGACTTGAATGCTTACCACAGCATTGATGCTGAAGCGGAATTGACGTCTATCCTTTCTGAGTACATCTCAATGGAAATCGACCTCGAAATCCTCGACATGTTGATCAGAAACGCTGACACTACTAACCACTGGAGTGCAAAAGTAGGTGACGAAGCATCTTCTACAGGTGTTGTTACTACTGCTACAAACAACGAGTACTACACTAGAATGTCTTGGTTCCAAACTTTGGGCATCAAGCTTCAGTCTGTTAGCAACACTATCCACCAGAAGACTCTTCGCGGTGGTGCTAACTTCATGGTAGTTTCTCCAAAGGTAAGCACAGTCTTGGAATCAATTCCTGGATTTGCTGCTGACTCACCTGGTGATTCTAACAAGTATGCGATGGGCGTACAGAAAATTGGTGCTATTAACTCACGTTATACTGTTTATAAGAATCCTTATATGACAGAAAACGTGATTTTGATGGGTTACAAAGGAAACCAGTTCCTCGAAACAGGTGCTGTATTTGCTCCGTATATTCCATTAATTATGACACCACTTGTGTACGATCCAGTTTCCTTCACTCCGCGTAAAGGAATCATGACTCGTTACGCTAAGAAGATGGTTCGTCCAGACTTCTATGGTAAGATTTTCTGTCACGATCTTAACTTAGTATAATAGAGTTATTATTATAACAATAGGAAAGGGCCGCGAAAGCGGCTCTTTTTTATATGTATAGCCATACAACAACTTAACTTCTAATAATTAAATATTATGACTAAATTATCAAAAAAATTACTAAATAGTAACCATGTAACTAATAAGCAAGTAAACCCTGCTTTTAAAAACATTATTGACAGCGTACAACTTTTATCCCCAGGAGAAAACACACTCCCTACCTCAGACCCAGCAGTAGCGGGGGATCTATTTATCACAAGTTCAGCAGGAGCTAACCTAGGTAGTATTACAGGTAGTGGATTTGCATTACTTTGCGTATCACAAGGATAATATTTTATGTTAACTTTAATTTAAAGGGCCGCGAAAGCGGCCCTTTTTTATATGTATGGGTAACAAACGTTTTTTAATCAAGTTATAATGACTAAACAAAATATTGAAAAATCCCCACCCAAGGGTGCTGTTCGATTTTCCCTCTCACTTTCAGAAGAGCAGAAAGCAGCAAAAGAATTAATCCTTCAAAAACCTTTTAATTTTATTATAGGCAAAGCAGGTAGTGGTAAAACTTTATTAGCGGTGCAAATAGCATTAGATATGTTCTTTAAACGCGATGTAAATAAAATTGTTATTACCAGACCAACAGTATCAAATGAGGATAATGGATTTTTACCTGGCTCATTAGAAGAGAAATTAGAGCCATGGTTAGTCCCCATTCGCTCAAATATGCGTAAAGTATATAATAAACCGGACATTTTAAGTAAAATGGAAAGTAACGAAGATGTTGAATTAGTATCACTTACTCATTTTAGAGGAAGAACATTTGAAAATGCTGTGTGTATTATTGATGAATTTCAAAACCTATCTAAACAACAATTAAGTATGTGTTTATCTCGTTTAGGTAAGGGTTCAACAATGATATTCACAGGAGATATCCAACAAGTTGATTTAAAGTTTAAAAATGACTCTGCTATACATGAAGTTGCAAAACTTCAAGGCTCCCGATTTGTAAATAAAATAATCCTTAAGGAAAACCACAGACATGAGGCCTTAGATGAAATATTTGAGTTGTTAAAAGATTATAGTTGATTTTGTATTTGGTTATATTTATAATCAAATACTACATTTAATGGCAACTATTACAATATGGCCTGGATCTGCTTCATTTGCTGATACTAGTAATCCAACTCCTTTTGGTTTCTACGATACCGATACGGATTTTACTTCCTCAGCTAACCAAGTCGCAACTTGGTGTGCCCAACGACTTGGATACCCTATAGTTGATATTGAATTACAGGCAGTAAACTTTTTTACAGCATTTGAAGAAGCTGTAACTACATACTCCCAATATGTTTACCAATCTAAAATCATCGAAAATATAGGTAGTCTTGAGGGTTCAACCACAGGAAGTAATCTAAATAACCAATATGTACAATCTAATTTAGGAAATCTTATAGCAATTGCCGAACAATATGGAACTGAAGCAGGAACTGGAGGTAATGTAGATTATAAAAGTGGAAGTATAAATATAATTCCTGGGCAACAAAGATATTCATTAACGGATTTATTTACAAATGTTAGTGAATCTGGAAATAATATAGAAATTAAAAAAATCTACCATTATGCACCACCAGCTATTTCAAGGTATTTTGATCCTTATGCAGGTACAGGTACAGGAATCCAATCATTAATGGAAACATTTGGGTTTGGTAATTTTTCCCCTGGTGTAAATTTTATGTTGATGCCTACTTATTATGATATTTTAAAAGTACAAGCAATTGAATTAAACGACCAAATCCGTAAATCAGCGTATAGCTTTGAATTTACAAATAATAATAAATTAAAATTATTCCCCATACCTAGGAGGAATGAAACCTTATATTTTGATTATGTTGTTAAAGGGGATAGAAATAATACCATAAGAAATACAGCTACTAATTTAATTACTGATATATCTAATGTTCCTTATACTAACATATCTTATAACACTATAAATACCCCTGGTAGAAATTGGATTTTCCGTTATACTTTAGCGATTTCAAAAGAAATGTTATCCAGTGTAAGGGGCAAATATTCATCAGTCCCTATTCCAGGTTCAGAAATTTCAACAAATGCTTCTGAATTAAGAAGTGAAGCCGCTAGTGAAAAAACTGCTCTTATTGATGAGCTTAAATTAATGTTAGAGGAATCTTCACGTGTTAAGTATGTAGAAAGAGAATCACAAATCGCCCAAAATACTCAAGACACTTTTACAAAAATTCCTTATCCAATATATATTTACTAATGATTAAATTAAAAGACATATTAGCTGAAACCCTTAATATATATTCAGTAGACATCATAATAGTATCTGATAAAGAAGCTAACATTACTGATGTATTTGATGGAATAAGAGCTATTAGACGTGTTACTATTGTAAGAAGTAATACTTCAGATGAACGTGAAGTTAAAAACCGCATTAGAACTGATGGTAAAGAAGTTCACACAGCAACAATTAAATTTGTAGCAGGTCAAGATCCTAAACAAGATTTAGATTTCTTTAAGACCACTATGTTGCAAAGTGATAAAGGAGATCCCAATAGAAGAATCCCAGGTTTACGTCATGTAGTTTTTAAACCTGAATCATTAACTAAAGTATAATGCCATTATTTGGAGGATCCAGAGATATATCATTGTTCCGTACAATGAATAAAGAACTGATTAATGATATTATTCAGACAGAAATAGGCTTTTATAAATTTGTATTACAAGATTCTGATTCTAACATATATGGTGAATCAGAAAATAAAGTATATTACGAACCTATGTTGGTTCCTTCTTTAATTACCAGAGAGGATCAGACATGGAATGAAACTGATTTTGGTCCTGACTCTACTCAACAAATGTCATTTGCTTTTTTAAGAGCAACCTTAGTAGAAAAAAACTTAGTTCCTGAAATTGGCGATATAGTGTTGTATAACAACGACTATTTTGAATTCAATAGCATCGTCGAAAACCAATTTTTTGCCGGTAAAAACCCAGATTATTCAATGAATGGAGACACAGATAATTTTGGGGTTTCTATGTCTATTATATGTAAATCTTCTAAAGTAAGAATAGAACAACTCAAAACCGTTCCGTTAAGGTCAGGAATATATCCTTCTACTACTAAAACTGAACAAACTATTGCCCATCCTAGAAATTAATTATATAACTAATGAATGATAGAATAACAAAAAAACCTAAGGTTAATAGACAATATCAATTATCTCAACAAGCTATAGTTGATAATGCTATAGACCAAGGAGGATCACCGGAGACCCCCGCACTTACCTTAGGCCCCGATATTAGACCTAACCAAAATAGAGGTAATATAATTAGTAAAAACGATTCAAAAACCAATTATAGCTTTAATTTAGGATTAGAATCTATAGATGAGTCTATATTTTATTATTTTGAAAACATTATAAAACCTTCAGTTTTATCAAATGGGGATTTAATAGATGTACCAGTTATTTATGGTTCAGGAGAAAGATGGAAATTAGCCCAAAAAGATGGATTTTATAGAGATAAAGGAGGTAAAGTTCAAACTCCTCTTGTTATGCTTAAAAGGGAAACTATTGAAAAACGTAGAGATTTAGGAAATAAATTAGATGCTAATTCCCCTCAATTATATATTACCCATCAAGAAAAATATACTAGGAAAAATTCATATGATAGGTTTACATTACTAAATAATAGAATACCACAAAAAGAATTCACTGCTACTGTAGTACCAGACTATATTAATCTAACCTATAATGGTATTATATGGACAGATTATATTTCCCAACTTAATAAAATTATTGAGGCCATAAATTATGCTTCTGATTCCTATTGGGGGGATCCAGAAAAATTTAAATTTATGGCTATGATTGATTCATTTAACAATATTAATGAATTATCAAATGATGATGGAAGAATAGTTAGAGCTAATTTTAGTTTAAAACTTCAAGGATATATTGTTCCAGATAATGTCCAGAAAAAACTAAAAGAACAAAACACTAGATATTTTAGTAAAGCTCAAATTATTTTAAACCAGTCTACAACAATTATTGATGAACCTGGAAAAAAACTCCAATCTGTAAGATCCACAGGAGGGGGCGGTGGTAGTTTTACTAAAACTACTATTAATAATACTAACGTAGGACAAGATGATGATTGGACAACAACAACACCTGGACTATTAATTAATGGTGGTAATAGAAATGTTCAAATTAACAATGCATATCTAACAGTTGATATAGGAGATACTAAATCTGATGATATGTTTATTATTAAAAAGTCTGAAGATGAACAACTTAAAGTAAATAATGATGGTGTTTTATCACTTAAAAATTTTCAATCATTCCCATCTGCAGTAGAAGGTGGATTACTTATACAAAAAAATAATCTTTATATAGGGGTTTAATATGTATAAATGTTAAAACCCAATAAGTTATGGCTACATTACAAGAAATTAAAAATAAATTAAAATTCAAACCAAATGATCAACCAAATGTTACTTCATCTTTACCAAAAATTAAAGAAGAAACAACAGATCAAATATTTGAAATAGAAGAAGCTCGATATATGTTGAATTTAATAGCAAATAGCGATTTTAAAGGTAGAGATATACAAGTGGTATATAATATAGCTCTTAAACTCCAAAATACCTTACAAACCATAAACGATTAAGATAAATGGCAAATTGGAAAAAAGTATTAGTCTCCGGCTCAGCAATTGAAGTCAGAAACATAACTGCTAGTAGCCTTCCCGAAAGTACTGCAGGCTCAGATAAAATAGTAGTAATTAATCCTACAACAGGTCATCTATCATATACATCTTCAGCTGCTGGTGGTGGGGGTCTTTTTCAAGACCAAGGTGATTTTGCTAATACTGGAGATGGCAATGAGAAAAGTATCTACATAACAGGATCAGTTTTACAATCCTCTCCTGATACAGCCCCTACTGAAATAAGGGGAGCCTCTTCTACAAATACAAATTATGCCTTAATTGTTAGCCAATCTGCTTATTTTAGTAACCATAATGTTGGTCACCCAAATAATTTAGACTGGCAATCTAATTTAGCAGGATCCATATTCAACAACTATGATGCTAATACTGATGTAGCAGAAATTTTAAGAACATTTGCCGGACTTATTAGTTCTTCTAATAGTGCTTTAGTAGCTAGCCCAACTCCTAATTCTACAAATTTCGCTGGGGCCAATGTAGAACCAGAAAATAAACCTTCATCTACAATTGCTTCATATTGGACTAATGCTTATATCCCACAAAGTTACACTGACTTAACTATTCTATATTTAGATACTAAAGGATTTAATGATGGTGCTGGAAATGCTATATTAGGTAATGTAACTGATACTAAATATTCTCAATCGCATGATAATTTTGGAATCAGATTAGACTCATTACCAGGTCCCTCAACCCTATTTGACGCTGGGCTTAAAGATACTAACTTTACAGTATTTGCTATGGCGTCGCAATCTTTCAGTGATAATCAAGCTGATGATACCCCAGATGAAAGCAGTACATTTACTACAAATTCGTTTTTCCAAACAACCCAAAATGGAGCCGGAAATACTAATGGAGTAACAGTTGCTACTATTAATACTAGTAATCCAACAGTTATTCCCCCACAATTTCAAGAAGCCCAATTTACTAATTTCCCCTTAATTACTGATAGAAGATACGCAGCAAGTGGAGAAGATTTTACATCTATTAGCGCTTCAGGATATTATGCTTATCACGATATTAAAGTTAGCATAGCTACAGGTTCAACTGATGTAGCCGATATTATTGGAGGAACATTTACAGCAGCTACTAATACTAATGGAGCTACTAGTACTTACTTTATAACTCCATTAAATCCAACTGATATCTCAGATAATTCAGTTACTATAAACACAGGAACCGCTGATATGATTTCAGCAGCTTCTCGTTCATTATCAGGAGCGCCTTATTTAAATCAGATCGGTTATAAAATAAATAATTTCACTGCTAGTGGAATGTTTGATCCTTTATTCTATGGTGGTAGTAGTAATATAGGTCAAATAACTATAAACGATGATATTGGAATTACTCACACTACAAATGCCGCTGATCTTCGATCTCGAGCTCAAGGTGGTGGGGTAGATAGTGGTTACCAGAATATATGGACCGCTACCCTAAATTCCGAAGCAAATGTTGGTGCTACCCCTACAATAGATGGTAAAATATTATTTCATGATAAGTTAGCTATTGCCAATACGATAGATTACCAAACTAATGAACCAGAAGGATCCACCCCCACTAACACTGGGTTTGATCTTACTATGACTATTAGAAAATATAATGATACTACTACCAGTGATAGTATAACTAAAGATTATCACACAGCAGGAACATTTGGTCAACCAGCAGCTTCAGGAGCCATGTCCATGTTTATGTCTAATGATGGAGATGATACAGCTCCAGGTACTCAAGTATCTACAACTTCTACAGAATATTTTGGAGGTGAAGGGTACAGAAGACCAATTGAAGCTACTACTGATTTAGCTAGCTCTAATGCATGGGATTCAGGTTCAAGATTAACATTAGGAAATGGTGGTGGTCTTCAAGTTAAACCTGGTTACTTAGTTAATCCTGAAGCCTCAGCTCATGGTTATTGGTATCCAACAGCTGGTTACTCTAATACTGATTATAAATGGTATTTAAGGGAATTTGATACAGGAGAAACAGGAACTGCCACTAATTTAGTATTAACTTTTAATAGTATAGCAGATTTTGTCCCTCTTGATACAACAACTTCTGATAAAATCGGTATTGGTGTATTATTAGAATACCAATTAAATAACTTAGGAGGTGGAAATCCTTATATATATGATGTTGTTGAAGGTACAGATGGGGCTAATAGTGATGTATCACTTGGACAATCTAATAGTAATCAATATAATCCTTTTAGTGATACAGTTGATGTACTTTCAGGTTGGGGTGCTGCTTCAGATAATGGGACTACAACCATAACATTAGGATTAGCAGCAGGTCAAAAACAAGTCATTAATAACACTTATTCTAAAGTTTATCTCTTAGTTAGATATACAGGTGATCCTAGTAATAATTTAGAAAATATTGGAGTAAGTACAACTTAATAATACAATAACAAAATATAAACAATGTCATTTATAAGCGCATCATATTCAGTAAAGAAATTATCTGATAAAAGATATACTTCAGAAAATACTTTCCTTACTACAGAAGCATATGTATCTCCTTTTGATATAAACGCTAATGAAGTCTATACTGATTTCAGATATATTCCTACTAGTAGTGCTGGATTACCTTATAGTGGATCAGACCAAAATTTAGGTATAGTTTCCGCTAGTGTTACTGATCCATCAATTTCGGAAGATGTATCTGTATTAAAATATTGGTATAGAAAAGAAGTTAAAAGAGGTAACCAAGGAGGTAGAAGTACTTGGTTTTTTGTTGAAGATGATGGGTTTGGGTCTAATGACGCAGTATTTAGTGATCAATTAATTACTTCAAGCCAACAAACCAACTTTATATCACCTAAATATATAATAGCTGATAACTCTAATAACACAACAGAAGGTGCTAATCCTGGTTATAAAGTTCAAGTCAGTGTAGGTACTGATGCCGCCTCTGCTACAGTTATTAATAACTTAACTTATATATTTGACTATAAAACAGGTATTTTATCTTTCTTACCTGGTCAAACTCCAGCTGCAGTTAGCAGTACTGGTAATTATGTATTCGTCTCAGCTTATCAGTATGTTGGTAGAACATTAAGTGGACAAATAGCTGATGGTTCTATAGGTGGAGGAAGTGACTTTACAGCAGCTGGAATATCAGGATCATTAGGTGATAATGCTACTTTAATTCGTAGCCTAACAGCAGCTGGGATTAGTGGTTCTACCAGAATTTATATATCGGGTTCAGATGATGGTTTTGAATTATCTAATGATAGTACACTTAATTTTGTTTCTGGAACTGCAGGAGTAACTGTTTTAAGTAATGGTAGCGATACAATCACAATAGGTGCTAATACTGATAATGTTACATTTAATGAAGTTAATGCTTCTGTAATCAATGCTGATAGAATTGAAGCTTCTGAATATATTGTAAGTAGTTCAATTACTTATATGACTCAATCTTTTTCTGAAGGTTCTACAATCTTTGGAGATAGTATAGATGATACCCATTTATTTACAGGAAGCTTAAAATTAACGGGAAGCTTAATAGCTGATATAGCTACCACTACCGGTGAAAGAACCCCTCTTGTAATTGATAGTAATGGCAATATAACTGTAGGTGATGATTACGTTACTTCAGGTGATGTAGGAGCATATGATTTAGATATTAGTAGTAGTGGAGATAATAATGGTATTACTATAACAGACGCAGAAGCATTAATAATTTCAGGCTCTGGTGGTTTAGATGTTACTTCAGATACCAATACTCTAACATTTACTATTGGTAATGGAATTTTAAGTAGTTCTGTCCAAATTAAAGATGAGATATCAGGTTCATTTACTGAGACTAGTGCTTCTATAGCATCAGACATAGCAACAAATTTATCTTCTATAACTGATCTCCAATCTGACAGTAGTTCATTTAGTACTAGAGTAACAACAAATGAAACGGATATCGCCGCATTACAAACAGATTCAGGTTCATTTAGTACTAGAATAACAACATTAGAAGGAAACGAAGTACACACAGCAGCTGCTATTAGTGGTTCTACTAGAATTTATGTATCTGGTTCAAATAGTGGGTTTGATATAGGTCAAGATAGTACACTTAATTTTGTTTCTGGCACCGCAGGAGTAACTGTTCTAAGCAATGGTAGTGATACAATTACAATTGGTGCTAGTACTGATAATGTAACACTCAATCAAATCACTGCATCTATTGTAAGTGCAAGTGGTGGAATTACAGGTGATGTAACAGGTGATGTAACAGGTGATTTAACAGGTACTGCTACTGAAATAAATTTAAGTGCAGTACCTGGTTCATCTAACGAATTACCTATTATATTATCAAAAGCAGAAAGTCCTAATAATACTATAGGATTTACTCAAACAGGTACCGGTACTAAATTTACTTATAATCCTGGTTTAGGAGCAATTAAAATAGGTTCTTCTAACCTAGAATCCACTTATGGTTTTGCTGAAATCCAAGGTGGTAGTGGTCTTCCTCTTGACACATTTAAAATTAATACGGACGGATCGGCTATTACAAAAACTGAAATAGGTTCTTCTACTAGTAATGTTGTTATTGGAAATACTTTATTTATTAGTGGTAGTTCCATTTCTACAGATGAAACGTCATTTAGTCTTATAAATGATACAACTACTACAATTAATTTTGGTGGAGCTGCAACTGATATTACTATGGGTGCCGCTAACGGTACTGTTACTATCGCAGGTTCAGCAAGTATTGCAGGTGACTTAATTGTACAAGGTACTACAACTTCTATCCAAACTGAAAATTTAAATGTATCTGACCAGTTTATTTTATTAGCTAGTGGATCTACTGGTACTAGTGATGGTGGTATTATTGTCCAATCAGGTAGTAATGGTGTAGGAACAGCATTATATTTTAATGCAAATTCAGATAGATGGGCAGTTAATCCTTCAAATACTGTAAATTGGAATGATACTTCATTAACTCCTAAACAATATGTTGTTTCAGTATCTGCTTCTGCAGATGCCCCACCTGCAACCCCAAG
>Ga0209630_10005071_pt1 | contig 11282 bp, 6 predicted proteins | sample COG_01_FD_184745 | JGI IMG/M metagenome (GOLD analysis project Ga0209630, IMG submission 184745) | Pelagic Microbial community sample from North Sea - COGITO 998_met_01 (SPAdes) (version 2) | ecosystem: Environmental > Aquatic > Marine > Neritic zone/Coastal water | place: Helgoland, sampling... | reverse complement strand
CTAATAATCCACTTGCTTGTTGTTTTAAAGTTCTAATTAATTGTGTTTTTAAACCCTCAACTTTTACATCTCCAACTTCTTTGTCATCAGGTAAATCTCCATCATCTGAATCTGCTTGTGTCCATAAAGTATCTGCGTGTGCTTTAGGTGTAGCAGTTCCCCATGATCTAGTAACTTGGTTGTCTGCAAAAGCATAAGATTCATTTGTGTTAATGTACCATTTTTCATCTTTTTTATTTGTTGAATCAGTTATCACTTCATAAATACCTATGGCATTTAATTCTGACTTTGACCACAGTTGAAATATTTTAACTGGGTATCTTACATCTCCTATAACCATAGCTTTAGGATTTGTAATTAATTTTGATATTGAACCATCTTCTACTAATGCGTACATATTTTAACTCTCACTTAAATTTAATGTTCTACCTACTTCTTGCCATACAGCACCATTGTATCTGAATACTAATATGTCTGTCTTACCATCTGTTGAAGTAAATGTTGGTGCAGTTGATGCTGCAAATTCAAAGATAGTATTAAAAGCAATAGTGTGTGAACCATTGTAATTAATTTCTAAAGCTATAAATGCACCCTCAACATTGTTAGTTGGTGCAGAGAAAGTTGTGTTTTCTGTTGTTACATGAACTGCGTTTGGTTTAGCAGAAGCATCCCAAGCTACAGCATTGGATGAAGAAGTTAATGCTTGTTGTGTAACATTAGCAGCAGCACCAAAAGTAGATATACCACTTACATCACAAGTTCCATTTATATCAATCGCTGTTGCAGTTAAATCTATTTCACTACCACCAGCAATACTTAATACAGAACCATTACCGCTGATATGTTCTCCACCAGCATCATTAAGATATAATTTACCTGTACTCGCAATTAATAAATCTGTACCATCAAAAGTTAAGTTTGCTTCTCCAATAAGAGCATTAGCACCTGTAACTGTTGCAACAGTATTATTTGTTGATCCAGATAAACTTGTTCCTGCACCATCAGCACCAGAATAACTAAAGTGTACTCCAACACCATCATTGTCTGAAAATGTTCCTGCACTTACTACATGAGTTACTGGAACTTTTGTATATCCAGTTGCGTCAGTTACTGCACCAGATACTTTAAATGTTGCGTAAGTAGATGGTGTACCTTCTTTAGTTACAGTTACAATACCTCTTGCTTCTGCGTTAGATACATCATCCCAAGATTGTACAAATGAAGATATGTCTGCACTAGCATCATCTGCATCATCTACATATAAAATTGAAACACTTGATAGTGTGCCATTGTTAAAAGCTATTTTACCTGCACCCGGGTCAGCATCACTTGTTGTGCTTTCAAATGTCATTGCAAGTTGTGAGTTAGTACCCGAAGCTCCAGTAGCACCAGTTGAACCAGTTGATCCTGTAGACCCTGTTGAACCTGTATCTCCTTTGTCTCCAGCTCTAACAAAAGTTATAGATAGTTCGTCAGCAGCACTAAATGTATTATTACTTGCTAGATGAGCAACTGTAATTTTATTGTAGCCACTCGCATCTGTAACCGCAGCTGTAATTTTAAATCTTGCATAAGTTGAGCTATCGTTAATATCAACTATATGTAATGAACCTTTAATTGTAGAAGTTGATCCACCCCATGATTGAACATCTGTAGCTGTACTAGCACCATTAGAATCAGCATCATTTATATAGATTGCTGTAGCTGAAGCATAAGTACCATTATTAAATTTAACTTCCCCAGCACCCGGATCACTATCTGCTGTGTTAGTATCAAACTTATAAAAATATCCCGGTATAGCACCATCTTCTCCAGAAGCTGTAAATGCAATAAATACTTTATCATCATCAGCAAAACTACCAGCACTATCAATGTAAACTAAAGTTATTTTAGAATAACCAGTTGCATCTGTGATTGCACCTGTAACTTTAAATACCATCCAAGTATCTAATGTATTTGCTTTTGATATTCTTATTCTTCCTCTGTTAGTATCATTACCTGTTACGTCATCCCAGCTTTGTACCCATGCTGTTACATCTGTACCATTAAATTCTAAATCATCTATGTACATTTCAGATGCACTAGATATTGTTGCATTGTTTAATCTAAATTTTCCTGCTCCGGGATCTGCATCTGCTGTTGTTGTTGAATATTGGAACATTGCACTATCTCCACCAGCCGGTAGAAAGTCTGCAACTGTTGTTAATACATTTCCTGTACTGTCAAATCCTAAAGTTTTAGATGCTCTTGTTGCAGCATCCTCTGTAAATTCTGGTGTTGTAATTGAGTTGGTTCTTGAAACTTTAAACGATCTATCTAATTCCTCTTGCATCTGTTGGATGGTCATAGTTGCACGATCCAAACCCTCTTCGTGAGATTCCGCAGGGAATGGATCATTAGCTATATAATCTATAGCTTGAGTTTGCGGAACACCTCTTCTAATAACAACTGTCTCTCCTGTTGCTGGAGTATTACCAGCTGTGAAAGTAATTGAACCTCCACTAGCATCTCCTGCACCAGCTACTGTATAATGTGTAGTTAAAGTTTTAGTTGTTTCTGTTCCTGTTGATGATCTAATAATTACCTGTAAATCTGTGTCAGCAAATATTTTAAATGTGTAGGCAAACTCGGTTGTACTACCATTACCCGAATACGAATTTTTTACTGTTGTGCTTGATACTGTCATATTATCTTACCTATATACTATTTCTTTTGTTGTTCAACATCTTTAATAATTTCTAAACCTTTTTGAGCCAAACCAATTCTTACCTTATAAAGATCATCTATTAAATCTCTTTTTTCTTCTGGAGTAAATAATGTACCATCATCTTTCATTTTAGCATTATATATAACCTTTATATCTTTTGATACTTGTTTCATACCTTTTTCTATCTCTATAACCGCTTCTATATCAAAATCAACTTTTTGTATTTCTTTTAAATATCCTTCGGTATTTCCAGTTTTAAGCAAATAATCTACTGTATTCATTATGGTTTTATAATCTTTTGTTTTATTATAAAATTGTTGTATTGAATTAGAATAACCATAAACATCTTTAGCTTGAAATACTCTAATACCCGGTATTTTTGTTAATGGATCAGCAGGTCTAATTGGGTCATCTATAATACCACCTTTAATTGCTATAGCATTAATAGCATCTTTAGCCATCATACCAACACCACCAGTATAAGAATCATATATATTTTCTAAATATATTGGATTTGCAAAATAGTTATCTGCTCCAACAATGATTGTTAAATTTTCTGCTAATGCTTTTATAGTTGGATTTGTATACTCTGTTGAATAATAAGAGTGAAGCATATCTTTTGGAGCATCTGCAGGTAGTATTGGAGCTTCTCTAAATATACTATAGTCAAATAAATTTTCTATATGAGGTCTTAAAAAAGTTGGAATAGGTGCATATCCTTTTGCGTGTTCTTTAGCAAAATCTTTTACATAACTCATAAATTCTTGTTTTTCATTTGTTCTTAAATAATCTAAAACTTTTTCAGTAAGGTTAGAAAAAAAAGTACCTACTTCAAATCCTTTTGGAAAAAACCTTCCTTCACCATTTACTTTAAAATAATATTTATTGTTCTTAATATAATCTGGAAGTTCTTGATAGTCTTTATCAAGTTCTCCATTTTCATCTAAATTAGAAATATAATTACCTACAGTTGGTAATACTGTAGCAAGTCCAATCATAGCAAAAAATTTTTTAGGTCTATCTCTACCTGCTTCATAAGCCTTTACTGCACCATTTATTCTTGCTGTAAAAAATGGAACTCCCTTATTAATTCTTCCAGCTACTGTTCCTTGTCTTGTATAATCAAGTAAATCTTTACTTTCAAAACCAGCTCTTTGTAAAGCATCTCTTTCTGATAAACCTTTTTTCTTCGCTGCTTTATAAACTTTTTCACTCATCATAACTCTAGTTGATATTTCTGAAACATCTGTAAGGTATCTAAATGGTCCTAATGGATTTGTTATTCCAATTTTATATTCATTTCTCATAACACCTTTGTTTAATAAAGTATGAGCATCTTTATCAAACACAGTTCTATCTACTGATCTTAATGTACTAAATGCTGCACCACTTTTTAAATATCTTTTATAGGCTTCTGTTGCTTTTTGGGGGTTTTTGTATACAACATGAAATATTCCTTTAATTGAATCTACAATAGGAATCCATCCTACTTTAGATAAAAAAGTTGCGTTCATTGTATCTTTAAAAAAGTTTGGTAAAGCAAAACTAGGGGTTACAATCGCACCAGCTCTTAAAGTTCTAGTTGGTGCTGTTAGCCATTTTGCTACAAAATTCATACTTGGATTATCCATAACCCTAAAAGCAGTAACTAAATCTTCACCAACTTCGTAAACTTCATATTTACCAGTTTTTGTATTTCTAAAAGAAATAGAGTTAGCATCTGGATAAACAGCTTCTTGTCTAAATATGGCAAGTTCTTGTACCCCTTTATCTGAAAGTCTATCAAGAGTTTCTTTATCAAAGAATTTTTCTAATTCTTTTCTTTGAACTGTAATTGGTTTTAATTCTCCTTTTTTCTTTTTAATCCAATCAAAAGCTAAAGGATCTTTTTTTTTAGCTTCTAAAACTACATTCATAAAATCATTTTTAGTTTTATTAAGCTCTGTCATTCTAACAATATAATCTGTATTTTTAAGGATGCTTTCTAATGGATCTATAATTTTATATTTTTTTTGACCTTTTAATCTTTTAAATGGATTGCTTGATCCTTTAATAAATCCAGATTCTCCGGGTCTAGGTAGCTCTACAGCCATTGGCATATAATTTTTATTAATTTCTTTATACGCATTAAAAGATTCTTTTGTTATAAGTCCACCATCTGCAGCATATTTTAAAACAGCTTCTTGATATAAGTCTACTTTTTTAGCAGCTTGTTCATAAGTAATCATTTTACCTGTATCTGGATCTTTAACTTTTTTATTTGTATATTTTTTTAAAAGTATTTCTGCATTAGGAATATCAATGGGTGTATCTTTACCTCTTTTAGCAAGAGTTACTGCGTGTCTATTTACTAAATATGTGCCAAATAAAGTTGTTTCAGTTTTACTATCTTTTACAAATGGTCTTACAATAGACATAAGAGATGGTCCATTTTCAGCTAATGTTTTAAAATCAAGAGTTCCAAACTCAATAAAGTGTGCTGATCTTCCTTGCATACCCTCTTGTAATCTTAATAATTCGTATTCGTTTAATTTTTCAATACCTGTTTTAGTTTTAACATTAGCTTCTTTAAGAGCTTCTAGTACAGGATATTTTTTATCTATAGCTTTAATAATAAATTTTCTTTTTGTGGTTTTGGCTGCTTCTTTTACAGATTGTGCTATTTGTTCTTTTGTAATTGGTATTTGTTTTCCTTCAAAAGAAATATTTTCTGCTGCCTTATTTGCAATAGGATCTGAAAATCTTGTTTTAAAAGGTATATATGATGGAGTTATTTCTATTTCTTCTTTTGGTATTTCTATTTTTTTAGAATCTTTTATTTCATAAGCTCTAACTGTTACATTGTTTGATAATACATCTTCTCTTACTGTTCTATTTTTTGCTAAATCTAAAGCTACATCTGTAGGCTTCTTTCCATAATCAATAAAAATTTGTTTTGATTTTTTTTGTGCTTTAGCTCTTGGTAATCTAATATTAAATATAGAAAACAATAAAGCAGTAGATGCAAACTCTCCTTTGTTTGGTATCTCTTCATCTAATATTAAACCTGTACCTTGATAACCAGTTATTTGAGCTGCAGTTCTTGATATGTAATTAGAAGCTAAAGTTTTTCCACCCGGAATTTTTAACATTGGTAAAGCAAGGGATGCAGAAAATTTTGCACCTTCTTTAACACCTTCCATTAAAGTTTCTTCTAATAATATTTTCATAACATCAGATGGTTTTCCTTCATCTTGATTTTCTAAAACTTTTAATAAAGTTGCTCTAGTTGTCGTGGGTATCATTGCTCCTGTAAATCCAGCACCTAATTTACCTGCTGGTAGACCAACAACAGCACTTCCAGCATAAATAGGAGAATCAATAGCAAGTGTACCTAATGTTGAAAGAAACTCCTCTGTCCAAGTATAATCATCTGGCTTTGGCATTTTTAATGCTTTTGGAGTACCTTCGCCTTTTGCAGCTCTCTTACTTAAATTCCAAAGATTGTTTCCTAATATTTGTTCAGCTACATAATCTCCATCAAATTCTTTTCCTACTACAGCTTCTTTAATATCTTTTACAGCTTGTTTAACTGGCTTACCCCTATTTAAATTTGATTGATATAGCATCTCATCTTCTGGAATAACTATATCCTGTGCTAAATAATCTTTAGTTATTTTATTAACATAATCTTTAATAACTTTAGTATCTGGTTCAAACTTAAAATCATCAGAAATTTCTTGATCAGTAAAACCAGCTTCTTGAAGTGTTTTTATTTTACCTTGTTTCCATTCTGTAATTTCTGCTTGGCTAAATCCACCTTCTTGTAATAATGTTGATTGTTCATTTAGGTTCATGCTATCTCTGTGTCAAATCTAGTTACTATTAATGATGCTGCAATGTTTGCTGCTAATGTGTCATCTTTTTCTAATAAATTAACTAAATCTTCATCACTTAAATTCAATAAACCTTCTCTTGCTGTTTTACCATCTTTTGCATATTTAGAAAAAGTAGATTCAAAATTTTTTCCAAATATAGGAGCAGAATTTTCTAATAAATCTTTTGCAGTATCTACTTCTATTTGCCAATAAGATCTTGCATAAAAGTTTTCTATTTCTGGATTATTTCCTCTTTGTATTTTTGTTTCATACTGTGTTTCTATTTGACCAATTTTAGTTAAAGCATCTATTAAATATTCTTTTGAAAAACCACCATCACCTGCAAAATTTGTTGCAGCATTTTCTATTGCAGACATTGCTTCATCTGGAACTGTGTAATCTCTACTTAATCTTTCTCTTGCTTTTAAAGAATTTTTTTTAGTATTATCAGTTTGATAATGTTTATTCCAATTACCAATTAAAAATCTATCTTTACCTAAAAACAAATCTCCTACAAATCCTACTTGTTGTACATTTTTATTTACATCTAAACTAGAACTAGCATCATCTATATTAATTTCTTGTTTATTTTGTATTCTTTCTAAATATTCACTTGGTGTTTCTCCATCAAGTCTTTTAGTTTTACCTTCAGTTAATACTGGTTCTTGTTCTTGAGCAAAACTTAAAAGAGCATCTCTTACATTTGATTTAGTTGGAGCATAATCTAATATATCTTTAGCAATATAATTATCAGATAATGAATCTAATAATTTTGCTACTGGTATATTTTGTTTTAATCCTTCAACAAATCTACCATACATATCTTGTCTAAAAGAACTTAATCTATTATTATAATTATTATCAAAATATTTAGAACTTGGTGTTCCTTCTATTAAAGGAACTACTTTATTTATAAAACCAAAAAATTCTTTATTAGTTTTGTTTAATTCCGGGTTTTGTTGTGATTCAAAAATATTATTAAAAAAATTATCGTCATCTAAATTAACAGAACCATCACCTATTCTTTCTGTAATACTTTTGGCTTCTGTTTCTCCCGCTAATTTAAATTTTTGATATGAATTTTTTATTTCATTATTTAAAATTTTATTAATAATTTTATCATTTGTTAAATAATTATTATCTAAACTTATTTCGTTATTAATAATTTTATTGTTTAAATTATTGATTTGATTATCATATTCTTCATTTCCTGTGTAATATTGATTAATTTCATCTGGATTTATTCCAAAAAATTTATCAGCTTCAGCACCTTTTAAAGCAGCCGCAACTTTCTTTTTAGATTCTAATAATCTTTTATTAGTTGCAAACTCTACAGCTTTGCCTTGAAAAGTTGCTATTTGTCTTAATTCTTTTCTTAAATCTTCTCTTGCATCTCCTTTAATATTTGGATAATTTTTATTGTCATCTAATAAAGTTAATGCTCCAAAAGCATTATCAATAGCAATTTTTTTAACCATTTGTGTTTCAATAAGAGATGGTAATTTTTCCCTATAAAGTTTAAGGTCTTTTGTACCAATAATTCCATCATCAACTAAACCTTGATAATCTTCTTCTACAGATTTAGCCAAAATATCAAATTCAAATTTACTTCCAGAAGAAATAGCTGCCGCTATTTTTGATTTTACTTTTTGATCTACTTGAGTAACTCTAGTAGTAACTAAATTGTCTCTTGTTTTTTTTAAAATATTATTAACATAAACACTTTTATTTTGAGAAAATGTAATATTAAAAAGGTTTCCTGCATTTTTATTGGGTGCTTTTGCTTTATATTTATTTTGTATTGATTGAAATTTTTGATTAAAATAATCTATTCCTTCTTGTGGTGTATTTTTTAATTCTGCTTCTGAAGCTGCATTAAAAACTTCAACAGTTGCATCTGCATTTAATTCACCAGCTTGTACTTTAGTTTCAATTTCTTTTTCTTTTATATAGTAATCTTCAGCAGCTTTACCTAATGGTCTTAATGCTCCTGCTACAGTTTCATTTAAAGGTATTTGTATATTAGATACAACACTAGCAGCTTGTGCTGTAGGTCTAGCTTCGGATGTAAATGTAGGTATTTTAGGCATTACTGAAAAACTCCAAAAAAAAAAATTATTATAAATTTATATATCATTATTTATTCCTTGATCTATTAGAAGATTTAGATTGTAGTCTTAAATTACTTTTACTATTATTTCTTGGGTTTCTATCTTTGTGATCCACATCTCTACCTAATATACTATTACCATATTTTTTTTTCATAATTCTTCTTGCACCATTTCTACCAGCTCTATCTTTTTTTTGTTTTGTTGTAGAGTGATAATTAGTATATTCTGATTTATAATTTCTCATTATGTAACACCGCCTATTCTTAATAAACTTTCTCCAGCTCTAGCATAAGAACCAAGTGCAGCAATATCACCTCTTCTTCTTGCAATAGTTCCACTTATTCTTGCAAAGTTTGCTTCTTCTATTTTTCTTGCTTGAGAAACTTGTGAATTATATTCCATTACGTCTTTTTGTACTTCTGCTTGTTCAGCATTATATCTTAAAATATTTAAAGCACTTCCAGATAATTCTACACCAGATTTTAATGTAGCTACTTTTGTTTGTCCTGTTAATCGTTCAAATTGTTGATCAAATTTAGCAATATCAAATTCAGTTTGTTTTTTTATTGCTTCAGCTTCTTGTTCTTTTACAAGAGCATTTCTATTATAAACTTGTTGATTATATTTACCAAGTGCAGATTGTTGTTGTGCTGCCGCAATATCAAATACAAAACCCATTAGAATATCCTCGCATACATATATTGATCAGAACCATCAAAACCAAATTTTCTCATTAAACCTTCGTTCTCCAAACCTAACCACTCTGCAAATCTTTTACCTTGAGCAAAATCTTTTCTGATTGCAGTTTGAACTCTTTTTATATTATGTTCTTTTGCAACTCTAGCAAAATTTTTTTTAATTGCTTTAGCTACACCTAAAGGATGTTTCCACATATCACTTGATGCTATAACCCAACCTTCTGCTACTTGACCCCAAATCATTTTCATACCTGCAGCAAAAATAGGTTTATTATTTACTATACCTGTAAAAGCTAAATGATCTTGTTCTAAATTTTTAGCATCACCTTCAATGTTAATATATTTTCTATCTGCTTCTAATATTTTATGATTCATTTGATATGACAATATTATTTTTCCATGTTCTTTTGTGTAAGGTATTATATGTAGCATATTATCCATCATTTGTCTGTAATCTTGGGTATAACGATAAAATTGTAAAAGGTAAAGGTTGAGTTTGTCTAACAAAGATAAAACCATCTGTTTCAAAATTACCTCTAAACTCTACCTCTTTATCTCCTGTAAATGGAGGTATACCTTCATCCATTAAATCAGCAGAACTTCTAAATGGTATTCTCTCTAAATTGCTTAAATCTGGTCCAACTTCTACACCTATAGTTTCAAACATTCTAACTGTAATATCATATATTCTTTTTGTCTTACCTTGTGATGTACCATTTTGTGATCCAGCATTTAATCTCATAGTTTGTAGTAAAGATGTATATGCCAAACCTACTTTAACATTTTTTGATGAACGATCTAAAGTAATACTACCCGAGCTTACAGTTTTATTTGGGTGTGTTGCACCATCTGCTAATATAGAAACAACTTGTCCTTCAAGATGATCTAATCCAGACAATGTGCTTACAGCACTACCACTATAACTTAATTCACTATCTAAAAAATTAAATGATGTATTATCTGTTTGATCAAAATCAAATACATTTAAAAATTCTACATATCTTCTAGTAGCACCATTGATTGTTCTTTTTATAATAACATACACTTGATACTCTGTGTCATCTGTTGGAATAACTGCTGCACTTTCAACTACTGCTTTACCTTCACTTGTTGAAGTTAATCTTGTGCTATCAAAACTTTTAATTGTTAAATATCCTGTTGCTTCGTGTGCAGTTTCAGTAACAGTTACTACTGCACTATTAACTGTAGCTGTAAAATTAGTATGAGCATTAATTGCAGTTTTTAAATTAGTTGCTGTTGTATTATTATTAGTTTCAGTTTTAAATTCATTAGTTCCTGCAGTTCCTGTAGTAGAAGTAAAGTCTACAACTGTACCATCAGATTTTGTTAAAGTTAATTTAGTGCCATTTGCAATGTTTGCATAATCAGAAACTGTAATTGTTGCTACACCAAATCTTCCACCAAATATATGTCTGTGCCAAGCTGTTACTTGTTGTTCTCTTTGATAAGTTAATCCTACTAATTCACCATCACCTCTAACTCCATAAACAATTTGATTAGGTTCTTGTTGATATGCAATTTGTGTTAGACCTCCTTCAGTAATATGTTCGGCAAGGATAGTCATATCGGGAGCTATATAACCATCTACATCAAAGTTATAAGCTAGTTCTCTAATTTTTCTTTTAGCTCTTTGTAAAAACAATGTAGCATTACCTACAGATATAGCATCTACGTTAGCTGAACCATGATTAGATTGTTTTTTAATTAATATGTTTGTAGGTGTAACTGCACTATCTGTACCTCCACCACTTACTGTAAACTCACCACCGGCTGTACCAATAATTAAAGTTCTAGTTGCTGTCATAAATCTAATAGCATTAACTTGGTTAGATGCGATTGTATAAATAATTGCATCATCATCAGCTATTGTTCCACCAATGTTTGCATC
>Ga0209630_10005068_pt1 | contig 11284 bp, 10 predicted proteins | sample COG_01_FD_184745 | JGI IMG/M metagenome (GOLD analysis project Ga0209630, IMG submission 184745) | Pelagic Microbial community sample from North Sea - COGITO 998_met_01 (SPAdes) (version 2) | ecosystem: Environmental > Aquatic > Marine > Neritic zone/Coastal water | place: Helgoland, sampling... | reverse complement strand
GCATCCCCATCACCAGATATGATCGAGGCCAAGATAGCGGTGTGGAGTTCAGCGGCGCCGGCGAAGGTATCGCTGTCCGAAATATGCTCGTACCAGAACCGCCGCGACATACTGTGAATGACGGCCAATTGGGAAATGAGAACCTCGTTTGCCGTCGCTTGTGCCTCAATCGCGTGAACGGCCCGGTTGGCGAGGAAGAATTTGTTCTGGTCTCCGGTGGCAACAGCTTCGCGGAGGTCATCCGCAATGTCGCTCATCCGGTTGCGTTGCTCGTCCGACGCTCTGGATGCCGCCAAACGAACCATTAGCTTTTCTAGCGGTCGCCGTGTCTCCAACAAATCCAGTTGTCGATTGATATCAACAGCCGTCACAACAACGCCGCGTCGAGGCAAGACATCAACTAGCCCGACAAATTTCAAACGTTGCAAAGCTTCACGAACCGGCGTGCGCCCAAAGCCCGTTCTACGCGCGAGATCGCTTTCAGACATCAGATGGAGCGACGGTAATTCACCAGTCACAATCATGTCTTCAATCGCCTCGAATGCGCTTTCCGCCGAGGTTCTGGCCGACTCGTCAATCATATTTCGCTCTCGTGACATGCAACACTCCGTGGCAGACAGATACCCATTGACAGTCTGATTTACAACTGGTTAAAGTCTGATCAACTGCTGACATATTAGATGCATACTTGGAGTGAGACATGAAATCCGAACAAGTTGATCTCAGAGAGACCGAGTCGCTTTCATTTGATTTGATTGTGATCGGAGGTGGTTCTGCGGGTGTCGCCACGGCAGTAACGGCGGCGCGCCAGGGGCTCAACGTTGTCATGGTTGAGAGGCACGGGTTTTGTGGCGGCGGCGCTGTGGCAGGGCATTCGGGCACCGTTTGCGGGATTTACGAGGCGAGCGATGCGATGTCGGCCAAACCTGTCCAAGCTGTTTGGGGGTTTAGCGACGAGTTTACATCCGCATTGCAAAAGCGGGGCGGCTTGGGCGACCCCGTCCGCTATGGCAAAACGTTCACGCGCGTGCATGACCCGATCTTGTGGCGCGAGGCTGCAGATGGGTTTCTGCGTGGCGCAGGTGTCACCGTAATTTATCATGCTGTAGCGACGGGTGTATTGACGGAGGGTAAACGCATCGAGGGTGTTCAGCTTTGGACAAAGCAGGGGCCTTTGACGTTGCGAGCGCCGATAACTGTGGACGCATCAGGTGACGCTGATCTGGTTGCGATGGCAGGTTTGCCGTCTTTCGTTGGTGACAACGGGCGCGTTCAGAACCCGACGATGATCTTTCGGTTGATGGGTGTGGATACTGTGGCCTTTAAGGCGCGCTACGGCGAAGACACGATCATGCCGCCCGAGGTTTCCGAGTTGATTGCGCAGGCGAATGCGTCAGGTGGATACGTGCTGCCGCGCGCGAAGATCTGGATGTTTGAAACAACACGCCCGGGTGAGTTGCTTTGTAACTGTACGCGCATCATCGGTGAGGACGGGCGAGAGCTTAATCCGCTGCTTTGGCGCGACTTTTCAGAGGCCGAGACTCAGGGGCGTCGACAGGCGCGGGAATACGCCCGCTTTTTCAAAGATACGCTGGTCGGCTGCGAAAACTCGTATGTGAACGACATGGCCCCACAGGTTGGTGTGCGCCAAAGTCGACAGGTCGAAGGTGTGGCCAAGCTTATGAACAGCGATGTGACTTCGGGCACCAAGTCGGCTGCCGGTATTGCGCGTTCACCGTGGCCGATTGAATTACACGCAGGCACGAAGCCCAAGGTGGAATGGCTGTTAAACGATGTCTATGAAGTTCCGTTCGGATGTTTTGTGCCCGCACAAGGCGAGGGGCTTTTGACAGCCGGGCGCTGCCTATCGGCAGAACATGAGGCGGTCGCGAGTGCCCGCGTCACTGCTCAATGCTTTTCTTACGGACATGCGATCGGTCATGCAGCGGTCATTTCCGTTCGCGAGGGCGTCGATCCGCGCGACATTGACGGGCGAGAAATTCGTGAGCGATTAAACCGAGAGAATGCGAGATTGGATTGAAAATGACGGATCAAATTGAAATCACACGGAATGAATCGGTTGCAATAGTTACAATGGCAAAACCAAAACGCCGGAACGCGCTTGGTACCGAAAGCATGGCCGGTCTGCATTTGGCGCTGCAATCCCTAGCGGGTGATGCGGCGGTGAACGCAATTGTCCTGACGGGCTCTCCACCTGCATTTTGTGCCGGCAGCGATCTGAAAGAGCTCGGTGGCTTGTCTGCAGCGGCGATGGTTGAGCACGAAGCCGAAACAGCGCGTGTCGCCCGAAGCATTGCATATCTGCCTGTCCCAGTCGTAGCGGCCGTCGAAGGTTACGCCTTGGGTGGTGGTTTTGCATTGGCCACCTCATGCGATATTGTCGTCACAGCGCGCGGTGCCAAATGGGCGATGCCTGAAGTTGCAAACGGTTGGATACCACCTTGGGGTCTGCGATCGCTCTTGGCGCGGGTCGGGCCGGTCAAGGCGCGCGCTATTGTTTGGGGTGCGATGGATATGGATGGAGCGGAAGCCCACCGGCTTGGGGTGGCTGACGTTGTTGTTGATGATGGCTTGGCACTTGCCTTCGCCAAAGACCTTGCAAAGCGGCTGAGCGAGCTACCGTCCGGAGCTGTGTCGTCAACCAAAAGATTCTTCGAGCAAGAGGCCGCCAAGTCGGCGGAGTACGAAGATGCCGAGGCCGCACGCCTTTTTGCGATGGACTGCGAAGGCGACTCGGCAAAGGCAACCCTAGCCAAATTCACGGTGCCAGCATGAGCGAACGTGGCAAAGTAACGACTGCGGAGGCCGCTGTCGCAGAAATCGCTGACGGGGCGACTGTCGCCAGCACCGGTGTCATTGGTTGGGTCACGCCCGACGAAATCTTGAAGGCGCTAGGTGCACGATTTGCCAAGACAGCTTCGCCGCAGGCTTTGACGTTCTATTTTCCCTGCGGGACGGGCGATGCAATGGGAATCAAAGGCATGGATCATGTCGCAAAAGAAGGGTTGATGAAGCGGATTGTGTCTGGTTCGTACATTAACCCTGTTGATCCGGAAACCGGCGAACGCCCTGCCTTGATGCGACTAATCCATGCCAACAAGATTGAAGCTTATTCGTGGCCCATTGGCGCTTCTATGCATTGGCTGCGCGAGGTTGCACGCAAGAGCCCTGGTTACATTACGCGTGTCGGAATTGGCACCTACGCCGATCCGCGTCATGGAGGCGGGCGATTTACCGATGCGACAACCGACGACCTGATCCGTGTAATCGAGATTGATGGTGAAGAGCTGTTGTTTTACCCAACGTGGCCCGTTGACGTTGCAATCTTACGCGCCTCATCGGCTGACGAAGACGGTAACCTATCTTGGGAAGACGAGCCATTGACGACGTCAAACATCGCTCTGGCACTTGCGGCCAAAGCAAGCGGTGGGCGCGTCATTGCGCAAGTGCGCCGTATCGTGAAGCGTGGCGAGCGAGCAGCATCGGCGGTTCAACTTCCAGGAGTCTATGTGGACGCAGTGGTTGAAGCCCCTGACATGCCTATGACGACAAATACACCATACGAACCTGCGTATTTTTCTGGCCGTCGCGTCGATGTTTCCAAGTTGTCGGCACCGCCGTTTTCTGTCGACCGGATCATTGCGAACCGGATCGTCCCCGAGGTGCGTCCAAACGAGCTTTCGATTTTCGGGTTTGGGGCCGCAACGGATGTGCCGCTTGTAATGGCCGAGCAAGGTATCTTTGATTCCGAGACCGTGAGAGACTGGCCCGGTACAACCGAGCACGGATCCTATGGTGGCATTGTCATGCCGGGCTGGCAGTTTTCAGCAAATATGAATCCGGATGCCATTCTTGATGGTGTCACACAGTTTGATGCGATTGATGGCGGGCTTTGTCCGTTCACGGCGCTGTCGTTTGCTGAATTTGATGCGAACAGTGTGGTGAATGTCTCAAAGTTCGGGTCGGCCAACCCAGGGGCCGGTGGCTTCATTGATATTGCACAGAATGCGCAACGGCTGATCTTTGCGGGTACGTTCACAACAGGCGGATTGCGCGCCAATGTCGAGGATGGCCGGCTTGTCATCGAACGAGAAGGCAAAGTGCGGAAATTCGTTAAAGAAGCAGCGTCCATCACGTATCGTGTCGCTGACGGGGTGCGCAATCGCGCTCAAGCCGCGATGATCGTGACCGAACGCGCGGTGTTCAACGTAACAGCTGATGGGCTTGAGCTTATAGAGATCGCGCCCGGTATTGACCTTCAAAGGGATGTTTTGGACCTGATGGATTTCCCCCCCGTCCGCATCGCCGATCCACTGCCACGCATGGACACGGCGCACTTTGTACCTTTGCTCAGAAAGGCAGCAAAATGAAAGCCCAAGAGATTCCCGCAGGTGCCATGGCACGCCTCCGTCGCGGGGCAGCAATTCCCGCGCACCCCTTGTTGCTGACGCAGGGTCGTGAACTTGATGAACGCCGCCAGAGGGCGGTTACACGGTATTATATGGACGCTGGCGCAGACGGCGTTGCAGTTGGTGTGCACACAACACAATTCGCGATCCGCGATGTGGGTTTGTATGAACCGATTCTGCGGATTGCTGCCGAAGAAGTCAGGGCCGCAGGAAATGATCGGCTACTTATCGCTGGCGTGACCGGCGAAACGGCACAGGCTGTATCCGAAGCGCAGACAGCGCGCGACCTTGGGTATCACGCCGTGCTATTGAATTTGGCGCGCCTGAAAGGCCAACCGGAAGACCGAATACTGGACCATTGCCGTAAAGTGGCAGCAGAGATGCCAGTGATCGGCTTTGCGTTGCTTCCCGCAGTCGGCGGGTTTCATTTGTCTTATGATTTTTGGCGGTCTTTTGCACAAATCGACAACGTTATCGCAATTAAGATGGCCCCGTTTGATCGCTACCGCACGCTTGAGATTGTTCGCGCTGTGTACGACGTGAACGCGGCTGATCGTGTGACGCTTTACACAGGAAATGACGATCACATTGTGCTAGATCTGTTGCAGCCATTTGTCATGCGCGCGCCCGATGGCCATGAAGACCGGCTTCGCATTCGGGGCGGTTTGCTCGGCCACTGGTCGGTTTGGGTCAAGCCCGCGGTTGAATTGCTTGCGCGCATTCACGCGCTTCCTGACGGGGCCGACATCCCCGAAGACTTGCTCGCGCTCGATAGTATCGTCACCGATTGCAATGCCGCAGTTTACGATGCGCGAAACAACCTTGCAGGATGCATCCCCGGCTGCCTTGAAGTTTTGCGCAGGCAAGGGTTGGCAGACAGCACAATCTGCCTGAACCCCGACGAAACACTTAGCCCGGGCCAATTGGAAGAGATCGACCGCGTGATCGCTGCTTATCCCGAAATGACGGACGATGCATATGTCACAGAAAATTTGAACCGTTGGCTCGCGGGCACTGTCCCCGCCTCAGCCTGATAGCTTTGAAGGAAAGAAGATGACCAGTTTATTGGAACACGGCATGCTGCCGGACACGTTTCGGGATGTTGAACACCTTGAGGATTTCATGTCCCTGCCTACGCAAGGTGTCATTGACGATCTCAATGCCCTCGAGGGCGATATCATGATCCTTGGCGTTGGCGGGAAAATTGGCGTGACGATGGCGCGGATGGCTAAACGTGCGGCGCCCGACAAACGTGTTATCGGCGTGAGCCGCTTTTCTGAGGAGGGCGTTCAGGAACGCCTGAACGCATGGGGCATTGAAACGATTGCCTGTGATCTGCTGGATCGCGACGCCGTCAACGCACTGCCGAAGATCCCCAATATCATCTATATGGCCGGCCTGAAATTCGATGCCGGTGGACGCGAGGATTTCTTGTGGGCGATGAACACTATCGCACCGGCAGTCACGGCTGAAGCGTTTCGCGACAGCCGTATCGTTTCTTTTTCCACGATCCACGTTTACCCGTGGTCGAACCCCTTGCACGGAGGCGTGGACGAAACATGCCCACCGATGGCCAGGCCTGGTGAATATGCCAATTCTGTCGTCGGCCGCGAGCGCACGTTTCAGTACTACAGCCGGATGCACGATACACCCGGGCGCATCATGCGCTTCGTTTACGCAATCGACCCGCGTTATGGCGTGATGCAAGAGATTGCGGATTGGGTCTGGAATGAAAAACCGGTGCCGCTGGATACCGGACACGTCAATATCATGTGGCAGGGCGATGCGAACGCCCAGTTTCTCAGGATGCTGGCCCATTGCGATACGCCAGCGACGCCGATCAATGTTGGCGGGCCCGAAACGGCATCGGTTCGGCTGCTGGCAAACCGGTTTGGTGCCATTTTTGGCAAAGAGCCAAAGTTCGAAGGCGCTGAGTCCGATCATTGCCTATTGGTCAATTGCGATCGTGCCAACGGCATATTCGGCAATCCGGTCGTCCCGATGGACCCAATGATCCAGTGGTGCGCCGACTGGGTACGAACCGGCAAGTCGACCCTCGGGAAGCCATCGAAATTCCAAGTCAGATCAGGGCGGTTTTGAGGTATGTCACGCACTCGACTCATTATCTACGGCATCCTTTCACATGTTGCATTTGTTGCCGTCTGGCAATTGGCAACGATGCTCACGGACCTGCCGTCCTATATCCTTCCGTCGCCGATTGAGACAATCAACGAGTTGTTCGAGCCGTCCTACAATTGGAGCATGCATATTTGGGCAACGACGTTGGAAATCGTCGGTGGCTATGTGCTTGCCGTTATTGTCGGGGTCGCACTTGCCGTACTGTTTGTTTGGGCACCTGTGGTGAACGCCGGGCTCATGCCTCTCCTTGTGACGATCAACATGGTGCCAAAGGTTGCAATGGCCCCGTTGTTCATTGTCTGGCTTGGGTATGGATTGGTTCCAAACATGATCATCGCCTTCACGATTTGCTTTTTTCCGATCGTGCTTACAACGCATCGCGGCTTGATCGAGGTCGAACCGGACCTAATCTCCCTCGTGAAGTCCTTGAAGGCCAACCGCTGGCAGATATTCACGAAAATCCAGCTGCCGGGTTCGTTGCCCTACCTGTTTTCAGGAATGAAAGTTGCGGCAGTACTCGCGGTCGCAGGTGCCATCGTCGGCGAATTTATCGCCTCTGAAAAGGGCCTCGGGTATTTCCTGCTCGCCCAGCAGAACGCACTTAACACTTCTGCAATGATGATGGCTTTGTTGTTCATCACATTGATTGGCATTGCCCTTTATGGCGCAGTTGTTGCCTTGGAGTGGGTGTTTATTACCCGGAAAGGGATCACCCAATGAGCACGCCATTCATTCGCCTTGAGGGAGTCTCCAAGCGGTACGGCTCTGAAACGGACGGCTTTCTCGCGGTTCAAGATGTAACGCTTGACATTAGCGAAGGCGAATTGGTCGCCATCGTCGGCCCGTCAGGATGTGGTAAATCTACGATCATGAATTTGGTCGCCGGATTGCATGACGCGACCGATGGCACGGTCGAGATTGGCAACCTCGATAGTCCGTTTACCCCTGGCCGGGACGTGGGAATGGTCTTTCAGAAAGCTCTGTTGCTCAAGTGGCGGACGGTTGTTGACAACGTCATGCTTCCCGCCGAAATTCTCGGCTTGCCGCGCAAAGAGAGCAAAGAACGCGCACTTGATCTCCTTGAGATGGTTGGGATCGGGAAGTTTGCGAATGCATATCCACAGCAATTGTCTGGCGGAATGCAACAGCGTGCGGCGATTGCCCGTTCGCTGGTGCATGATCCCAAGCTTATCTTGATGGATGAACCATTTGGGGCGCTTGATGCGCTGACGCGGGAACGCATGAATCTGGAACTACTGCGCATCTGGAAAGAAAGCGAGAAGACGATCTTGTTTGTAACACACGGCATCCAAGAAGCTGTTTTCCTTGGTTCACAAGTCGCAGTTATGACGGCTGGACCAGCAAGGATGGCCGCCCATTTTGATATCAATTTGCCTGAACCACGCACGCTTGATGTCAAGACTACTGAGGAATTCGGCGCATATACACGCGAAATCTACCACCTGCTTGGCCTTCGATAACAGCCGCGCAGTCAAATTTAACGGAGGAGAACTGACATGAAATTCCTAACAACGGCCGCATTTGCGGTATCGACCCTAGCAGGCGCTGCATCGGCAGAGGGCCTAAGCCTACAACTCAACTGGACTGCGGGCGGCGATCACGCCCCACTCTATTATGCCCTGCAGGAAGGCTGGTTTGCGGACGCCGGTGTTGAGTTGGAAATCCGGCAGGGATCAGGCTCTGGCGCTGCGGCTACCGCGCTGGATGTTGGCCAGGCCGAAGTTGCGATTATTGATACCCCCACAGCGCTCCAGTTTCAGGCCAAAGGGTCGAACTTCACAGGTGTGATGGTCGCCTACAACGACAATGCTGCGGGTATCTACTGGCGGAAATCGTCGGGGATCGAAACCGTTGCCGACCTTGCGGGGCGAAGCCTCGGTGCGCCGGCGTTTGATGCAACCCGGCAAATGTGGGTGCCTGCGGCACGTGCAATGGGGCTGGACCCGGATTCGGTGACTTGGGTCAACCTTCAGCCCACCGGAAAAATCGCGGCGCTCCAATCGGGTGCCATTGATGCCACCACGCATTTCTATTCTGTCCACTTCATCTATGAGAATATCTTTGGCGATGATCTGGGTTTTGCGTTGTTACGCGACAATGGGATGAACACATACTCGCTTGCATACTTTGCTTCGCAGGACACGATCGATGCCAAGGAAGAAACACTGCGCAGCTTTGTGCAGGTCACTCAACGTGCGTTCGCTGCATGTTTTGAGACACCCGAACCCTGTGCAGAGGCGTTGGCTTCAGCGGTGAGTATGAAGCAATCGGATGCGGCGCTTCAGCTTGAATATGCGCAGCGGGTGATGCCAGGCGATGGTAGCGAACCATTGGGTGCGTGGAACATGGATCGCATTGCCGCAGATTTTGTTGTTGTTCAGGAGGCCTACGAGCTTGAGGAATTTGACGCACAATCAGCATATACTAATGCATATATCGATGACAGCATCGCTTATCCCGAGCAATGATAGCACCACGCATAAAGGTCATCGCGTTTGACCTGACGGAGGCCCCAATTGGCCTCCGTCTCCCTTTCCGGTACGGGGCCGTGACCTTGCATCATGCGGTCGAAGCGCGCGTGACCATACGGATTCAAGACACGCAAGGACGCGAGGCTGACGGTTTCGCTGCCGAAGTTATGGCCCCGAAATGGTTCGATAAATCACCAAACCTGACAAACGCTGAAAATGTTGCGCAGCTCCGGCATTCTGTCAGGATGGCAGCGGCTCGCTACCTCGATACTGACTTTGCCACTGCATTTGAACTTCATGCGGCTAACGATGCTGCGCACATCGTCGATTGTGCTCGTCAAGGACTCTCAGGCCTTATCGCAGCCTTTGGCAACGCTCAGCTCGACAAAGCAGTTCTTTCTGCGCTACGCAACTTGCTTAATGTGTCTCGAATTGAATTATTTCGATTAAACTTTATGGGCCTTGATACATCCACTGCGCCTGACCTCGCTGACGTCGACCTTGGTGCATTTCTCCTTCAGCTCAAGCCCCGTCAGCACCTCGCGATCCGGCACACGGTCGGCGGTCTCGATCCGTTACGTGATCAGGGTGTCGCGCTGACAGATACCCCTAAAGATGATCTTCCGGTCAGCCTTGAAGCGGCCATAAAGTTTCATGGGCTAAGCGCCTTCAAACTTAAGCTTTCTGGTGACATTGGCTATGACGCGGAACGCCTCATTCAAATCGCCGAGGTGCTTGAACCAATTCCGAGATATCTGTGCACCCTAGACGGGAACGAGCAATTTGAAAGTGCCGAGCATGCGCTGTCCGCATGGCATATCCTTTCGGAAGAACCCAGACTTAAACGGCTTGTGTCGGCGATTACCTACCTCGAGCAGCCGCTGGCGCGAGATGTGGCCTTGCAGACGCCACTGGGAAAACTTGCCGATGCTGTTGATGTAGAAATTGATGAATCCGACGATTCTGTTGGGGCGTTCCCGGCGGCACTGAATTTGGGGTATAAAGGGACATCAATTAAATCCTGCAAGGGTGTCTTTCGGGCAATATTGAATGCGGCTCGTGTCAAAATGCAGGGGCGTGGGGCATTTATCTCAGCCGAAGATTTGTGCACGCAGCCAGGGCCGGGCGTTGAGGACGATCTTGCAATGGCGGCATTGCTAGGGGTCTCCCATATCGAACGCAATGGGCATTATTTTGGAAATGGCGTATCTTGGGACAGAGATCCGACATCAGGGTTCTCGCCGAATGAAACGGCAGCCATCTATCGGCGTTCTGGGAGCCAGATATCTTTAAATCCTATACTAGGCTCGATTAATGTAAAGAATTTGGTTGAGTAGGTACAATTAGGGCAACCATGTCTGCTGAAAGCAGATGGATCATCTATTCTACGTAAGGATCATTGGGTGAATTACTATTCGATCATCAGCTCGGCGACGCGAAATGATATTGTGTGTGGTCGAAATCATGTTCTACTCTGGCGTCCAGGGATAAATTGCTCACCTATTGGATAGTAATTTATTAACATAAGACAGTCTCTGCGTCGTAGGGCTATGTCCGCTTTAGGGAAATCGCACTGCGGCGAACTGCCAATTGGCCAAGGTTCAGTATCGGCCGTGTTCACCGGTACAAGAGTTTTCACTTCCCGAAAGCGGACTTTAGCTGCGATCCGGTAATCCGGAAGTCTGGGCTCTCTGCGGCCGTTAGATCGGTTGCAGCATTCTACCTGCATAATGCCACCGCTAATATCAAGGACGGCCCAGAGCCGACCTTGAGCATGGCCTTCGGATGCTGCAGTCGCAGCCCGCATAGCGGACCTTGGTCGAGATCGCAGCATTTCAAGAGGTCAGATGACCGCATCGCGGACAAACCGGACGTGTGCAGGTGCAGCTATTGCTTGCGCAGCATTGCTTCGCAGTTGCGGCAAGATTAATGCTGCGATGAGGCACGTGTCGTCGAAGCAGCCGTTCGGCGTCTCCAATCTCGGTGGATTTCGAATGACCTTACCTCGTGGTCTGCGCCAACATTCCTGACATGGGATTCACTGACCTCTTACAAATCAAAATCTTCTTGCCGGCTGGATGCCCACCAGGAGAGCAGGGCAATCCATCCGTCAAATGGCGGACTTGGTCTGCTTGGAACCATACAGATGGCATATTTGCAGAACATGACCTGCATTTCGACGGGATCAGCACCTATTCCCGACATTCTGCGCCTATTTTGAAG
>Ga0209630_10005065_pt1 | contig 11289 bp, 9 predicted proteins | sample COG_01_FD_184745 | JGI IMG/M metagenome (GOLD analysis project Ga0209630, IMG submission 184745) | Pelagic Microbial community sample from North Sea - COGITO 998_met_01 (SPAdes) (version 2) | ecosystem: Environmental > Aquatic > Marine > Neritic zone/Coastal water | place: Helgoland, sampling... | reverse complement strand
TTCAAAAACTCGGATCTTTGGATGATCCCTTCGGATTTCAATCCTGCGTGAACGGTGACCCACTCTGAGTCAATATCGACCACCACACCGGTGATAATTGAGCCAGACTTTAATTCAACGGTCTTTAGACTTTCTTCAAATAGTTCTGCAAAACTTTCGCTCATGTATTTTTCCTTGGGGTTTAACCCCCTCGCGCCTTCCAACTTAGGCCCGTCCATTGATTAATCATCTTATCAGCGTTGTGTGTTGGCACTGATTAAACGACTTTATTGACCACTTTAATTTACAACTTTAATCTACAACCTTTAGTTACAACCTTTAGTTACCTACTTGCTTTACAAGCTTAGGTTACAACTTTACTCACGACCGCCCAGATTGCCTCGTGGACCGCCGCCAATGGCATGCCCGAGCTGTCAATCATGACGGCATCCTCTGCGGGCTTCAGGGGCGCGACCGCTCGATTCGAGTCGAGCGTATCTCGTGCCTGAATACTCTCCAGAAGGGCGGGAAGGCTAACATCCATATCCTTATTTTTCAACTGGTTATAGCGCCGCTCAGCCCGAATTTCAGCGCTGGCCGTCAAGAAAATTTTCACCAAAGCATCTTTAAACACGACCGTCCCCATATCGCGCCCATCAGCAATCAAGCCTGGGGCTTGTCGAAACGCTTGCTGTCGGTCCCCAAGGGCTGCGCGCACCATTGGCAGCGCTGCAACGGTTGAGGCATCGACACCCGCTTGATCCGTTCTAATCGAGTCGGTCACAGCCACCCCTCGGAGCATGATCTCGAAAGGCTCGTTGCCAGATTGGGTCGGAATAAACCGCACCGCCAGCCCGCGCGCAACGGCCGCAACCGCTGGCGCATCAGAGAGCTCAATACCATCAAGTCTTGCCGCAAGCCCGGTCAATCGATACAGCGCGCCGCTATCAAGCACATGAAACCCCGTCCGTTGCGCCAAATGCTGGGTAACGGCCCCCTTGCCGGCGCCGCTCGGCCCATCGATTGCAATAACAACCGGCTCAGTCATGCTCATTCCTTGTTTTTAAACGCTGTTATCAAGCTCTGGAATCCCGCTCCGTCTGATGACTGCCAACAACGCTTTCCAAAAAAAATCTAAAATCAGGTCATACAAGATAGGTTTAAATGACGCGTTGTAAACAACTCATCATCATGAGTCGATGTTCTACCGAACCCATTTAGTTTGACGCTCTATTTCCGCCCCTCTACCACCTGCTTTTTACTTTTTACTTTTACTTTTACTTTTACTTTTACTTTTACTTTTTACACTAAATGAAACATGGCTCTATCAGAGACCTTGTTACCGCCTGCCCGTTATTTTAAGAATTAAATTGCAGACCTGAAAACAACAATCCGTTTACAGGCCTTTTTTAGCAGGTTGAATCTGCAAGTCGGCAAAGTAGTCGCGCGCGCTTTTCGCTCTGGATAAACGCTCGAGTAAGGCGTCTGACGCTTCTTCTTCAATGAGCGTCGCGGTGGCCTGAAGGGCCTCTATCACTGTTCGAAGCCGATCTAACAATGGCCCTTTATTCGTTAAAAAAATATCATGCCACATCACTGGGTCACTGGCGGCAATTCGCGAAAAATCTCGGAACCCACCCGCTGCATACTCGAACACTTCACGCTCGTCCCCAAATCCCGCCAACACGTCAACCAAGGTATAAGCAAGCAAGTGCGGCAGATGGCTGGTTTGGGCCAAAATATCGTCGTGATGCGCAACACTCATCACAACAACGTCTGCCCCCAAGGACCGCCACAGGTTGCTGACAAGCTCAACAGCGTGCCCCTGAACATTATCCCCGGGCGTCAAGATCACTTTATGGGCTTCAAACAAATCATTCCGAGCGGCCCGCACCGAGTGCTGCTCCGAACCCGCGATGGGATGTGCTGGAACCCAATTGCTCGGCAACTGCCCCCATAACGCTTCAGCCAACCTAACGATGGGACCTTTAACACTTCCAACATCCGTGACCACGCCGGAGAAAGCACCCAATGCAGGCATTAAGGTCGATAATTGCTTTATCGGCACGCACAGACAGATCACATCCGACATCCGCATCAGATCATTGATCGTTGGCGCAATGTCATCGATCAGGCCTTCGCTTAGGCCATATCTCAAGGCGTCATCAGAGACGTCTAAGGCCACAATGCGCGTCTCAGGCAAAGCGCGCTTCAGGCCCGCCGCGATCGAACCACCAATCATCCCAAGCCCAATCAGTCCAAGGCATTTCATTACGGGATCAAAACCCGACCCAAGGCATCGAGAAAAACGCGATTCTCCTCGGGCGTCCCCACTGAGACCCGCAAATGCTGCGGCAAGCCGTACACACCAATCGGCCTAACAATCACGCCTTGCATCAATAACGCCTGATAGATTGGCAGCGCGTCCTGCCCAAGATCAAAACACACAAAATTACCGACCGACGGAATAACCGCAAGGGACAAATCTGCAAGCCCCGCGTTGAGCACCTGCAAGCCTTGCCGGTTGACCGCAACACCCTGCGCCACATGGCCCGGGTCCTCTAACGCGATTAAACCGGCCGCAAGCGCCATGCTGTTCACATTAAAGGGTTGCCGAATTCGATTCATAAGATCAGCCACATCCGGATGACTGACGGCATAGCCAAGCCTTAGCGCGGCGAGCCCATAGGCCTTGGAAAAAGTCCGGGTAACAACCAAATTCGAAAATTGATCAAGCAGGCCTAAACCATTGGGATACGCCGGATCATCGACGTATTCCACATAAGCCTCATCCAGCACCACGAGGGTTGTTGCGGGTACGGCCTTTAAAAACCGCTCTAGCGCATCTCCACGAACCCAGGTCCCTGTCGGATTATTAGGGTTTGCAATAAAGACGATCCGCGTCTGATCATCGATCATTGCAAGCGTTGCGTCTAAATCCTGTTGATAATCCACACAAGGCACTTCTCTTAACGTTGCCCCTAAGCTTTGCGTGACCAGCCCATAAACGACAAAAGCGTGTTGCGACACAACGGTGTTATGTCCCGGCTTTAAAAACACTCGAGCCAACAACTCCAGAACATCGTTTGAGCCGTTGCCGACCGTCAGACAGTCGGTTGCAACGCCTAATTGCTCAGACAGCTTCTGCTTCAGCTGAAAAGCACTGCCGTCGGGGTAGCGCGCACAATCTTTTAAGATCTCGCCTAAATGGACTTGCAGCTGCGGCGTTGGGCCCAGCGGATTTTCATTACTGGCCAGTTTTACAATCTGCTTTAGACCCAACTCTCGCTCCAGCTCTTCCACCGGCTTACCGGGTTGATACGGGGCTAGGTTCAAAACCCCAGTATTGGCTGACTTAAAAAAATCCATAGCTATAGCCTTAAAGCGCGGGGATAGCTCCCCAGTAATTTCACTTCCAAGGCATCCTTGGAAACCTCATCCAGCACAGACCGAATACTGGGATCCGTACTGTGCCCATCAAAGTCAATAAAGAACACATACGACCACATTCCTTGCTTAGATGGCCGGGTTTCGATGGCGGTAAGTGAAATACCGTGACGATGAAACGGCTCAAGCAGCGAAAACAGGGCCCCTGGACGGTTTTGCGTTGAAACCATAATCGAGGTTTTATCGGCGCCGCTCGGTCCTACAGGCTCGCGTCCAACGACTAAAAACCGAGTCGTGTTGTCTGACAAATCTTCGATTTTTCGGGACAATATGGTTAAGCCGTAAAGATCTGCCGCCACTTCTGACGCGATGGCACCTGCGCCCGGATCACTCATCGCAAGCTTCGCCGCCTGGGCATTACTCGAGGCGTCAATTCGAACTGCATCGGGATAATGCACATCCAGCCAGCGACGACACTGACCAAAGGTTTGCTGATGCGCGTAAATTCTTTCAATGGGCGCATCAATGGCTATAGCCATGAAATGATGGTGCACTTTCAGCTCACACTCACCGCAAATGCGAAGCGACGAGGTTAAAAAGTTATCAAGTGTATGGTTGACCACGCCTTCGGTTGAGTTTTCAACCGGCACCACGCCGTAATGGCAGTTTTCAGCGGCCACTTCTCGAAACACCTCATCAACCGTAACAAACGGTCGGCCAATGACCGCCTCGCCAAAATGTTTCAGCGTTGCTTGTTGGGTAAAGGTGCCTTCGGGCCCGAGAAAGGCAACCTGCATCGGTTCTTCCAGGGCAAGACACGCTGACATAACCTGACGAAAAATCAACGCGACCTTCTCGTGACTCAGAGGCCCTAAATTCTTTTCAACTAAGCCGCGTAAGACCTGCGCCTCACGCTCGGGCCGGTAGAAGATCGCCGGTTCATTATCGGCAGACTGCTCTTTCACGACCGCGACCTCGAGAGCGCATTCAGCGCGGCGATTAAGCAGTGTTAGCAGTTCTTGATCCAATCCATCAATTTCAAGCCTCAACGCTTGAAGCGCTTGCGCTTGATCGATTGCATCAGTCACTTTCAGGATCCTCAAGCACATCAGACGCAGATTGCGCCGCACTGTCAGACGCCGCACTTATCACCGCTGCGTCGGAGGCAACGGTTGCGCCATCTTCGGCGCCTTCTTCAGCATCACCCTCTAACTCATCTAACTCAGGCTCATCAAAAGAGGCCAGCCCCACGAGCGACTCACCCTCACTCAAGTTGATCAAACGAACGCCTTGCGTATTGCGCCCGAGTGATGAGACCTCATCAACCCGGGTCCGCACCATCGTACCCTGATCGCTGATCAGAAGGACTTCAAAGCCCGAACCAACTTGCGCGACGCCAACCAAACTGCCATTGCGCTCTGATAGCTTCATCGAAATTACGCCCTGGCCGCCACGACCAATGACCGAAAATTCTTCGACAGGCGTCCGCTTGCCGAAGCCTTTTTCACTGGCGAGCAACAACGTGCCCGCTGCATTTGGGATAATGAGTGAGATCACAGCCTCGCCTGCCCGAAGCTTGATCCCACGAACGCCTCGCGCACTTCGGCCCATCGCGCGCACGTCTTGCTCTTTAAACCGAATAGCTCGGCCACCAGAACTAAACAACATCACGTCTGAGGCACCATCGGTTACCGACGCGCCGATCAAGGTATTGTCATCTTCAAGTTCGATCGCAATCAAACCGGAACTTCTGGGTCTTGCAAAGTCCATTAGCGGCGTTTTCTTAACCGTTCCATTGGCCGTTGCCATGAAAATAAACTGGTCCTCGCCATAGCCCTCAATGGGTAACATCGCGGTAATACGCTCCCCCTCCCCAAGGGGTAGGATATTGACGACAGGACGACCTCTAGCCGCCCGGCTGGCAATTGGAATTTGGAAGGTTCGGAGCCAATACACTTTCCCGCGATCACTAAAACACAACAACGTGTCATGGCTATTGGTCACCAACAGCTTCTCAATAAAGTCTTCTTCTTTCACCGCACTGGCTGATCGGCCGCGACCGCCGCGCCGCTGCGCTTGGTAGTCAGACAAGGGCTGGGTCTTCGCATAACCGCCATTTGACAAGGTCACGACCATCTCTTGCGGCGTGATCAAATCCTCCATTGTGAGATCTTCTTGAGACTCAACAATCTCAGACCGACGCTCGTCGCCATACTCATCTCTGATTTGAATCAGCTCGTCCTTGATCAGCCCCATCAAGCGCTCGGGCAGCATCAAGATCTCCATCAAATCGGCGATATTGTCGATAATCTCCCGATACTCCTCAAGCAATTTTTCTTGCTCAAGACCCGTTAAACGATTCAGCCGCATCTCCAAAATAGCTTGGGCCTGCTCGGGTGACAAAAAGTACAGCCCATCTTCTTTTAAGCCATATTGCGGCTCTAAGTTATCGGGCTTGGCCGCATCGGGCCCTGCTCGCTCGAGCATCTGGGTAACCGTTTCAGAACCCCAAGACCGGGCCAGCAATTTCTCACGTGCTTCTTGCGCATCCGCGCTGGTTTTAATCAGTTCAATCATCGGGTCGATATTGGAGAGCGCCACTGCAAGGCCCTCCAGAACATGGCCTCGGGCCCGGGCGCGACGCAGTAAATACACGGTCCGCCGCGTGACAACTTCCCGGCGGTGAACAATAAAATACTCTAATACTTGCTTAAGATTCAGCACTCTGGGCTGATTATCCACCAAGGCAACGAGATTAATGCCAAACACGCTTTGCAGTTGTGTCTGAGCGTAGAGATTATTCAAGACAACTTCCGGCACAACGTCCCGCCTGAGCTCGATCACCAAACGTGTTTCTTTTGCTGACTCATCCCGCAGGTCTGTAATGCCCTCAACTTTTTTCTCTTTATGAAGCTCCGCGATTTTCTCAATTAATTTCGAACGATTCACCTGATAGGGGATTTCGTGGACGATGATGGTCGATTTACCGGTCTTTTCATCGAGGATAATTTCGCATCGAGCCCGCATTTGAACCCGGCCATGTCCCGTTCGATAAGCCTGAACAATACCGGCTCGGCCATTAATAATCGCAGCAGTTGGAAAATCTGGGCCCAGGATATGCTCCATCAATCCATCGACTTCAAGCGTTGAATCATCAATCAAGGCAATTGTGCCATTGATGACTTCAACCAAATTATGGGGCGGGATATTGGTTGCAAAGCCAACCGCGATGCCGCTTGAACCGTTGACCAGCAAATTGGGGAATCGCGCAGGCAGCACTTCTGGCATCTTCAAGGTGCCGTCGTAATTCTCCACGAAATTAACGGTTTCTTTATCCAAATCGGCCATTAACTCGTGGGCGATTTTCGCCATCCGCACTTCGGTATAGCGCATCGCTGCGGCCATATCACCATCAAGCGATCCAAAATTTCCCTGCCCATCAACGAGTGGGTACCGCAACTGCCAGTTCTGAGCCATCCGAACAATCGTGTAGTACGATGCCGTATCACCATGGGGGTGGTACTTACCAATGACGTCCCCGACGATCCGTGCCGATTTCATGTAGGGCCGGTTATAGGCATTGTTCTGCTCGCTCATCGCGAACAACACGCGGCGATGAACTGGTTTTAAGCCATCGCGAACATCTGGTAAGGCGCGCCCAACGATGACACTCATCGCATAATCCACGTAGGATTGCCGCATTTCGTCTTCGATGTTGATGGTTCGGATGTCGTCGTGTTCGAAATCGCTCATGATTACACTATCTTCTTTTGCAAAATTGTTCCGAAAGCCTGACCTGGAGACAGCATTCGACCTATTTACCAGCGCGCCTAGACCCCAGCACACCTTTTACCTCTGGCGCATCGCTCACGCGCCACACCGATTGAACGTTGTTGTTGTTTTTCAATTTCTACGCGTTATGACTGACTGCTTTGTATCTTCGCCTTGCTGCGTTTTGCATTGTTTGGTGTTGTTTTATCCCGCTTGTTGTTGCGCGGCTTTGTTTTTGTTGAGCTATCAGCGCTGCCTGCTTAGACGTCGCCAAACCTCATGAAAATCAGTCTTTAAAAGCCGATCAACAGCCCTCTTTTCTATGTCGGTTTAAGACTCAAAAACCAGCTTGAATCAAAACCCGTCTCCGACATCACGAACCGAAAAACAGCCCTTAGTTTCCGCTCCGCCCTGACGAGAATAGTAGCACAATAAGCCTTAAAAACCTATCGAGCCCAGACCCGACCTATCGATGCAAGTCATTGTATTTAATGGTTTTTAATTAGCGTCATTGACGGTAAACTAAATCCTATCTCATGACGCGAAAAAGGACTCGACAGCATGGCCAATCTTGAGCGTCTACAACCTCGATGGCTGCTGCCCATTAGACCGAGTGCGACCCTTTTAATCGACCATGACCTGATCCACCAAAACGGTCAGATCATCGACATTCTGCCTCGTGAGACTGCCAATCAAGACTACCCACTCGCCACCTGTCTGCCGCTGCCCGGCAAGGTGCTCATGCCCGGACTCGTCAACTGTCATGGCCACGCCGCCATGACGCTGTTACGCGGCTATGCCGATGACTACAAACTCATGACCTGGCTCAATGACTATATTTGGCCCGTTGAAGCCAAGGTGGTGAGTCCTGAATTTGTCGAAGCCGGGGCCTGGCTGGCGGCGACCGAAATGATACAGTCTGGTACAACCTGCGCCGCTGACAGTTATTTTTTCCCCGAATCAACGGTCGAAGGTTTCGCAAAGGTGGGTGTGCGCAGTCAAATCACCACGCCGATCTTAAATTTTCCAAGTGCCTGGGCAGATTCTGAAAGACACCATCTCGATAAAAGCCTCAATTTCTTTGAATGGGCTGTCGGGCGACCGAACTTAACCACCGGTTTCGCGCCACACGCCCCCTACACGGTCTCAGATGGCGGCTTCGAGCAGATCCTTCGATATAGCAACGACCTCGATCTAATAATTCATCTCCACTTGCATGAATCGAAAGAGGAAATCACCCTGCATCAAGCGGAACATGGCAACCGTCCCATTGCAAGGCTGCGGGCATTAGGACTGATCAATTCGCACCTTCAAGCTGTGCACATGACGGACCTCACCGAGGTCGAGATCAACCAACTCGCCGCGGCAAAGGTTCGCATTGCCCACTGCCCGGAATCCAATCTCAAACTCGCCAGCGGCATTTGCCCGACTCAGACACTTCTCAAAAGAGGCGTTATCGTCGGACTCGGCACCGATGGCGCGGCCAGTAATAACGATCTAGATATGTTTCAAGAGCTCCGTGCTGCGGCAATGCTCGCCAAGGTCACCAGTGGCGACCCAACCGCCTTGGACGCCTCCAGCGCCCTCGAAATGGCAACCATCGGCGGCGCCGAGTTTTTAGGCTTATCTGACCTGATTGGCAGCCTGGAGCCTGGGAAAGCGGCCGATATGATTGCCGTTGATCTGAGCGACATTCGACATCAGCCGGTGTATCATCCGATTTCTCAATTGGCCTACACCGCAACCGGTCAAGATGTCACGCATACTTGGGTTGCAGGCCAGTTATTATATGCAGAAAGACAACATAATTCGTCCGATGTCACCGCGCTCACCGCTGAGGTTGCCCGTTGGCAGGCCAAAATCCAAGGGATGTCATGACCACCGCAGAGAACGTTGATCCGATCGAAATTCAGAAGTTCGAGGACATGGCGCGCCGGTGGTGGGATCCTGATAGCGAGTTTAAACCTTTGCATGCTATTAACCCGCTTCGCATGCACTACATTGCTGAACGCGCCACACTCGCTGGCAAGCGCGTCCTCGATATCGGCTGCGGGGGTGGATTATTGACCGAGGCTCTGGCAACGGCTGAGGCCTCTGTCACGGGCATCGACATGGGCACCTTACCCTTGCAGGTCGCCAAGCTTCACCAACACGAGTCCAATCTTGAGATCGAGTATCTCCAGTCCACCGCAGAGGATTATGCTGAACAACACCCTGGCACCTTTGACGTTGTGACCTGTCTTGAAATGCTGGAGCACGTACCCGATCCTGATTCCATCATCAATGCCTGCGGGAAACTCCTCAAACCGGGCGGCGATCTATTTCTTTCAACCATTAATCGCAACCCAAAATCTTATCTTTTTGCGATCGTTGGCGCCGAATACTTTTTGCGACTGTTACCCAGGGGCACCCACGACTACCAAAAGTTCATCCGACCCTCGGAGCTTGCCAGCAGCCTTCGAACCCATCAGTTTGATTTGCAGAATCTTGTGGGCATGACCTATAACCCGATCACACAGCATTATGCTTTGAGCGGGGACACGCAAGTTAACTACCTGATGCACGCGCGTTATGAACCCTTTTAGCTTTAAGGCCGAACCCAATACCTTTTCTGGCCGCGTCATTCTCATTACCGGCGCCACATCTGGCATAGGGCGAACCTTAGCGCTCGGTCTTGCTCAGCTTGGGGCGACGGTTCTGTTGTTGGGCCGCGATGTTGCCGCGCTTGAAGCGCTTTTTGATGAAATCATAGGCAACCACCATCCTGAGCCTGGGATTGTGCCTTTCGATCTGAGCCAAGACGACCCCGAGCGACTTACCGCCCTCAAGCAAGTTATTACTGAACGCTATGGCGTCTTACACGGCCTTATTCATAATGCCGCGATTCTGGGCGATCGTGTCCCGTTTGAACACTACAAAATGACCACTTGGGCTCAGGTATTCAAGACGAACTTCGAGGCCCCAATTGCCCTGACCCAGACCCTGCTACCCTTGCTCCGGCAATCAAGCGATAGCGCACTGATTTTTACAAGCTCGAGTGTTGGCTACTCGCCAAGAGCCTACTGGGGCGCCTATGCTGCCTCAAAATATGCCTTGGAGGGCGTTGCGACTTTGCTCAGCGAAGAACTCGAGAACACTTCGGATATTCGTGTGAGCGTGGTGAATCCAGGCGCCACTCGGACGAAGATGCGCCAAGCGGCGTTTCCTTCTGAAGATCCAGATTCCGTCAAACCGCCGGAAGATCTGTTCGCGCTTTATGCCTACTTGCTAAGCCCAACATCAGGCGCTCCGCGCGGCCATCGCTTTCAAAGTGATGGCCATCATCAACCGCTCAAGCACCGTGCTAACGATTAGACCGACCTTTGCGCGGCGGCGTCATTGGCGGGGGCGTTAGACCGCCCAGCACGTAAAGATCCTGCTCGTCTTTGCCTAGAATCTCAATATAGCGACCCGACTTTACCGCAGCAGGAATAAAGAAACTGCCAAAACGCACCCGTTTGAGCCGGCTTACCGTGAGCCCTTGAGACTCGAATAACCGCCGAACTTCCCGGTTACGCCCCTCGGTCAACGCAACGTAATACCATTGATTTGCCCCGGACTCGTCCCGACCCTTTCGGACATCAGAGAATTTCGCCACACCGTCTTCCAGCAATACACCATCGGTCAAGGCCTGCAACTGCTCATCGCTCACGTCGCCCAAGACCCGAGCGGCATACTCTCGATCGATATTACTGCGGGGATGCATCAGCCGATTGGCCAACTCACCGTCCGTGGTCAACAACAAAAGCCCACTGGTATTAAAATCGAGCCGGCCCACAGAAATCCAACGTTGGTTATTCAGCTTTGGTAGCCGATTGAAAACCGTTGGACGCCCCTCCGGATCATCCCGCGTGCAAATTTGGCCCGTGGGCTTGTTGTAGAGCAAATGTCGATGTTTTTGGGCGACCTGCATAATCGCCTTACCATCAACCACAATCTTATCTTCGATCCCGACGCGATCACCGATCGTTGCGACCTGACCGTTGACCATCACCCGGCCCGCCTCGATCCAACCTTCCATCGTTCGGCGACTGCCAAAACCCACGGTTGCCAACACTTTTTGTAGCTTTTCAGTCATCTTGGCCGCGCCTGTGTGATGGTCTTAATGGGGCG
>Ga0209630_10005063_pt1 | contig 11299 bp, 9 predicted proteins | sample COG_01_FD_184745 | JGI IMG/M metagenome (GOLD analysis project Ga0209630, IMG submission 184745) | Pelagic Microbial community sample from North Sea - COGITO 998_met_01 (SPAdes) (version 2) | ecosystem: Environmental > Aquatic > Marine > Neritic zone/Coastal water | place: Helgoland, sampling... | reverse complement strand
TATAGAGCCGTGGTAGACCACCACGTTGATAGGCTGGATGTGGAAGCGCAGTAATGCGTGTAGCTGACCAGTACTAATAGCTCAATTGGCTTGATTTATGCACTGAAAAAAATTTTAAAAACATAGGTATAATTTAATTTTGAAATATAGGAATAATATATTCAATGAATTTGAAAATTCACAATTACGACAAATATGGCTACTTAATTCTTAAAAATGTAATCGATAAAAAATTGCTAACTGAATTAAGGCAAATAATTAAAAAAAACTTTTATTTTACATCCAAATTTAAAAAAAATAATTTTCATAAAGATTTAATTAAATACAGGATGTTAAATAAGAAAAATTTTGGTTATTTTTTTGACACTTTGCAAACTACCTCAATCAATTACAAGATATTGACACAATCTAAAATTTTATCGATTGTAAATAAGCTGTTAAGAAATACGATGAAATGTATTTCTTTAACAGATGTCTCTTTAAGAATAGATCCTCCTAATGATAATCGAAATTCTCTGAAATGGCATCAAGACTCATCTTACTTTCGACAAAATAAAAATGCTAAAAATGGTACTGTTGTCTGGTTGCCAGTTTTTACTGTAAACTCTAAAACTGGAACAATAGAAATATTAGAGAAGTCTTACGAAATTGGACCTCAAAACATTAAGAGGAAAAAATCAAAAAAGAATTTATCTTCTCAAAGAGATATAAACCAAAAACTTTTAAAAGGTTTTAAAAAAGTTCATTTCAATCTTATAAAGCCTGGAGATGCTATTTTTATGAATATGGATATGGTTCATAGAAGCTCAATAAATGTTGGAAAAGTCAATAGAGTTTCATTAATAGGAAGATATCACAATACTATTTCAGGAGACTATAATAGTGGATTAAATATTTTTAAATATTCAGATTCTAAACTTAATAAGGAAGTGCATGGATAATGAAAAAGCTGATTAAAAGATTTCTAAGATTTATTAGCGAGGTTATATATTTATTGACCCCCCTCAAATTCAAGAAAAAAACAATTTATGATCTTTATGAAGAGGAAGAAAAAATTAAATGTTATAACCATTTCAAAAAGTATTTTAAAAACTCAATATTTTTATATTCAAAAGAAATAAGGAAATACGCAATTAACACAGCTCTAGATTTAGATAAAAAAAAAGATGGCTCATATATTGAATTTGGAGTTGGGCAAGGAATTTCAATAAATTATTTTTCCAAATTTGTCGGTGAAATATACGGTTTCGACTCTTTTGATGGACTGAGAGAGGATTGGGTAGGATTTTCTAAATCGAAAGGAAGTTTTACACAATTTAATAAAGTTCCCAGTCTGAATAATAATGTAAAAATTATCAAAGGGTGGGTTCAAGATACATTAAAAAATTTTTTAGAAAAAAATCAGCCAAAAATAACTTTCGTTCACATGGATATGGATACTTATGAAACTTCAAAATTTATTTTAGAAAACATAAAACCATACATGCAGAATGAAGCGATAATTTTATTTGATCAATTATATAACTTTCCAGCTTGGGATGGAGGAGAATATAAAGCTTTAAAGGAAGTATTTAATGAAGAAGATTATGATTTTAAAGCATTCAGCATAGATAATAGAAGAGTAGTGATTAAAATTAGAAAATAAAAAAAATTATGAGACAGGGTGATTATTATAAAAATATGACTGATTTTATTTATCAAGAGTTGGCCTGGGGTCCGACTTATAAAAATAAAGATGGCTCACATATTAAAGATACCGACAACAATTCTGAACGTTATATTAAAGAGTCTTTAAAAAAAATGAAAATTTCTCTAAAAAACTTAAAAGGAATGAAAATTTTTAACATCGGCACCGGAAGGGAGTCACGGTTTTTCTCAAAATATGGAGCAGAAGTTACTCATTTAGATATTGGTGAAAATACAGTCAAAAATTTAAAGCTTTGGGCAAAAAAAAATAAAAAAAAAATTTATTCATCAACATCTGATATTGAAAAAACAGACATTGGGCAAAACAAATTTGATTTAATTTTTCTAGCTGGAATATATCAACATATAAAAAAACCAGCATACGCATTAATTAAATTTTTAAATTCACTTAAAAAAAATGGATTAATGTATATGGGTTTTTATAGGAGCGGAGAATTTAAATATTTTATTGTTGATGCTATAAGATTTTTGTTAAACAAAAAACAACTGTATGAAATTAGAAGATTAAATTCAATTCTTTTTACCCTGGGTGAAGTTAATCACTATCAGTCTTACAGAGTTATGGACGATTTTTTTGTTCCTAAAAAACATAATTTTCATCCAAGAGATATAATCCATGATATAAAATTATTGGGAGGAAAGGTATTTTATTTTGATAAAGATTTACGTGAATATTCTCATAAAGGAAGTGAATATTTTTCAATAGGTGGTGACAGGATATACATAAAGAAAATATCAAATAAATTATTTAGCAAAAGAGATTTAAAAAAAAAGTTAAAAACTGTTAAGGGTAAAAATCAAATTTTTGATATTCAATACAGGCACAAAGAAATTATTCAAAATATCAAACTTATTAAGCTAATTAAAAAAAAATATAAAGAAAATAAAATTGGCTCTCTTGATATATCTTCATTATGTATAGGCTTGTATCAATTCACAAGGCCTATGATATTTGATCAATCTGAGTATTATCAAAAAACAAAAAAGATTGATCGACATAGAGTTATAAATGATTATCTAAAAAATTTTTTGAAGAATTTTGACAATTCTAAAAAAGACTTAAAAAAATTTAATAAGAAATTAGTTAACTTGGGTTTGAAGCAAACTTAAACTTTCTCCTAGATTTCTTAAATTCATTAAATCTGTTTGATCCATGCTGCAAACATGTGCCATTTCAGTTTGAATATTCAATGCTTTATTATTAGTGAAATGTTTTTCTATAATTTTAGCACCTCTTGCAATTGCAAATAAAGCTGCTCCATTACCTATAGTATGATCGCTGTATCCTTTAAAAAAAGAATTTCTAAAATCTGGCATTTTTACGTCCTCGTAACTCGCAGGATATTTTGAGACACAATATAAGTAGTCAATGTTATTACCTTCATAGGGAATTTTTTTATTTACAAAGTCATACATACCTAAAGAAATAATTACATTTTTATTTAAAGAAATTATTTTTTCACATAATTCACGATCATCAACAGATCTGCTAGCAATTTTATATGTTTTAAATTTAAGCTCAGAGCACCAATCTACTCTTTTAAGATCAAATATAGATGCTGATAGTTCAATGTCATTATTAATACAAAAATTATTTATTTCTGCTAACTCATCCTTTGAGATCTCTAAGTAACCTCTTTTTTCATCATTAAATAATTTTTTACTGTCATACAATTGGACTTTTACTATATCTGCCCCAGAAAATTTACATTGCAATATCATTCTTTTAATTTCATTCATAGATCCTTTGTGTTGAGGATGTATTTCAGCAATAATTTTAAGGGTATTTTTTTTGATCATATTTAAATTTTATTTTAAATCATTTATTTTGTGAACATCCCAAACATTATTTATTCGACAAGAAAAGTGAGTACTTAACATTTTGTCAAACACAGTTTTATATTTCATAATTCTTATAGCACCATTTTGATTTAAATTTACATCTAATGACATTATTTCATTTTTATTTTTATTTATTATATCACTTATACAACTATCAATATCAAGGGGTGTTATATTTGGTGAATTAGCTTGTAAACTAGCTACGAAATGAATTTTTTTGTTATTTTTTGAAATTTTTTGAACTGCGTGTTTTATTGCCTCTATTTTAGGCACCCTATCCCCCGCTAAACTTTTAGGTCTCAATATTGTCTTAGCACCAAATTTTTTTGCAATCTTCAAAATTTTACTACTTTCTGAGGTTACATAAACATCACTAATAAAAACCGATTTACGTGCTGCATTAATAGTCCAAGCAATCATTGGTAAGTTCTTGTGTATAAAAATATTTTTATTCTTAAATCTTTTAGATCCTGCTCTAGCTGGAATAATTGCAATTATATTTTTTTTCTTAGAATTAGATTTTGTATTTTTTAAAATTTGTTTTTGGTAAATTTTTGATATTCTATTTTTAAAAATATTTATATAATCATTGCTTTTAGTCTTATTTGTAGAATGCATTCTGTATCTATACAAAGGAATTTCTAAATAACCTATATTATAATTTTTTCCTATTCTTGCTTTAAGTTCCTCTTCTTCTCTATGTCTAAAATTTTTATTATAAAAACCATACTTTGATAATTTTGATTTATTATAAAGAATTCCACATGCAATAGGTTCACTGATTGCCGAAACTCTCTTAATTGCTTTTTCATTATCATTGATTAAAGTATAGTCACAAGCTACTCCTAAAATTTTTGGATTTTCTTTTAAGTAATAAATCAGAAAATATAGGAAATTTTTAGAGACGTAATCATCAGAATCTATTCTAACAACATATTTACCTTTTGCTTTTTTAAAACCAATATTTGCAGCTGCAGCAACGCCAATATTTTTTTTGTTTTTAATTATTTTGAAATTTTTGAAATTTTTGAATTCTTCAGCAACTCTTATTGAATTATCTTTAGAATTATCATCAATCAGTATTACTTCATAAAGTTGAGAAATAGATTGGTTTAAACAACTTCTTATACATCTCCCAATGTATTTATCATAATTATAGTTTGTAATTACTATCGTTGCAATCATATATTATTTGATAAATTATATATAAGATTAAGTTTATTTATCTCTCTCTTTTTTTTTGAGCATAAAAAATACATTTCCGGACTATGAAAGTTTTTCTTTATTTTATTTGTTAAATCTATTGTATATATTTTTTGTTTTTTTAAAAATTTTAAAAAATCATTAGTAAAAGAAAATAAGTGTTGTTTGCTCAGTTCTTTGTTAGTATGACAATACACTATAACTAAATTACTAGATTGAAGAGCAAAGTTTAAAACTTTTTTTGGATAAAAAGTGTGATCAAGAGAATGAAAAATACCAAATAAGTCAAAGTACGATTTGAATTTTTTTGTCTCCATCTCAAATAATTTGACATTTAAAAGCTCAGAAGCCAATGATCTACTGTTTACAGATTCAAAATTGTCATTTTGACCCCAACTTAATCCGGAATTATCATTAAAAAGATATTTTTTTGTAATTAGCTTCCTTCCCTTTAACTTTTTTCTTATACGTTTTATGATTTTTAAAGCCTTTTTAGCTTTTAACATAGATGATTTTCTAGAGTTGGCATTTTTGCCTGCTACTTGTCTGGATTTCAAATATTCAAGAGTATTTGAAAATAGTTTTTGGTTAATTTTTTTTTTAAAATCATTTTCTGAGGAATAAAAATTTAAAAATAACCCCATGAATGGACTCCCAAACTCAGCATATTTCTTAATTTTTATATTTTTAATCAACATTTCAAATAATCTTCCGTGTTTTGGAAACTCTTTTTTTGATACAAATTTTATTAAATTATCCCAGCTTCGGTTATGTTGACCATAGATATTATTGTAAATTTTATTTGAAATTTGTCGTGTAAACCATGGACTATTTTGTAAAACATGGCATTTCTCACATTTATAGGTTCTTATTTTTTCTAATTTTTTTTTTTTTAAATTTAAGTCATCAGTTATTGCCTTGACATAAAAGTTTGAAGTAAATTTTATATTTTTTTGAATTATGAGTTTATTTGAATTACAGAAAATACATTTTTCGTAAGGAATGAAGATTTTCATTTTTTATTGGATAGAAATAAGTTTATTTTTTTTTAAAATATAAAATATTTTTTTAGTATTTTTTAAGTTTAGATCTATCTTTTTTGAAATAGATTCAATTGAATTTTTACCATCACTCCATGATAAAAAATTCATCATATTTCTCACTTTAATTTCTTTAGGTAATATCCAATTCGATCTATTATTTAATGAGGGATATAATTTATATTTCGTCATAAAAGGTTCACACTTTTTTGTTGAGATAGGAAAAAATGATTTTTCAAAATTATTAATAATTAATCTATAGATTTTTAAAGTCTGTTTTAACCCTCTCATAGTAACCACTTTTCCAAAACTGTCTAGCGATGTGTGGTATTCTTTAAAGCTCCCATACTTAGATCTCATTATTGAGCTTACCGGTAAGTCAATACCTGGCGAACAAAACTGTCTTTCATCACTAGCTCTATCTAACCATGTATAATATTTTTTTTTCCCTTTTATTTTATTAAATATCTTTAAAGCGTATAAATCACTTAAGGTATTTCCATGTCTACTAGGCAAGAAGGAAAAACATCTTTCATCCCCAACACAAGTTAAAATATATCCTGCTAATAAATTCTTTTTAAGAACATCTATATTTTTGTTTATATATGCTATTGTTCCAATAGTTTCTGATGTAAAAATAATTCTATAAGTATATCTTCTTTTTTTTTTCATAAGAAAATTTGCAATCATTATTGATAGCAAAGGTCCTGAAAGTTCATTATTTGCCATTGATGGATGACATATATAAGTAGAAAACATGATTTCTTTACTTAGAGTTCCTTTTATTAAAATTTCACCATAGTGCATTTTATCATTTTCAAAATTGGAATCTATTACTACTTTATATTTCCCTTTTTTTAACTTTTTAAATTCATCATAACTAATACAAAATCCCCATGATTTTTTATAATATGAGGTGATATAAGGAATCGCTTTTGGTAAATCTTTTCTTGTATGTAAAAATTTTTTAAGTTGTTTTAAATTTAAAAATTTATCTATTTTTTTACTATATGATACAAGATGAAGATTATTTTTACCGTACTCACAAATCTTTTTTTTATCTGGAGTGACAATATATGCCTCTTTAACACTCCATTTTTTTGGAATTCTCCAATCAAAGACTTTTTTTCCAGACTTAAAAGATTTAATTTTAAGTTTTTTTGTAAATTTTTGCATATATTTTAAAGTTTTATAATTATCATCAGAGACTAATGATCTATTAAGTGGGAAAATTTTTTTAATTAAATTTTTCATAAAGAAAAATGACCTCTATGTTTATTTCTTCAAACATTTAGTATTATTATTTGAATAATCTTATATACAACTATATGATATACAATTATATATAAGACTTTAAATAATAAATTAGACATTTTATTAAAGAATTAAATAAGTTAAAAATTTGACCATCTATTAATTCATGATATTAGCAAAGATATTTAAATGTTAAGTAATCAACCATTCTAGTTATGTGTGGTTTTTTTTTTATTAAAAAAAATGGAGTTCCATTTGACTTGAAAAGCCTAGAAAATTGTTCAAATCTTCTTAGCCATAGGGGCCCTGACAATAATAAATTTTATAAAAATAGTGAAATTTATCTTCGATTTTTTAGACTAAGCATTCAAGATACCTCATTAAAAGCTTCTCAACCCATGTTTGATATTTCGAAAAGGTATTTGATTGTATTTAATGGTGAAATTTACAATTTTTTAGATTTAAAAAAAAGACTTCGGACGAATAAACTTGTTAGTAATTCAGATACTGAAGTTTTACTTTACAGTTTGATTGAAAGAGGATCAAAAGTTTTAAGAGAACTAGAGGGAATGTTTAGTTTCATATTTTATGATTTGAAGGAAAATACAGCTTTAGTTGCTAGAGATAGATTGGGAATTAAGCCTCTTTATTATATGCATTATAAAGAAAGTTTTATTTTTTCATCAGAAATTAAACCAATGCTATCTTTTTTAAAAAATATTCAAATTGATAATGAGTCTTTTTGTAATTTTTTTTTAAAGGGTTCTATGGATATTGGAAATCAAACTTTTTTTAAAAATATATTTTCAGTTGAACCAGGTGAATATGGAATTATTAAACAAAGAAAATTTTTAAAAACTAAATATTGGGATTTATCTAAAACTGTAAAAAATTCAAAAATTAATACGAGTTATAAAAAAAATAAATCTTTTTTGAAGGAACTTTTAAAAGACTCTTTAAAAAAACACTTAATTTCTGATAGAAAAGTAGGACTTTTTCTTAGTGGTGGAACTGATAGCAATGCTTTATTAAATTTAATGCTAGAAAATAAAAAAGACACCAAAAAAATTCAGTCTTTTTCATATGGTTTTAAAAACTTTGAAAAATATGGTGAACTTCCAAGGATAAAAAAAATTATATCTAATAAAGAAGTCTCAAATTTAAATTTTTATCTTAAACCTAAAGATGTTTTAGAGAATTTTAGTAAAACAACTGAAATATTAGAAGGTCCATTTACTTCAATAAGATTAATTGCAATGAAAAAACTTTATAATTTAGCAAACAAAAACAATTGTAGAGTTACTATTGAGGGAGATGGAGGTGATGAAATATTTGGTGGATATGATTATAATTTGTTCTCTAGTTTAAAAGATAGATTTAAGAGCCAAAATGATTTGTATAAAATTTTATCAAAACTCAAAAAATTTTTGTTAATATCAGGTAAAAATAAAAATCAAATTATTAATTTATTATTAACTAACACCTTTCAATTTTCCTCAACATCAGATGGCACTATTTTTGTTAACTCTGATTATTTTAAAGAACAATTTTTAAACAAGCATATTGATGAAAGTTTCTTTAATTATAAAAAAAAAAAAAATTTAAATAATTTGCAAAATTCTCAATATAAAGATTTATTTTTTACTAAATTGCCTCGAACACTTAGATATAAAGATAGACTATCAATGTCAGAGGGGATAGAGGCAAGAGTACCTTTGCTTGATCATAGAATTGTTGAATTTGCATTTAACCTACCAAATGAATATAAATTCAAAGATTTAAAATCAAGATATATATTTAAAGATTTATTTTCATCAATCGCAAAAAAAAATCAATTTGAATTTTCAAAAAGAACAATAGCAGACCCTCAAAAAATATGGTTAAAAACACATCTAAAAGATTTTTTTTTAGATAATATAAATTCAATAAATTTCAAAAAGTTAGATTATTTTAATTATAAAGTAATTAATAAAGAATTTCTGGAGTTTTGTAAAAATGATAAATATCCGACCACATTTGCTTTTTTTCAAATTTTAAGTTTTTATAAGTTTTATGATATATTTTGTCACAATCAAAAATTTCATAAATTATAATTGATATTGTGAAACTTTTTTTACACATTGGTTATTCAAAAACTGGTACAACTTTTTTACAAAAAGAGTTTTTTCCTAGATTAAAACAAGTAAACTATTTAGGAAAATATTATAAAAAAAATTCAAAAAAAAATCTTATTATAAAAAAATTATTACATGAAATTTTACTTCTTAGTAATAAAGAATTTGATTTAAAAATAAATCAACTAAAAGACAAAATAAACCTTTTAGATTTTCATAAAAAAAAACCAAATTTGATATCAAATGAGGCAATACTTACTGGCATTATTTCGGGTAGTTACAAAGAAGCTGAAATAAAAAGAACAATTAAAAGATTAAAATTAATCACAAGAGAAAAAAATATTGAGATTTATATTATGATTGTAATAAGAAATCATTACGACTTGATTCTAAGTTTGTATAACGCTCTTAATGTAAAATTTAGGTTAAATTTTAACAAACCTCTTTTTTATAAAAATTTTAATTATGTTATTAAAAAAAATAAATCTGTATTGAATATTTTAAAGTTTCATAGAATTTATCATGAAATATTAAAATTAGTTGGAAAAAACAAATGTAAGGTTTTTTTTTATGAGGAAATATTTAGTAATCATAAAAATTTTAAAAGAGATTTTTTTAATTATTTAGGATTAAATAAAAATATATCAAAAATTAATTTTAACAAAAAAATTAATGTAACATCTCAAAAAGAAATTAAAAAATTTAATATTTTATTTGATTACCTTTCGTCTGTTCCAAAAAAAATATTAGAAAACTCAATATTTTTATGGCCTAAAATTTTTTTTAATTTATTAATCATAATTTTTAATTTATTGCTAAATAAAAATTTGATCTTTACAAAATTAGATATTAAACACCAAAAAAAAGCTATAAATAAATATTTTAAACAAGACTTAAATTCTTTTAAAAACAAAGCTATAAAAAATAAATTAATTAAATATAAATATTTATCATGATTATTAATTATAAAAATATTAATAGGTTAAAAAAATATAATTTCCTCAAAATTAAAAAAAAAAATAACAAGAGAAAAAAAGTATTACTTATCAATAGAGGCCAAGTGGAAGGTGTAGTGTTTAATTCCCTATGCTCAGTGCTTCTAAATAAAAAATATAATTATAACATTGATCTATTGATTAATTATTTAGGAAAAAATAATCCTATCTTAAAAATATACGAATCTTTTGGTTTTACAAAAATAATAAACATAAATATAAAAAAAAATTTCAAAAATTATTTTTTAATAATTAGATCATTTTTTTTGTTTTTTATTTCTGTATTTAAAATTTCATTTTATGGAAAACCTTGGTTTATTCAAAAGTTTAGTTTATTAAATATTTACTTTGGTGATATAATCTATGATCATTATGTGAGACAGAATTTAAATTTTTTAAAAAAAAAATTGTTAAATTTTTCATTTTTAAAGTTATTGTTTATTTCAATATATAAAATATTACTTTTAAATAGTATAATTCAAAAAAAAAAATATAAGTTTGTTTTATCCCCCTCACATACTTATGCAACCAATCCTTCTCTAGGAATGAGAATAGCATTGAAAAAAAAAATCACAGTGATTAATATTTTAAGTAGTAGAATAAGAATTTACTCGAAACTTAACCAAGCTTTTAGGGGGGAAATTATTTTGGATACTAAATTTTTAAAAAATAAAAAAATTTTTAATAATTTCTGGGAAAAAAAATTTAATTTGATGATGGAGCAGAGATTGAAGGGTAAAATTAAATTTTATACAGCAAAAAATGCTTACAAAAATAAATTAGAATTAAATAAAAATAGTTTATTTAAAACATTAAAAATTAAAAAAGATGATTATAAAAGAATTGTATTTTTTGCACCACATTGTTTTTCAGATGCCAATCATGCTTTAGGAAAATTTATTTTTAACAGTTATTTTGAGCAATTTACAAAAACAGTTAAATTTGCAGAAAAAGATAACCAATCATTATGGATAATCAAAATACATCCTTCGAGTCATATTTATAAAGAAGAAAAAATAATCTATAATTTTCTTAAAAATAATCATGTTAAAAACATAATTATATGTCCTGAGGATATAAAACCTATTTCAATAATTAAAATAAGTGATTTAATTATATCGGGAAGGGGAACTATTCCGCTAGA
>Ga0209630_10005061_pt1 | contig 11304 bp, 5 predicted proteins | sample COG_01_FD_184745 | JGI IMG/M metagenome (GOLD analysis project Ga0209630, IMG submission 184745) | Pelagic Microbial community sample from North Sea - COGITO 998_met_01 (SPAdes) (version 2) | ecosystem: Environmental > Aquatic > Marine > Neritic zone/Coastal water | place: Helgoland, sampling... | reverse complement strand
TGTACTGTATGTTTGAACAGCCTTCGTACAGTGCGTGTACGTGTACGTGTAGTGGCCGAACAAGATCAAATTTATTTTTATTCGTAGTACATGGCCCTGCGTGTATACGTGTACGTGTACACGTACTACTACAACTACGAAGTAAAATAATTTTGGTTTTCGTGAAATTAATCAACTACGAAAACTACGAAAACTACGAAGTAAAATGATTTTGGTTTCCGTGAAATTATTCAACTACGAAAACTACGAAAACTACTCTGTAAAACCAAAACAGTTTTGACTATCTTCCGTAGCTACAAAAACTACTACAACTACGAAGCGTATGGTCAACGGTTTCTTATGTTCAATATATATAAATCAAATCGATGCTTGTTTCGTGGATACTAGTGTCTCAAATAAGATCCACAGAGCGTGTCATTTTTGGGGCAGACTGTAATGCCGGCATTTGCGTTTCATCCCTTACTCCTTCAGCAAGCTCATGACCCTCGCTCACAGGGGTGTAGCGTCTGCTGTAATTGCGTCTCAACTTGTTGTTCAATGATGGCGCTCCAAGCATATTAACACCGTGTCGTTTCAAGTGTCGTTGCTCTTGGCATAGTGCTAAGGGAAAGCACCAATGGTAAATACAAAAGTCGTCCAACTTCAGCTCGTCACCATCGCAAAAGAACGACAAGCAAGAACAACAGCAGTAAGGTTTGCCAACGATTCCATACTTCTTCCTGAGTTGTTGTCTCTGGTCATCCCGTAGTAGCTCACACCCCAGTGAGCAAGAGTAATATAATAACAGGCGAGACGATTAAGGCCGAAATCGTGCTTAAGTCAGCAATTGGAATTAGCCAGCCTGGGACAAAACTGGCCATACAGTAAAACTTTATGAAGGCATCATCATATGATTCCGTTCCTACAGCTCGGAAGTTTGAGGCAAAAAGAGCTGACCGACACCCGCAGCACCACGTTCCCATACAACATACACCACAATCCGAACAACAATTAAGCAAGCCGTCGCTCCATTCGTAATGTGGTTCGACGTCCACCTCAACACTGGGCTGGTTCGTCGGGTTCGGCGGAACCATTGATGAGTTTGTGAAACTCTAAAAAAAGTATCGGGGTAAAAAGTACTTTCGTATCTTGGAAGATACTGTTTTTACGTTATGATACGATAGCACAAGTACGCCAGTTATTTGTGGTGCTTTTAACGCCACTTTACACTATTTAACGATACAATAATAAGTGTACACGTACGTGTACAACGCGAACGTTACAGTGCAATATTCTATGGCACATACTACATAGGGCTAGAATACTTCCGGAAGTACTTCCGTACTTCCGTACACTACGTGTACAGCTGTATCTGAGTCACGTACGGTGCCTCGGCGTCGTCGCCCGGCGTGCCGTCGGGGTTCGTCGGATAGAGTCGTCCCACGCCTCCCCGCGCGCGCCCGCGCGCGCAAGTGGCGCGTCGCCCGCGCGCGCCGCGAAAGTACAACTTTGTACATTGCGTTTGTACACGTACGCACGGAAGTATAGATGCTTGTCTGCAACGATGAAAGCAAATACAATAGGCGCACACTGATAAAATGAGACGGTAGCAGCCTGATGTAGTGGATAAAAAAGTGAGGCCCTAGCTAGACAAACAACAAAAAGTGTCCGTCATGCGAGGTACCTTCTATGTTTTACTACAGTATGAATCAATAAAGATAAGCGTGTACAGTTTTTTCAAAAGTACGGAAGTACTGAGTTCTTCGTTCGTTGCGTATTCACTGAATGTGCACAGAAGGTAGACTATCTAGACGTGAGCTTACCTTCGAAGGTACTGTACTTCCGAAAGTACTTCCGACGAAGGTACAACGTTGTACTTCTGGGAGTAGCTAATTTTTATGTATCCTCTTCGAATAGCGTATGCCAAGATGTTCACTCACTCTCTACAATTTCACCGGCTCACCTGTATTTTGCTCTCGATGCCATTTGAGAGCAAGCTGATTAACAAGAAGTCCCATCGCAAGAGCATCATCAACCACATAGGGAGTGACCGTCTCGGAAATTGACCTCATAGGGGGATATGTTTCCGTAGGAACCAGTGCAAGTTTCGTGGGAAACATGAATAGGTGACTAAATGTCGGAGAGAGTTCAAAACATTGCTCAAACAGCTTCTTGCGGCCAAAAATGTAAAGCCCGAGCCGGGCTCGAGACACGGCAACGACAAGTCGCCGCACATCACGTATGTGGCCCACCGATTTACTTCTGACCAGCGATAACAAAACGTAGTCATTCTGCTGTCCTTGATACTCATCCACGGTAGTTATCTTCAGTGGATTGCCAAATAAAGGATGTGTTGCACAACGTCGGGCAACGACATCTTTAATTAAGTGCTTCTGACCACGATATGTTGTAATGATTGTAATTTTGTCTGCTGGGTAGCCAAGGAGTCGCATATACTGAAAAACACTAACAATATATTCTGCTTCGCCGAGATTTTGAAAGAAATGTGGAGTTGGCTGTGTTTCTCCCACACCATTGTAGTCATCAACATCAATGAACTGAGTCTCATGCGAAAAACCAGGATTCACAAGCTCAAATTCTCCACGCTTGGTGACAGGTAAGTCGCCGAGGCTGAGGTATCGCCAATTATACAATTGAGACAAGACTGGTCTGGAGCGACCCTGCGCATTCAGCTCTATCTTCGGAACACCGAGCCGTATGAGTCGCGTGAAGAGAGATTGATCCATATTGCAGAAGTTTTGAAGTGTCGAGTTCTTGACAACTGGGGGGAGCTGATGATGATCACCAATAAGTACCACTCTCTTAAGACGACTATGTCCGTTATCGTTTTTTTGAAGTAGCATGGGAATAAATGCCTGAATGTCCTGAATCTGAGCAGATTCTTCCATCACGAGGTTATCATACTTGAACCCTAAACGAATGAATTCGCTGTATTTAATAGCAGCATGGGTACACGTCATCGCGACGACCTTGGCCTGTTTCGTGAGCAGGTAGTTGGAACGGTCACGGTTTCCTTTGAGCAATTCAAAGGGGCGACACTCCTCCAACTCATAGAATATATTTTGTATGTATCGCATGCATGCTCGAGCTCTGTCCATGTCATCAACTAAGGATTTTGAGGAGAACAACGGCTGTGGTACACTTGAAAAGAACGCCGTGAAGGGGAAACTGCAGCTAACGAACTTGGGATCCTTAGATGCTGCCACATCAGATTCAAATATCTCCCAACGAGACAGCACATGAAGCAGCCAGAAGTGTCCAGCTGTTTCGCAGGTGTACGCCACGTCTTTCGGTTGGCCAAGACAAGATGCGAGCATCTCAACTTCTCTCAGAAGTTCAAGACGTCTAATGAGCATAGCATTGACTCGCCCTGCCCTCGAGAAGTCTAGGTCAGTGTCAAGGTCAGACTCACCTTGGCCCAGCCGAAGAAGATATCTGGAAGGGACATCGCGCATTAAGAGCTTCTGAAACAAGTCATTCAGAGCAGCGTTAGAATGAGTGATCAGCAAAGTTCGCTGGTTTGGCTCGTTGCAATACAGACAATGTAAGATCTGGGCGGCAGTGTCCGTCTTTCCTGTTCCTGGAGGCCCAACCACCATAGTCAGACCAGGTTGAACTCCGCTGGAAATTGCTTCCACCTGTGCAGGGGTAAAACGCACTCGATTCATGGTTAGGCTCCGTTGACTGTTTAAATCTGGGCATACATCCAGCGGGTTATACGATTCAACTAACAACGTTGCTCCAGTCTCAGCGCATTTTGAGCCCATGCTTCTATCGGTCAACTTTTTACTTTCACAAGGTTCACCTTTGCCCTTCAAGTGAATAGAACCTGCTGACGTTTGAAAAGTGACACGGCAAAAAAGAGGTTCAGTTGACTTAGACTCAGTCAACTTGATCTCAAAACCAGGAAAAGAGTCTCGCAAGTGGTTCTCATCAACAAATGTATCCTTGAAATCGACCGTGTGCAATCTGCAAGGAAGAGCAGAGCTTTGCGCTGCAAACGGGTCCCCATATCCTAAAAATATATCGTGCAGCCATTCAGGTATGACGCATTCGGTGTTCAATATATCTCGAATAGATTCAAGGAGTGCCTTAAAATTATTTTCCTTTGGCTTTCGGCGCACAAACACATTTAATTTCCGGTACACATCAGACTCTGGATTTCGAGATTTGTTGAGAGCATCAACCTGGTACTGGGCCGGATCTAATGAAAGTGTGAAAGTTCGATGGTCACCATTTTCTTTTACTGCTGACTTCCCGATTGTACTGGCTATACACGTTGATATATTTTGATGCTTTCGTGACTTGTTCCTTACCTCAATTACTTCAGCACCACGAACGAACTGAAGACCAAACATGTTCACTGTACTGCGTGTTTCGATCCCCATTCCTTGTTGCTGTGGTGCCAACTTCTCTGCATCTATTTCGTTGCATCCCTCAACGGCCAGGAGAAATACGACGTCATGTGCCCTGATTTGATCCCACTCATCCTGCGCAGATCCACACACATTGCTTAGATTAATTGTTACCTCACACGTAACCGAAGCAGGCTTTTCTTCCCCAACCCTGGGTTTCTTTACCTCTGTCACAGTCAGACCACCCGGTACCACAGTCGTTGCCATGCGTGCCCAGCCTGAAAACGCAACTGAATCTGTAGCAGGATTCTTGTAAGGGCCCATGCGACACAGTGCGTCAAAAATGTCCCCGCGAATTTCATAAGCTGCTTCAAGTCGGAGAAGAACAAAGTTTCTGAGGAGATAGTCTTGCAAGGTAAGGAATTGCAAACTAAGTTTAGGCAGCGCCAGACATTTCTCTTCTGCATACGTGGAAGTTGGTAGCAATTTAGAATCCAATATCAGATCCTCGTTGGGATACAATGGCATCTCATTGATCACCCGGCGCTGGGATACACGCTTTTCAAAAGTGGAGACAAGAACTTCGAGTATAAAATTAGGATCTGATGCCCATGGATCATCTGGATCAACTAAACGCAAATGCTCGGTTGCTAAGGAATACAGTTCCTTATTGTCAAGGTTAGCAAGGTGTTTGATCAGTACCTGGCGTTTTTCTAAAGCACCGCAGTGACTGAGTGCTACACAACGAAGACTTTTTATTTCTTTGAAACATAGTTTTTGCAGGTGAACCAACCGTTCACTGTGGGAGGTTGCGATATCTTCATCTGTAAGAGGCTTTCCGGTGTGGTCATTGATTTCGAATTCCTGGTATATTTCGAAGAGATTAATCAGTTGACGGTAAAGTTGGCCAGCTGGATGAGCATGAAAGGCTGCCAAGCGAGCTTTTATCAGAAGCTTGCAGTCGTCAAACAAAGCGCGAACAAATCGCCGGGTTGGAAGCTGTGACAAAAGGTCAGTGATAAGTTGAATGAATTGCTCGCAGTAATATATCGCTGGAATGTTCGTGACCGCTTTATCGAACTCGCCCTCTTTCAGCGTCCCCGCCTTCAGATTCATAGTAGTGCACTTAAGAATTTCAAAAAACTCACTGATCAACGCTGGCAACCAAGCTGATTCGGGGCTTTCCTTCAGAGATATGTGACCACTTCTCTGCATTGACTCAGCTTCTTTTTTCATGAAGTATTTCCAGTGCTTCTCCAGTTGGCGATTATTGCGAAGCTCTAACTGCAACCTCGTTTTGCTCAGATTTGACCAGAGGGGCAAACTGACAAAAGGCAGGACCACCGCCCTGATTTTTTCTGCCTCAAGGGACAGGAAGACGTGGTTTAAGAACTTTACACGAGCAGTTCTCTCGAAATTTTTTGAACTGAAGTTCTGTTTAGGAAACAAGATTCGACGAAAGAGTGAGTTAAACTTCTCAGAAGTAAATCCCTGGAGATAGTCCCATACACATACTTTCTCAAAATGCTTCTCATTCACCAAGAGAAGGATAGAAAACACGTGCTTATCACTAGAATGCACACCACTAAAGTTTACCCAAAGGTATTCAAGGTAACGGGTGGTTTGAAGTGATTGATATATCGCGCGCGACTCATTCGATATTCTGCCAGACGGATTTGGGATTTTGCCGCGCAGCTTCGTATCATATATTTTAACCATTAGCTCTTCGTCCCACTCCCCAGAAGCTATTGCCCTTTTCAGCTGCAATTTGATCGACTCGCTTTCAACCACATCGTCAACGTGTAATGATGTGACAGCCAGCGTTTGTTTTCGCACCTCACATCGAGTAGGTTGGTTTGAAAATTCATTTTCAGGATCGTGACTCTCAATAACCGACAGGCTTAGCTTGTTTGCGTTTCGCATCGGTGAGCTCGCTGAGGGAAGTACCGGAAGGTCAGGGGGAACCCCAGCCGTACAGGCAAGCGCCTCTTTTAGTCGTTTGACCAAAGCTGTCTTCAAACCTAGTGTAGGAAGGCGACGCCTCTTAAGCTCTGCTCTGAGCTTCGGAACTGTTAGCTTGTCAACATCCATAGGACCTCGTGATCGTCCTCGATCGGCAGTTTCAGAAAAAAGTATGATCTGAATGGGTTGTTCTCGACGAATCGTAATCTTGCACTCGTGTGAAAAACAATAGTCGCAAAGGAAGTACTTCCGGAAGTACACTACGAACTACACTACGTATAGCTGTACACGTACACGTACACGTACACGTACATACGGACTGCAATAGTGAAGACACAGATAGATAATAGTACAGTTCAGTGATATCTTCGTATGTATAGACGTGATACACGAGCGAGGTACACGTACACGTAGCCCTACCTAGCTAGCGCATAGACTAGTACGAAGGTATGTACATACCTTCGTACGTATTTCCGTACTTATTCTTACCTTGGCTCCTAGGCTAAGTTGACTTACTGTACCTTCGAAGGTACGAAAGTAGATATCACTATGAAAATGGAACTGCTAATTTACTGCTACTGTATCTACACGTACACATATTATTGTGTAATTTTTAGCACTAAATTAGCAACTGCTAAAATGGGACTTTTAGCAGTTGCTAATTTAGGGCTACAACGTACACGTACAGTACATGTACATGTACGTGTAGTGTACTGTACTGCTAATAATTTACCTTCGAAGGTACGAAAGTACTTTCGTACTTTCTACAGCAGTAAATTATTACTGCACGTGTACGTGTACACGTAAGCAACTTACACGTACTGTACTGTTAAACTGATATTTTTTAGCAGTACTACTGTACACGTGTACGTGTACACGTACTGTAAATAGCAGTAAATTAGCAGTTCCGTTTTCATACTATGCTGTATCTTGTATCTAAGTTGCAACTTATCTACTACGAAGACACGGAAGTAGAAAGTACGTACAGTACACAACTACACATAGGGCTACCTAGCTAGCTACCTTCGTACGAAGGTAGTACTTTCGTACGAAGGTAGATAGGCCCTAGCTAGCGTTTACCTTCGAAGGTACCTTCGTATGGTACACGTACGGAAATGGCAATAATGTGCTTCCGTATGTACGAAAGTACCTTCGTACGAAAGTACCTTCGAAGGTACTTTCGAAAGTACGAAAGTACGTGAAAGTACTTTATTTCGTACTTTCGAAAGTACTTTCGTACGAAAGTACTTCGGAAGTACGTGTACTTTCGTACGAAGGTACTTCCGTTCACACGTTATCCATATGTCTTCGGAGTGTAAATAAGAGACGGGCTCACTCCGAATATTGTTCGGGTCGCGGCGTTTCAAAGCCTACAACGTGCAGTGTATGTAGCTCTGTGCATAGACAATGTAGATCGCAATGTGGAAATTTGATCGAAGTTGGTGACTATAAGTTCTCCATAGACGGGCGTGATTCCGACGCAATCTCCACAGAATCACGCTGCAAGACCTCGCTTTTCCCACGCTTCGAGAATAACATGTTGCACTCTGCCTTTTGCATTTGAGCCTTATCGCGCGCTGTTCGCGATGCTGATCTATATTCTTTAGCTAACGCTTTCCGCTGCGCCCGCAGCGCCCGTTCGAATTCGCCGCTCAAACGATAGTCGTGTCTGATCGCCCAATTCACATCGATTTGGTCGAAAACTAAAGCGCGAACCTCAGTTACAGCAACCACCGTCACTGACGACAGTGGCGCTTGTGCGCTGACACCACGAATGACGTCGCTCGGTATCTCGCCGACTATGTTACCCTTTCGTCTCCGTAGCAAGGTGAGACTCTTATTGTCGTCGTAGCCTACCTTTTTTATCAAGTCACACTCACCTGCTGTGATCACAAAGATTTCGTCAGAGATTTCACCGCAGGTCACCAACCTTGCACCAGGTTTGAACCGCCGCTCCGGATGTTGCCTGGAAGATCCAGCCAATGCGTCGAGTCGCGTATGTAAATGATGCAGCCGAGCTGATGTGTGCGTCTTTTGACCTGTAAACCATGCATGCTCCAGTGCTTGACATGCCGTCAACCTATGCTTCGGGTTTGATTCAAGCAACCCGCTTAGCAAGTCCTTCGCTTCAGGGGAGACTTCGGAGTAGATCTCGTCGTGATCAAAGTCTAAATCGCACGATACGATGGCATCCATTAGGCTATCATCATCATCATCATCAAACGGCCACGCGCCGGTGAGAAGCGCGTGCATTGCCACGCCAAGTGCCCAGACATCAACACCCTGCCCATACTCGCCCACCACAAGTGCTTCTGGCGCTATGTAAGCTGTAAATTAAGAGGAGCAGGGAATAATGCAAATACATGTCATATGCATTGGTGATATTGGGTAGAATCTGGGAACATATTAATATGTGTAAATTTGTGAGATACGAGACGAAGAAAAGGCTTGTATGCGCACCCAAAGTCCCGCAAACATTTTCTGCGCGCTCTCGCGCCTTCAGTGCCTTCGCCAAACCAAAATCTACCAGTGTGACAGAGCTTAAGTCGTACGGTCTCGCTAGTACCAAGTTCTCGAGCTTCAAATCACGGTGCACCACCCCACTTGCGTGCATGTACGCTATGGCGTCAAGCATGGGGCACATCACCTGCCGTGCATCATGCTCGACACACATACCAACCTCTGTGATAAAATCGACGAGCTCTTGGCCGCGGAGGAACTCCATGACGACGTGCACAATGCATTCGTTAGGCTGATCTCGTGCTGTTTTTGACACCGATGTCGATGCGGAGGGAGAGTCCTCTGTAAAAAATTCTTTGATGGTGACAATGTTTGGATGTCCCGATAGCTGTTGCATCAAGACAAGTTCGTTCGTCACCTCCTCCATGGACATCGATGCAGTTCTGTGCGTCTTCCAGCCTTCACTTCCTTCCTTATTTTGGCTATTGGTGTCCTCACTGTCCGCATCGTCTCTACTACCAGTTGATATTCCGCATTCTTTACCACTGTCAAGTTTTACCCGCAACGTTTTCACAGCGAACGTCTCACCTGAGACTATGTGGATGGCTTCGCGTACAACTGCAAAACCACCCGTGCCGACAGGATCCCCAAGTAGGTAATCATTTTCAAACGGGCGATGACGATGAACTGAGCCGATGGACAGTACGTGCGCAGCATTGTTAAGCTCAAACAAGCCACCTGGGCACGAACGTGAACGACGCATTAAGCGCACCCTGCGCAAGAAGGCCTGCTTGCGCCATGGAGCGGCATCCTCGCCAGAGACGCGTTGCGGAGCAGGTTTGTACAAAGCACGCCACGCACACTTGCCCAACAACAGTCGGTTCGTGTGAGCAGCAATGATAGGGAGGCCAGGGGACGTTCCCGTTTTGTTAATATCATTGACACGATTGCCACTGAAGGCAATATCATTAAAGTATTTCGTGCGCATCACACGGAAGCCTGACCAACCTGAATTAAGTTGATTTCCGTTTGGCACAGAAGCAGAGGATAATGCACCGTTGCAGCGGTCGATAATAGCTTTTCCAATTGCAGGAGCGATCCCGACAGATTCATTTTTATGACTTCCATCATCCATTATGTACATACTTTCCGGAGACAACACGCTAGCGGTCGTGGACCTTTCGTTCGCGCATTTGCCTCGCTCATTTGCTGGGCTCAAGTGCAGCGCCGCAGGAATTTCAGTTGAATTCGATTCAGTGTCCACCTCGACGGGGCTACGGCTGCCGCCGACAATCTCAGCCAGCTGGATCAAATCTGGTGCCGAATCCAACCGTAGCATGTGGCCGCGCAGACTCCTGTTATCACCAACAGGTTTCAACCCGTCGCAGCCAGTCAGTTCTTTGCTGCCACGCACGCCACAGTCCCGCAGCGAAGCCCATGCTGACAATGCTGCCGGAAGCAGCCCCTCGTCTTTTGCAACACCCACCAGTTCCTCAAATCTTTCTCTTGCATCTGGAACATCCAATGTTATCTCCGTGAGTGACGTGGCAACGCGTGCGAAACCTTTTGCAAACTGCGTCCCACTGACAAGTCCTGTGGCGTTGAGATAGCCCAACAACCTAGTGATTGTCCGCGGCCTTTGCGAGTTGACGGCGAAACTTTCAATAGCATGTGTCAGCGCTCGACGAACAAATTCATGGTGGTAGAATGGTACACCAAGCTCTGCCAAGCGCCTTGATGCCTCCGCAACATCGCCTGAAGAGATATACTCCTCCAGCAAATTCCTCATTTCTCTACGAGCGGCGTCCGCTGTTGTTCCTTCAGGTCCACCCCATACCGCTCGGACGTGAGATTCACCCCCAGGTTGCCGGAGGGCACCTCTGGCGGTCACAGCCACCTGATGCGAAGTAATGTCGACGCCTTCTGCGTCTGCGCTGTCATCGAGGAACTTGCGGGATACGACTCCGTCAACCACTGCACGCGAGATGAAGTGCGACAGTTCGGTGGGCACGCGAGGGACGTCGATGACGAGCGAGTCTAAATCTTGAAGGATGAGATCAAAACCCGCTTCGAGATGTGCCGGGGCGATGACTTCGTGCACGGCGAGGGCTTGGAGGAACCGTGCAGCCATCTCACGCTCACGCGGTCCGCGGTCAAGAGAGGCAACGACGGCACGTTTCACCACAGCAGGGCGCGTTGTCGACGGGTTGAGCAGACGCGTGTGCCCAAGCGGAGTTGGGGTCTCAGCGCGGTCGAGCAAATCGAGGACGCTGGTCAGTACGTCAGCCATGACGCCGTGAGTAAAGTACTCGCGCACCATACTTTCGCACTCGCGCTTAAAGTCAAGCTCGGTCATGGTGCCTGGCATCTGAACTGTGCGCTCTTTCCTTGAGCTCTCGTCGACCCTTTTCCTGGCAAATGAAACCGTTGCAGTAAACGTGCGTCTTGGCTCGTCTCCCGACACGTCGTCTTCCCCGCGACGTGCTCGTCGTCGTCGTCGTCGTCGTCGTCGTCGTCGTCGTCGTCG
>Ga0209630_10005055_pt1 | contig 11311 bp, 10 predicted proteins | sample COG_01_FD_184745 | JGI IMG/M metagenome (GOLD analysis project Ga0209630, IMG submission 184745) | Pelagic Microbial community sample from North Sea - COGITO 998_met_01 (SPAdes) (version 2) | ecosystem: Environmental > Aquatic > Marine > Neritic zone/Coastal water | place: Helgoland, sampling... | reverse complement strand
CCACTTTTTAAAAAACAAATTTTATCTAATCAACCAGTAACAATTACCAATAAAGATATGACAAGATTTTTCATGTTTTTAGAAGATGCAATTGATCTTGTAAAGTACGCAGCAAATAATGGTAAGAATGGAGATATATTAATTAAGAAAGCCCCGTCAGCTAAAATAATAGATGTAGCAAAACTGCTATATAAATTGCTAAATAAAAAAGAAAATATTCAACTAATTGGAGTAAGACATGGGGAAAAAATTCATGAAACTTTAGTAAGCACAAGTGAAATGATGAAAGCTAAAAATTTAGGAAATTTTTTTAAAATTCCTCTTGATACTAGAGATTTAAATTATAAGGCTTACTTCGCTAAAGGCAAAAAACTTAATAAAGTTTATGATGAATACTCATCCTCACAAAATAATATTTCCCAAGAACAATTAAATAGAATTTTAAAAAGACTAATTTAATGATCGCAATAACTGGTGCAGATGGTTTTTTAGGAAAACATTGTAGAATTTATTGTAAAATTAAAAATATTAAAAATGTCCTATTTATAAATAAAAAAAATCATAAGAAAACTGAAATTATTAATAAATTAAAAATTTGTAAAGTTTTCATTCATCTAGCTGGCATCAATAGAATAAAAAAAGGAAAAATAATAAAAAAAAATTTAGATATATTAAATTATTATCTTAATATTTTAGAGCATAATAAATGTTTAGAAAAAATCATATTCACATCAAGTGTACATAAAATAAAAAATAATGATTATGGTAAGTCAAAACTACAAAGTGAAGAGATCCTAAAAAAATTTTGTTATTTAAAAAAAACAAGTTTGAGAATTATTACCTTAAGTAATATATTTGGAGAATTTTGTAAACCAAATTATAACTCTGTAACAGCAACTTTTTGTAATAACCTTATTATGAATAAAAAAATTAAGATTGAAAAAAACAATAAAATAAATTTAGTTTATGTTAAAGATGCTGTAGAGAATATTTTTTCAAATTTAATAAAAAACAAATCTATAAGTAAAGATAAATATACGTTAATTTCAGTAAAAAATTTACAAGATAAATTATATAAATTTAAAGAAGATTATTTTAATAACATTATTCCAAAATTTAAAAATAACTTTGAAGTAAATCTTTTTAATACATTTAGATCATATGCATTTCCAAAAAAAATAGTCCTTAAATCTAAAGTTAGATCTGATATTAGAGGTTCACTCTGGGAAATCATAAAATCAAAGAAAAGTGCTCATTTATTTATATCAACTACAAATAAGGGCCAGATAAGAGGAAATCACTTCCATACAAAAAAAATTGAGAGGTTTATTATACTACATGGGTCTGCGGTGATTAAATTTAGACATATTTTTGACAAGAAAATCTATAAATTTACTATTAACTCAAAGCAAAAGTGTTCAATAGATATACCAACCTACTGTACACATAGTTTAACAAATAAGCTAAATGAAAAATTAATAACCCTTTTTTATACCAACGAAATTTATGACCCAAAAAAAACAGACACATACTATGAAAAAGTCTAAACTAAAAATTCTGACTATAGTTGGCACTAGACCAGAAATAATAAGACTGTCAGAAGTAATTAAAAAGTTAAATGAAAACTTTACTCATAAATTAATTTTTACTAATCAAAACTTTTCTAAAGAATTATCAGAAATTTTTTTTAATGATTTAAAAATTCAAAAACCTGATTATTTTTTTAATATTCAAAATAAATCCGTTGGCCAATTTTATGGAGATGTTTTAATTAATTCTGAAAAAGTATTTATAAAAGAAAAACCTGATGCCATTGTTATATTAGGAGATACCAACAGCTGTATTAGTGCATTAATTGCAAGAAGAATGGAAATACCCATTTTTCATTTAGAAGCTGGAAATAGAAGTTTTGATAATAATGTGCCAGAAGAAATAAATAGAAAAATTGCAGACAACATAAGTGATTTTAATTTAGTATATACTAGATATGCAAAATTAAATTTGTTATCTGAAGGCTTTGACAAAAGAAGAATATTTATAATTGGTTCGCCTTTAAATGAAGTTCTTAATTCAAATCAAAAACAGATAAATAAATCTAAAATTTTAGATAAATTAAATATAACTAAAAACAAATTTTTTCTTGTAAGTCTACATAGAGAAGAAAATATTGAGAATATACATAAATTAAATATTTTAATTTCTTCTATATTGAATTTACAAAAAATATATAATTTTAAAATTGTAATAACTAATCATCCAAGATTTAGTAAAAAAAATAAAGAACTATTAAAAAATAAGAATATAATTCTTTGTAAACCTTTTGGCTATTTTGATTATATTAAATTACAAAAAAATGCTTACTGTACAATTTCAGATAGTGGGACAATAGCAGAAGAAAGTTCTATTGCTAATTTTCCAGCAATTTGCTTAAGAGACTCCATAGAGAGACCAGAGGCTCTTGACGAAGGATCAATAATTTTATCGGGTGTAAATGAAAACAGCATATTAAACTCCATAGAGATGACAAAAAAATTATTTAAAAGTCCAAATAATTGTCCAGAAGACTATCGAATTAAAGACACCTCAGAAAGAGTGGTAAAACTTATACAAGGATTAACAGGTCTTAGAGATAAGTGGCTTAATATTGAAAAATAAGTGAAAGTTTTAATCATATCTGACCAGTATTTACCTTCTACGAGATCTGGTTCAATTTTAATTCATGATCTTATTAATGAATTATTGATTAGAAAACATAAAATTACTTTAATCACTTGTACGCAAGGTAATAATAGAAATAAGAATAAAAGATTAGATGTTATTAGAATTAAAACTTTTTCATATAATAAAAAAAATTATCTTCTCAAGGGTTTGAACCAAATATATTTATTTTTACAAATCATTCTAAAAATATCATTTATCAATAAAGATTTTGATAAAACATTTATTTACTGTCCTCCATTATTTTTTGGATTAATAAATTTTTTTTTTAAAAAGCAAAAAAAAATTATAAACGTGCAAGATTTTTTTCCTCAAAATGCAATAAATCTAGGCATTATTAAGAATAACATATTAATTTTTATCTTAAAAAAAATTGAGAGATTTATATATAATACTAATGATTATATTTTAGTTAATTCTAATAATGCTAAAAATTATCTTATTAAAAGAATTCCTAGCATTAAAAAAAAGGTACTATTTAATTATAATTGGACAAGGATTAATAGAATTAAAGGTAAAAAATACAAAAAAAATAAAATTTTTAAATTTATTTTTGGTGGTAGTATTGGGCCTGCACAAGATTTAAAAAAAGTTTTTAGAGCATTTAAAAATCTTAGCAAAAAATGTGAGCTACATATCTATGGTGAAGGTATTTTATTAAAAAAATTAAAAAAAGAACTCTTAACCAAAAATATAGAAAATATAAAAATTTTTAAACCAGTTACCAACAGTTTATTTGCTCAAAAGTTGCAAAAATATGATAGCGCATTACTGACTCTAAATAGTAAAAATAAGACACCATTTATACCTGGAAAATTTAATTTTTATTGTTCAAATAAAAAAAATGTCACTGCAATTGTTCATAAACAGTGTGATTTAAATAATATAATAACAAAAAATAATTTAGGGTTTGTAACTAGTACACAAAATAATAAACAACTTACTATTTTTTTAAAGAAAATAATTAATTCAAAGCAAATTGATAAGATGAATGTAAATGCTTTTAAGTTTGCTAGAACAAACCTTAATGTAAAATCTTTTGTTAATAAATTAGAAAAAATTTAATATGCTTAATTTTTTAAAACAAGTTTTCTGGACTTCGTTAATAACTAATATTTCTTCAGTTGCATCGTTCATCGGTATAGCTTTTTTAGCTCGTTATATCTCACCAGAAACATTTGGAATATATATTTTTTGTTTAGCAGCAAAAGAAATTATATCAAGTATATGTGCTCCATCTTTAAGCCAAACATACTTATTTTCAAATGGAACACTAAGTGACTTTAAAAAAGTCTGCAAGATAAACTCTTTATATAGTTTTTTAATATTAATTGTATCAATTATTGGAGCATTTATTGTTAAAGAAAAATATGGAAATTTATATTTTGATATAATTATTATTTTTGGAATTTTAAGTATTTTGAATAATTATTCATCTATTTTTTTATCAATTGGTGAAAAAAAAATGAATTTCAAGAAAACATCTTTTATAAGATCATCATCACTAGTTATAAGTTTAGTGTCAACTTGTTTTTTTGCTATATTCTTAGGTGACAATCTAATAGTTTTGGTCATTAAAGAAATAATTTTTTCAAGTTTACTTTTTTTGTCATCTCTTACTTTTTATTTCAAATTCAAAAATGAAAAAAAAATAAAAAGTGATAATGATTTAAAATACCTTTTTAAATATTCATTAAGGTCTTATTTTCCAAAAGTAACTGAAACATTTTCTTATAAAATTTTTGATCTATTGACGGCTGGTTTTTTAGGTAAAAATATATTGGGCCTATTCAATCAAACACTTAATATTGTTAAAATACCTTATAAATTTTTAGGATCTGTAACTGATAATATATTATTTGTTCATATAAAAAATAACAAAAAAAAAGAAATAATTGATGATTTTAATTTAATTCAAAATTTAATTATTCTTTTTAATATACCCATAATTTTATTTATTAATTTATTTGATTATGAAATAGTAAGTATAATTTTAGGTGCAAAATGGCTAAAATCTGCCGATATTATTGCTTTATTAAGTATTTTCTTAATCATATTGCCTTTTTATAATAGTCTTATCACTGTTTATCAGAGTTCAGACAACCAAAGATACTACACTTCTGTAAATTGTTTAGTCTTGTTTTTTCAGATTCTTGGTGTTTTGACATTACCTAAATCTATTGACATTTTTATCTTAATTTACTGTACGTCTTTTTTGTTAGGCACGGTATTTTTATCTTTCAATATTAATAAAAATATTGGATTTGACAGAAAAAGATTACTGAATATTTTACTATCCATCATAACAATTTTTTCTCTAATTGTTTCATATTATTATTTAAAACTGAATATATGTCTATTTATTTTAATTTTTATATGGATTTATTTGTTAATGAAAAATAAGACTGTATTTTTACTTATTATGAAAAAATGGAAAAATTAATTACCCCAGATAAAAAAAATCATTTTTATGGTTATTATGATAAATCTCCACTAAATTCATCAAAAACATTGTTAATATCACATGAGGTGGATTCATTTGGTAGAAAATTAAATAAGAATGATACTGCTAAAATTTGTGTTTCTAATTTAAAAAATGGTGAAACTAAAACAGTTGCCACTACTGTAGCATGGAATTATCAACAAGGCTCACAATTACAATGGATCTCAGATAATAAAATTATTTTTAATTCTTATAAAGAAGACTACGTTGCTATAATTTTTGATTTAAAAACATCTAAAACTGAAAGAGTTTTAAAAAATCCTATTTACTCAATTTCTGATGATAAAAAAATTTACTCTAGTATAGACTATTCCAGAATTCATAAATTTCGTGAAGGATACGGTTATTTACAAAAAGAGTATCAAAAAAATGATAGTTTACTTAAAATTTGTTCTTTTGATACTTCTGAAACTTTAGTTGAATTAAATAAAGAAGATTTTAAAGAATACGCTGATATGGATTTTGAAAAGTGTTGGATAGATCATGTTTTATTTGCACCAAACGATCATGATTTTGTATTTTTATTTAGATCTCTAATTGATGATAGTCTTGTGTCTTATCTTTTTTTTTACGATTTTAAAAATAAAAAAATTTATAATGTTTTAAACAGTGGTATGGCAGGTCATGGGTCATGGTTGGACAATGAAAACTTTATTATTTGGGCAAGAGAAAAGCAGTTAACAAAAAAAATTAATAAAATTAATAATTCAATTTTAAAAAAAATTATAAAATTAATTAGACTTATAGGAGTTCCAAAATTTATAAGAAAAAATATTTATGGAGATGGATATATTAAGTTTAATAAAAGAAACAAAAAAAATAATAAATTAGATTTAGATATCCCATACAATATTGCAGGTGGACATTTTTCATTCACTAAAGATAAAAATTTAATGATTAGTGATACTTATCACAATCATAATTACCAAAGTGTTTTATTTTCTTACAATATGAACAATAAATCACTTAATAAATTTCAAAAATTTAATTGTATTGAAAGCATAAAAGATAAAGCATTTAGATGTGATTTACATCCCAGAATTATTTCTAATCAAGAATTAATCATAGATTCTACACATGAAGGGTTTAGAGGTGTATACATGATTAAACTACCTTTTTAAAAACATATACATTTCCATAATACTCTATAATTTTAAATCCTAATTTTTTTATTTGATGTATTTGATTATTTTTCGAATACTTTTTTGTATCCTCCAATTCAATAATAATAGTTGCACAATTAATTAATGATTGTTTATCTTGGAAGAAAATTTCTGCTTCAGCACCCTCAATATCTGAAATAAGTGTATATGGATGGTTTATATTATTTTCAACAATTATATCATTTAATCTAATTGTCAGAACTTGGTATTCATCGTTTTTTTTTAAAGTTTTTTTTCCAATCTGGGACGCTAAAATTTTATCTCCAATCTGAGACGCTGTAGCGTTCGTATGCCAAAAATTTATAGTTTTAGGTCCATACACTAGTGCTCTATTGAGTAGCACAAATTGATTTTCTAAATTTTTTTTAGAGAGTAATTTTTTTTGAATGATTAAACTTTTATAATTTTTTGGTGATGCCTCAATACAAATAAATTTTGTTTTATTTCGATAATTTGCTAATACACCAAGTGTTACACCGATAGAACTTCCCAGTTCAATTATTGTTTTAGTTTCTGCAAACCTTTTTGCAAAACGTATTTCAGCAGATTCCCAAATTCTAAAAAATATTTTTGCAGATTCTTTATTGGTAGCATATTTATAATCAAACATACCTCCAAACATATTTGTTTTTAACTTTAACAATTTGATACAAAGACCAACAGTTGAATTAACAATTAATAGTAGAATAGTTTTTTAACAAAATTAGGAATTATGCTTTTGAGTTTACGTTCAAATGAAATTGTTTTAAATGAAATCAAAATCTATCTTTTAATAAGTTATTATTTTTTTTTTACAGCAATAGATACTTCGCCACATAATAAATTTGGCATTAATTTTTTTAAAGTTAGAAATTTACCACAATATTCATATTTGATTATTTTTAAATTTGTATGATTACATAAATCTCTAATTGATTTTAATGAAAAGTAATGAAGATGATTGCCATCATATTCTTTATCTTCAAACCATTTATTATAAGAAATACTTGTTTCAGGTAAATTACCAAAAAATAATCTTGCTCGATTTTTTATATTTGTCACCAAAGGAACATTTATGAAAGCAATTCCATCATCTCTTAATAGGTCATATACTCTTTTAAAATTTTGAAATGGATCAAAAAGATGCTCTATCACCATCATCATTACTAAAAATTGGATTTTACTATTTTCTAAAGGAAGTTCTCCATCAAAATCACCTTCAGAAAATTTTATTCGAGGATGATTTTTTAAATTTTCGTCAACATATAAATCAATTCCTGATATTTCATTAAAATTATATTTATGATCTAAGTATGCTAAATGTCTACCTCCAGCTCCACCAATTTCGACTAAGTTATCATAATTTTTATTTTGATCTAAAATAGAAGTTAAAATACCATATCTACCTCCTTTTAAAAAAGACTTCTCACACTGCAAATCAAATTTAAAGTCAGGTTTATAACCACTATTCTCTCGTGTTAGATCATAGTGATAAAATTTTTTTGCTACACTCATTGATTTAATTTAAATTCTTAATTTCTTCTTCAATCATTATTTTTATTAATTTATCAATATTAGTTTTAGGTTTATAACCAAATTCTTTTTTTGCTTTTGAGTAATCTGCTTTTAAGTTACTTGTTTTAGAAGGTCGCAATAATTTTTTATCTATTTTTACATATTTTTTATAGTCTAAGTTAAAATATTGAAAACATTTTTTTGTAAAACTTCTAACTGTTACTAATTTACCATTACCAATTACATAAAAATCTGGTTTGCGTAGCTGCATAATCTCCCATGCGGCCTCAACATAATCTTTTGCATAACCCCAATCAATTCCTTGATCAATATCTCCTAAAGTTAAAATTTTTTGTTTATTCCTTGAAATACTACAAGCTGCCTTGACAATTTTCTTTGTTACATATTCTTTTGTTCTTCGTGGTGACTCATGATTGTAAAAAATTGTTCCACAATTAGACATATCATAGATTTGATTATACATTTTGCATAAATGATAAGCAGATACTTTGCCTAATGCATAAATACTCATTGGTTGAAATTTTGTTTTTTCATTTTGTGATTTAGTATTTGTATTACCAAACATATTTGAAGATGTGGGCTGAAAATATTTAATCTTTAATTCTGATTGTCTAATTGACTCGAGCACATTTAATACACCAATAGTAGTGACACTAAATGAATAACTAGGAATTACAAAACTCCACCTAACATGATCTTGATCTGCAAAATTATAAATTTCTTTGGGTTTTGAGACTTTAATTGCATTGAAAATTGAGTTTGTATCTAACAAATCTCCACCTATCAAAAAAAAATTTTTATTGAAAATCTTTTTATCATTAATCAAATGATTAATATTAGATGTGTTTGAAGTTGCTGCTTTTCTATAAAAACCAAAAACTCTATATTTTTTTTTTAATAGCAATTCAGCCATGTAAGATCCATCTTGGCCTGTAACTCCTAATATTAAAGCTGTTTTCATATTTTTTTTGAAATTATTTTAAATTTTGGAAATGGAACAATAAATTTTCCACCATTTTTTAACCAATTAGACTCCCTCTTTATAAACTCTTTTATAAATGCCACTGGCAAAACCAAAAAATAATCAGGATTTAACTTTCTTGCTTTAGTTTCTGAAATAATTTCAATACCAGTGCCCACTGTAAACTTACCCCATTTTTGTGGTGTCCTCTCGGCCGCATACTTAATTAATTTGTGATTCAAATCAAAATATTGAAGTATTGTGTTTCCCTTTGTTGATGCTCCATAAACCATCACCACTTTACCTTTTTTAACTTCTTTTTTAATAAAGTTAACACATAATTTTTTTGTTTCAACAACTCTATTTATAAATTTTTTTGTTTCAGATAAATTAACTTTTTCTTTATGTTTGATAGAGCTTGAAGTTTTTTTCTTACAATAAATTCTGTAGCTTCCTGAATTAACATCGTTTTCTTCGACTTTAATAATTTGAAAACCGTTATTTTCAAATAGATAGATTAGAGATTTATAGGAATAATATTCCAAGTGTTCATGACAAATATTTCCTAAATCATTTTTTTTAATCATTGATTTGAGACACATTAATTGTGCAATAAAAACTCCATTTTCGTCTAAAGCTAAATTAATATCTTTTATAAATTTAGACGGATCTTCTAAGTCATAAAACATTCCAATAGCAGTTATTAATTTGGGCTTATTTATTTTATTTTTCTGCAAAATTTTCTTAAAGTTTTCATAGCTCCAAAAATCACTCATTAAAATATCTGTATTTTTTTTAAGTTGATTTCTAAGGTTTTTTGCAGGTTCACAACCTATAGTTTTAATTTTGTCTTGTTTAAAGAATTTTAACAGTGTTCCGTCATTCGCACCAATATCAAGAACATAATCTCCTTTTTTTAATTTTGCGTATTTTTTTCCAACTGAAAAAATTTCTTTTAAAGCTTTTTTCATTGTGTCGGTTACGCCTGATCTATACCAATAAAATCCTTTGTATAGAAGTTCTTGTGGAGCGCTATGCTTTAATTGAAGTAAATCACATACTTTGCAATGAACCAATTCTAACGGAGCTTTAATAGAATTTCTAATTTCATTTTTTTTTACAAAATTACTTACATAGAAATTACCAAATGAGTAAATATTTTTTAAATCTTTATTTCCACATAATCTGCACTTATTAATTTTTTTTGTTTTGAGATTTTTCATAAATTTTATTGAAAAAGAACATTAGCATTTTGTTCTGGAGAATAAAGCTTTAATTTATATTTATTATACATTAAACATTTATTTTTAAATCCGTCATGTAAAAAAATTCTTTTTACATAATTGCATACTTTATATTTATCAAAGTTATTGATCACAAAACCATTTATACCATTTTTAATTAAATCCTCAGAAGTTCCAATTTGTTTTGACACAATACATGGTAGACCAAAATTAAGAGCTTCGTTTAATGTTTTTGGAGAAGGGTCATATGTTGACAATAAAACAAATAAGTCAGATATAGAATAGTATTCTGATATTTTTTTTATGTCTACAAAACCAGATATTATAATATTATTTCTATAAATCTTTTTATAAGTTTGAATATCTTTTTTATAATTACCATTTCCAACAATTAAAATTTTTATATTTGTATTTTTAATTATAGGGACAATATTTAATAGTGATTTTATATTTTTTCTTTTTTCAAAATTTGAAACAATAATTATTACTTTGTCATTTTGGCTAATATTATATTTTTTTTTTAAAAACTTAATTTTTTTTTCATTAATTTTATACTGCTGTGTAAAAAAACTGTTGTTTACACTACAATTCATTGGATTAAGTTTATCTTCGGGTATATTAAATTTTTTTAAATATTCGAGATTTCCCTTACAAGAGTAAAATATTTTATGACAAAAATTAAAAAAAAAATACTTTAGTATGAATATCTTTAATTTTGATATATTCTCATCATTTTTTAAAACTCTTTCACCTTTCCAATTTATTGAAGGGATTCTAAATAAAATACTAAAAAATAATATTAACCAGCTTGAAATATCTGCATACCCTTGGAAAAATAATTTTTTAGGCTTCACTTTATAAATAACAAATGGAATATGTATGTTAATTCTTGAAAAAAAACCCGATGAATATGGATTTTTAGAATAATTTTTAATTAATATACTTTTGAAACCTTTTGTTAGATCTATACCCCAGTTTATTTTAGTATTCCATCTTTTTTCAACTTTGTCAGATCTCCCCGCTTGATCTTGATAAACTACAATAGATTTTCTTTTTGATTTTTTAAAAAATTTTGAGTACATACTTGAATGATACGTAACGTAATTTTGAGCAAATATGAGTGTGTAGTGATTTTTTTTCAATTTTAATAAATAAATTTAAGTATGATTTATACCAAAAATATATATAAAAAAATAAGTAAATGCAG
>Ga0209630_10005054_pt1 | contig 11311 bp, 16 predicted proteins | sample COG_01_FD_184745 | JGI IMG/M metagenome (GOLD analysis project Ga0209630, IMG submission 184745) | Pelagic Microbial community sample from North Sea - COGITO 998_met_01 (SPAdes) (version 2) | ecosystem: Environmental > Aquatic > Marine > Neritic zone/Coastal water | place: Helgoland, sampling... | reverse complement strand
GATGCACGACTCTTACGTGTCCCTCTCGGAGCTCTCCGGTTTATTCAAAAACCTTTCTGAAATTCAGGATAACGAATACAAGGAGAAGGCTTTCAAGAACGTTTCGACCACCTTCAAGCGATACAAGAACAAATGGATAAAAAGCTCTGACGAGGTGTCACATTACAAAGGGGTAGGACGAAGCATTTCAAGCATTATCGACGAGTACATTGAAACTCGTAGGTCTGGTGACTGGTGACAGAGGCTTACTCGTTAAAGCGCGATTCTCCATCGACTCATTGTCGTTCAGCAGACTTTGTAGAAATTTTGTATCCAGAACATCAAAGTCTCCTGTTTCAAGTAGCGCGTAGCGCTTGTCAATTTCTTCATATATCAGTTTAATTAAATCGTCAGTCTCTGATTTCTTCATCGTTTGAATCCAGTACACCCACTCGGGATAAAAGAGGGGTTTGTTTCTTAGGTCTTTAATGGCCGAAATGAACGCGTTTAAACCGCGCGGTGTTAGCATTTTGATGTCCCGGAGACAAATTTTGTTGACCTTGTCGCGCCACTCGGGCGTGCCAGCAAGTGAAGACGGGGTGTCATTTTCTGACATTTCGACAACGTAGCGCGCGTCGGGGTAGATACAGGATACGTTTCCAGGGGTCGCTTTTGCTTGTTGTGGGAGTCGGTTCGGCGGCTCCGTGGGGGTGCGTGCTCGCCGCGCGCGGGAAAATATGCTCATGGGCCTTTAAAATTTTTCGTAGATATCTTTATGGTGCCGCTGTCGATTGCAAAAATATCCCTTTGTTTTCAGTCGCTCCTGACTGTGATTGTATGGATCGATAATATAAAAGAGCTTAAAAGGTTGCGATGTACTTAAGAACAGTAGTATGGTATACATACAGGCTATATGCCAAAATTTCACCAGTATGGGACCGCAGTACCTAGGTTCTATTTTTCGTTGGGTAAAAGCTGCACTGTACGATGCACCCCTGCGATTATTTTTGGATATCGAACTTGAAGTACAGGCAATCGAACGGAAAGCCTAGGGAAATACCATCACACCTTTTTGATGATGCTCGTCACGGACGAATTCAGAATCACTTTCTTGCGTGCCACGTCAGTCCTGCCCGCGGATACTCAGCGTATAATCTGGGAGGCGGTGCAAACTGACGCGGATCCCGAGCAACCACCTGTACCCAAGAAGTTATGTTCAGACTCCGAGAAATCTTCCAGGCGGTGGTCGGATTCCCATCCCCCAAGAAGAAAACTATTTTGAACCACAATGTGATCAAAGCGAAAAATGACTGCGGCGAAGATCGCTTCATCGCGGTTGAAAAACAATATCAGAACGAAGATATAAACATCCTCGTCACAAAGGTCAGACGACTCCTGTCCTTTGTGGAAAGTGATCCGGTGCTCGAGAGGAGATACGCGCCGATGCTCATCGATTTCGGACAGGAAATTGAGAACTGCGTTCGTTACAACTACAACCTCGAATCACTGTTTCTGAAATACGATACCATCAAGAAACGTGTGAGGGGGGTCAACTCTACATCGACGAATAATATTGTTTGTAAATAGTATCATGATTAACATCAGTAAGAAATCAACTCTGGGTAAAATACTCGCTAAGAACAAACGTCTCAAGAACGCGATGACCCTACGCCCCCGTGTCCAGCAGCGAAAGTTGAGTGTGTACGTGAGCCGCGTTAACAAGGTCGCGACCGGTGGACCCCGTGCAATCAAGGATATGGTCAATGACGTGGAGAAGAAGCACCTCCCAAACGTGGCGAAGGCGCATAAGGAGTTGCAACTTCTCAACAACGCGTTTTCTCATTACAACGCGGTGTCTCGGATCAATCATAATTACGTCTCCAACCGAATTCAAAACCTCGGTGCGAAGACGGGTGAACTTCGGCGGCTTCAGAGTAACGCGAGGAAAAGACGGGTTCGAATCACTAAGAATGTCACCACAGGGAAACGCGTGTACAAAACCAAAGATGAACTCAGAAGAAATCTCAGTGTTATTATAAGAAGACAACGTCGATGAGTTTGAATGTTGACAGGGTCAATCGCGTTCTTAAAAATAAAGTTAGTAACAACTCCAGGTTGAGAAGACGAATGAAAGAGCATCTCACACGTATTCACAACATGAAGGGGAACACCTCGAGGTATAAAAAATATTTCCAGGAAGTTCGTAATAAAGCTACAGGTAAAAAGACGAGTGGTATGAACCTGCGTAGGGGAATGAAAGAGTTGGAAACCCTTCAGAAAGTGTTCACCACCGTGTACCCACTCGTTCAGGATCAATATCAGATAAACACTCAGAACAAAGTGTTTCGTTTCCACGTTGACAAGATCTCTAAGGAGGTGAGAAATGTAGAGAGGATACAGCAACGTATTACTGATGTGCACAGACCCATAATTTTTACAAGGAACGATGCGAAATACAGGTCACTCCGCGACGCGAAGAAAGAATTGAGTGCGATGAAAAGAAAGTATAATCTACAAAGTTGGAACCTTCAAAATAAAATGAGTAGCATCACAGAAAATTACCAAAAGGCTTTGTGGAAATTTCAAAAGACAGGTGACAGAAATCAGACGATCAGAAAACTGGAGGGTGTGAAACAGAGGCTGGAGAGTAAATTGAAAAACCTAGGGAAAAGAAATACTACTAAAAAGTAGAATGGATCTCTTTCACCAACTCCAGGATTTAATTGATAAAAACACACAATCAATACCCGAGAATGACTACATAGCGATGTGCGAGGTCATTATGAACATCAGAAATATGGTGAAGCCCCCGAGGTTTCTGTTGAATCAAAATGTTCCGATGCAAATGCCAGAACTTATACCCCCTTTCATGCCATCTCGTGATGCCATCGAAGAGAGTAGTAGTGAGGAAGAGACAGAGGAGGAGATGGAGGAGGAAGAGATGGAGGATGGAATAACGTCAAGAACATACTTCCACCATAGCGACGACGATGAGCTTATAGAATCATTCATCGACGAGTAAATCAATCTGACTTTCAAATGTACCTGACATCAAAAGATTTTTGAGGTCCCGTGAAAATGTAATAAAATTCTTAGGAATATCACCCCATAATCTCTCGTTGGATACGAACGCATCCACGTTTCCCTCTCTCAGTAGTGGTTCGAGCAGAATCCAGTTCGGTTCGTTGTAGCGGATCTTCTTGCAACCTCGTGCAAATTTTCGAGAGTAGATGTACCACGCGGCGATAGATTTATATATGTGAATCGGTCGCTTCCCCTGTTCTAAACAGGCTTTCAGGGATGGAACTACAAAAGTGTGAAACTTTGTGAACCCATCAAAGCAAATCCTATCTAATTCATCGTGGTTCAGTTCCGACGAAAGTCTCTCTTCTATCTGATCGTAGTACTCATCGATATCAAAAGGTAAATCTATGTCGATAGAAGGAATGATCTCTTCGGTTTGAAGTAGTTTGAAATGTTTCCGATGCGCCTGATTGGACATGACCTCGTCAAACCGATTGTAGCCCGAGAGCACACCTATGTACGCTAGAGATGTGTGACCCCCGTTTAAGATTCTGACCTTGGCAACTTCGTATGGTTCTAAATTATCCGTGATGGTCACACCAACCTCACAGAGGTCGGGGAACTGACACGCGAATTTATCTTCAATTACCCATTGTGAAAACTCTTCGGTCTGTATCGCGTTGTACCCATACCCCGGAAATAACTCTTCAATTTCCTCTCGTAGAACGTGGGTCGTCCTAGGTGTGATTCTGTCGACCATGCAAGAGGGGAACTTCACGTTATCCTTTACCCATTCCGCCAGTTCATACTGCGCCGTCTGATAGAGATACGCGAAAAACGAGTGTTCTAACATCGCACCGTTCTGACAGATGTTGTCGCAAGACATAATGGTTATGGGACTTTTTCGGTTTCTCAGACCACACGCCAGATACTCATAAAGCGGTGACCCAGCGCTGTAACCACTTTCCGTCACGGTTATAGTTACAAGGTGGACACTGGGAAGAGCGAGCATGTGCTTCGCGACGGTCCTATTTTTAGTCCAGTCAATGTAGTCGAGGTGGGAACGGACAAGGCGGTGCGACGTCGGAGTTCTGAGAATATAGTCCTCTATCTCCCGGAACCCTTCGTTCCTTAGGTTTACCGCGACCACACCCCATCGGAGGTCACCGGTTTTCTCCATGTAGTCATCCAAATACACGGCCTGATGGGCACGGTGAAACGCCCCATAACCTATATGTATCACACCTGTCTGACATTCATGTCGATTATAGGTGGTGCTATACATTTTTGAAGTTAGCAAAGAAAAAACTGAGTTCAGAATATCTCATGACTTTTTTTTTCAAAATTTTTTGAAAAGTATTCTCGATTTGAGAAAACTAATTTTTATATTCCTCGACGTATAAAATTATCCTGTCTTGATCAGATTGGTTTTCGGCCCAGTGTAGTTCGCGAGCATCCATGAAAATATGCTTCCCATTCTCTTCGGTGATATCACCTTGCACTGAGTGGTGTAATATGCAACCACTGGGACATTTCAAACCAAGGTGATATGTATTTTTGTAGTTTTCAGTCACATTATCGACGTGTTCCGTCAATCGCACGCCACCTTTCATCAACGAAAACCCTGCAACTTCTATTCCATCAATACGTGAGAGGAGATCGCATGTTTTTGGGCATTTCATAGAGTTTCCATAAACCATCCGACCGGCCCAAACCAGTGGCCAGCTAACCCATTCTTCTTGGACGTGTGTTTGACCGCCTTTTAACCAACCGAATCTTCCATTGGTGTAATCGTTCACAATTTTTTGGATGATAGGTGAACCCTGCCATGCACCAGTTGGTCTCGGTTCATCCGATATGAATACATCCATTGGGAGACTGTCGAGCTCATCTCTTATAACTTTCCAGCTATCTTTCAACTCCTTAATATGCATTCTATAATCCAACTGATAAAAAAGATACGCGATATTGACGTACTTAGAAAATACAACCGTGACACTGGTAACGGATAATGGACGATCTACTCAAATGTATGCAGATTATAGATAAATATACGGAAAATATGAGCGAGATTGATTATTTGACCCTATGTAATTCACTCAGAGACGCGTATAACAAGAGGTCAGACCCGGTCTATTTATTCGACTACGATAACTTCAGTATCCCACCCGTCGGACCTGACAATCGGACCTTACAATATTTTTACGATCACTATTACGAAAAGGCGGTCGAATTGGATCTGGACCTGGTCAACCAACAGATGGCGTACCTACGTAGAGAGCTTGAAGTTAATAAACCACTCAAGCGAATCAGTCCAAAGATTAAAGAACAGGTTAAATACCACTTTTGCGCGCTGAAAAATATTGAACCTGGTTCACTGAACGAGAATAATATCAATCATACCGAATTTAGAACGACTTGTCGTACGTTTCTTCAGTTAGAGAATGTATTTCGGGGTAAATATTGTGCGACCATAGAGAGAAAACTTATATGGCTGGTCGATGGTATAGATAATCTCGAGACGCTGTGACGTTCGTGTCACTCCTAAGCGCGCTGACCGCAGCGACAGACACGCCCCAAGACATTTCACAAACACACGCGGTGAGTGCCCTAGAACGTGTCCCCCTGCTATACCGACGCGACATCAAGCCTTTTTTTTCCATGTTTCGCGATCGTCGCGCGTCCCGCGACGTCCCATGGTGCCGCGCCCGCGCCGCCTTTTTTTTTAAAAAAAAACTAACGGAAAACCCTAATCTACAGTCAACATGGCTCGTACCAAACAGACCGCCCGTAAGTCCACCGGAGGCAAGGCCCCGCGCCATTTGCTCGCCACCAAGGCGGCTCGGAAAGCCAACCCCATCACCAGTGGCACGAAGCCGAAGCCCCACCGCTACAGGCCTGGTACCGTCGCTCTCCGCGAGATTCGCAAGTACCAGAAGTCCACCGAGCTCCTCATCCGCAAGCTCCCCTTCCAGCGCCTCGTCCGCGAGATCGCCCAGGACTTCAATACCGAGCTCAGGTTCCAAAGCCACGCCATCCTCGCCCTCCAGGAGGCGGCCGAGGCTTACCTCATCGGCCTCTTCGAGGACACCAACCTCTGCGCGCTCCACGCCAAGCGCGTGACCATCATGCCCAAGGACATCCAGCTCGCTCGCAGAATCCGTGGCGAGCGTGCATAATTTCTAACCCTAGGGAAATGATTAAATTTGTAATCTCATCTTTAAAAAATGGAACACCTTACTGAGCTTATGGCTATCGTAGACTCTCAGTCGGATATTCTGACTGAGGGTATATACATTCAGATGTGTAATTGCCTTAAGAAAGTGCACGATCATTTGGTAAATCCTATGCAAGACAGTGACGATGAATTTAATATCGAATTTATCCGTCCAAGAGTAGACGAAATCATCCGAGATATTGATAGGGTCGAATTGGAAATTGTACGGTTGGACCAGGATTTGAAAGTAACCGAAACGAGTTTGAAGAAATTAAAGCTAATTAATCGGATTACGTCCCGTGTGAAACAGGCGGCAATAGAGGATGTTTGCAACTCTGATCGCCGCTTGGTTGGCGGTGGGGATTGGACGTTTGAAAACCTGGCGAAAAATTATACCAACGTTTTCTGGTTTCAAACTGAGGCTGAACGAACACATTTCGTGTCTACCTTGAACGAGGCGAGACTGTATCAGTCTTATAAGAAAAAATTCAACGAGAGAGTTTCCACGCTGATTGGCGAAGCGCAGCACGCGAAACTGGACATAGAGGTTGAAAGACATAGGTTGGTGGAGGAACACAATCGATTGACCGAGTCACTGCCCAGTGATCAAGAAGCCATTTATCGTGGAATGGAATTATACGGAGGCCCCGACTATGACTGGGACTCAATACGATCTCGCCCAGTTTCTTTTCTGAGGTGGAGCGAAGAATTTCTTGGTCCTTCATTTTGAATTCGAGTGACCAAATTCTTTTTTGGCATACGTTGTGCGACACCACCAAGAATTAGTACCTGAATATTCAAATAGGATATGAATAAGCGCACCCGCTAACGTGTATAGAACGGGTGTATCCAGTTTAATGTTTTTATATATTCCCCAGATCAAAAAGGCGTTCATTACACCGACCACCAGCGCTTCTGTTAAGACTGTAAGTGTAGATCGCATACTTTATTACCAGGAAAAAAATGTAATTCTATACTAGATGATTATCGTAGTTTTCCTACTGATGATCTCAGTTGGCCTGGGCCTGTTGTTTTTTTGGTACAGTCGCCAACAGTCCAAACCTGATACTTTTAAACCCACCCCGAAATTTCCTTCCATACGAGACCTTCACGGGGAGTGTATAGACAATCCGTTGAGCTGTGAGGTCGATGTAGTTAAGACCACCATAGAAACCGAAGATGGTCCACACTTTGAGGATGAGTACGGTTTTAAAACTACGTTGCATCAAAACCCTGAGAAGAAGGAGGAGGCTGCCAAGATAAGCATGGAGGCCCTGACTGAGAGTATGGAGCACTGTAAGTTGCGTATACCGAATGATCGTCTGCCGAGGAAAAAAATCGATATAAACGGTGATGTCATCTCTCGAGAACCCATAGCTACACATATGCACCGGAATGAGCTCATCAACTACGCTGAAGCGAGTCTGGATGGATTTATCAAAGATTTAGAAGAGGATGCTTCTTCGCGTGAGGATGTCCTCAAAAAATATACCGAGTTTCTGGAAATGTACGGGCCCGATCCTACAGGTGGAGTTAACAAAGGTGGTGGAGCGACCAAGTGCGACTTTTACGTTAAGCCCTGCGCATTCGGATCAAATCTTTGCCACCCGGATGCGATCAAAAAATATAAGAAATACAAGAGACCCCCTGTAGTTGAGATGTCTGAAGAGGATTATAGGAAGGAACTGTTTAAAGCTGGACTGGATATGGGCGAAGATGGTGTTGTTGAAGTTACTGTAAAAAACCAAAAGATTGTCACCGGCCTCTCCCAAGCTGAGAAGGACGAACAAGTGGCGGCGTACGACCGAGCGAGAGAGGCCGCAGCTAGCTGGGCGAGCAGGTGAACAAATAAAATTTAAACTCTTATAACAAAACAAATCAGGATGAATGTACTCACGTCCTTGTTCTCTTCACGCTCGTGGTCTTGGCCGCTTTTCGCATCGTGGTAAGTTTCTTCCTGTTGCGCATTCCACGGAACGCCGATTGGATCTTGGTCGCGGCATTTTTCGGGTGAGGCGGTAGAGGGAATACTTTTTGCATATAATCCCATACATCCGAAATCATTAATCCGTCAAATAACCCTAAACCTGGGAGAACGTTATCGAAATTATTTAGCACATTTTTAGGAAGATTATTATATAATACATTGTTAGGATCTTTAGGCCAGTCAAACTTCAGCATTTTTTTCAAGAATGCAGTCCTTTTTTTCAGGACGCGAACGGCCGCCGGATCCTCGCGAATTGTTATCCGTACGGCCTTTCGGCGTTCACCGTAGAATCGAGCGGCCGATATCGATGTGAGAGAGTTCACCTTCCAGCCTTTATATGTTAATTCACGGAAAAATTTTTGCTTTGTGCGGTCGCCCCAACCTTTCCGGCTGCCCCAACGCTCGAAATAGTCTGCGCTGTACTTGAGATAATTAATCACATCCACATTTTTTAATTCTAATATTTGCAAAACAAGTTCACGAAAAATGGTCTTAAACCTAAACATAAGGTCCACGAGCGCTTTTCGCTTTCGTTGGTTAAACACTCGCCCGTTGGTGATGAAGTCTGAGATATGGATTTTTAAATCATTTGAGATTCTCGGTGAGATAAACTCATACTTGTACTGAGCCATGAAATTATTATACACCTTTACCCTGCTGAGGACCTCCTTTTCCCCCATATTCCGTGGAAGACCTTTCGCGTTGAACACCTTCCTGACGGTGTTGTTCCTTTTTTTGAATTCATTTTCGGTAGGTCCGTAAACAGCGGTCTGAACTTTTTTGTAATTCAGGGGCATTCTTTACCTATTGCGGAGATTTTCTGCGTTTGCCTCTCAGACTGCGGGTGGCAACAAGTAAAATTTAAACTCTTATAACAAAACAAATCAGGATGAATGTACTCTTGGTACTTTTAGATGGAAAACTTTTGTGCTCCACTTCTTAGTTGAGGCAACCAAGTGGCATGTGAATGATCGAGTTGTTTTTATCTCGGAACGCATTGGCTGCTTCGAGAGCTACGTCTTCGACGCGAATCTTCTTGTTTTTTGGTGAGTAACCAGGTCCGGGTGGGGGTTCGGTAGGCTTGGTTGGGGAGTAAAGAAACTCGTCGGCGGCCATCAAGCATTCGGTGTCTGGTTCGACATTCTCTTTCAGTGTTGCCAGACCTGCGTCGATCAATTCTTCTGTGTTTGCTTTGACGTTCGCCTCTATCTCTTGTATAAGCAATCTCTTCTCAATACCTTCTCCATCCCTCGGGATTGGGATCTGGTATACACCGCTGCGCCTGAGGATTTCAATCAGTTCTTCCTTCTTTTTGATCTTGTAGTTGATAGCCTTGGGGGGCTTTTGCTCTTCGATCAGTGCAACATCATTTCTTGGTGCAAAATCTCCGATTTCAATTGTATTTTCCTGGTGCATCTCCTTGACAAAGGACATCATTGTTGTGTACATAGTGTTAAGCTGTTTCAATGTCCAGCATTTTGTAATATGAACAACACCGTTCGTCGTCATCTGAATAGGCCAGCGTCCAGTTCCCTTCTTGTTGGTGGCAAAATTTTTGCATTCCGTGTTTTCAAAGAGACCTGGGTCGATGCCCTCAAGTTTCTTGATGTAGTAGCAGGGAGAGAGTTCCGGCTCAACTGTCAGGATTTCAGGAAATGTTCCAGCGGCCAGGTCGTACGATTTTATGCTGCCATTGAACTGGAATCGGCTTTTGATCGTATCCAGTTTAAGTTCAGCAGTCTCCACCTCGATTGCCGGGTATAGGAGTCCATCTTCTGAAATTTTCTGCGGCTTGAGAAAGTTAAACATCACCGTTGTGACAAAAAAAGGTAAGGGCTGGAAATATTTATCGCCGCTTACTCCATCGAAGACGAAGCTACTGGCCTTGATACTGGGAGCGTTAAGGTTCCCGAGTCCCATCCTGAAGTTACCATTGCGATAAATCTGGAAATCGAGATTTGTTTGGGAAATCCGTTTGCCGGTGTCTTTCTCATGGAGGGAGATTCGCGCGCTGATTCGAAAGTTATTGAATCCAAAGTCCTTGTCATTTAATTCAGTACTCACGCCATTTGCAAAGGTTGCTAGAAACCTGACATCTTTGAACTGTCCAGCGGCGAGCCCTTTCATTTCTCTGATTTGGATTCGAGCGTGGTAGCCTTCTAAGCACTCACACAAAATCGGTAAGCCCGTCTTATTTGGCTCCTCCGTCATTTTCAAAGCCGCGTCGATGAATGTGAACCAATCAAGCTTCACTTCTTCACTGGGTTTGGCAGACGCGGTGAATTGGTAAACTTCCATTGGAGTGAATTTGAGTTCCATCTACAATTTTGAAATTTTGGGCGGGAAAATTTAAAATTTTTTTCGGTCCTGCAGCGGGCGGTGCTGCCATGGGAGGTGTCCCGCATCATAGTCGCCCGTGAAAAGCGGAAGCTCGCGCTTAAGTATGTCTACTATGGGTGTGATAGGCGTAGACTCACCGAGTATTGGGTTCTCCGATTCACGTTTGCGATATTGTGTTCTGTGTGGCAGCGACCGGGCGCGCAGAAGAGTGAGCCATGATATTTAAAGATTCCACTGTAAAAATAAACAGAATGTTAGCCTTGGCTAAACCAATCCACATTCAAAAGACCCCTAAATTACCGGTTAATAAAGTGAGATTTCGTCGTCCAATTCGTTCAACTACACGTTCTGCGCTTCCGAGTCAGGATTTGGTCAATTATGCCGAGTTTCAACTGGTGACCTGGGTTCTACCTATGGTGATTGCCGGTAGATTACTTAAGGTTGAATACCCTAGTTTATTGATCGGTCTTTGTGTGATGACTGCTGCAAAACTGTCTCTCGCTGCTAATGGTATAATTCAGTATTAAGATATTTCATATCAATTACGAATGAGGATTTCAAAACGCGTGATGATTTCTTACGCGTTTTGGTGGACCATGAACGTCACAACCAAGGTGCGGCTCTCCCAGTATACACGACGTCGATCGACGACCTCTTACGACACCTGCTTTTGAGGTGTTAAAACGTATCCTCCTGCTACCCCGACACCACCCCCGTCGACCTCATCCTCCGTCGACGCACAATGGTGTCAAAAATCTGCGAGC
>Ga0209630_10005053_pt1 | contig 11312 bp, 11 predicted proteins | sample COG_01_FD_184745 | JGI IMG/M metagenome (GOLD analysis project Ga0209630, IMG submission 184745) | Pelagic Microbial community sample from North Sea - COGITO 998_met_01 (SPAdes) (version 2) | ecosystem: Environmental > Aquatic > Marine > Neritic zone/Coastal water | place: Helgoland, sampling... | reverse complement strand
AAAATTATTTTTTATAAATTTTTTAAAAATTTGAGCTTTAGAAGATTCAGCTGATGACATAAACCCATGAAAATAAAAAATAGTCTTACTCATCTATGATATTTTCAATTTCTGATTTTGCTGCAATCCCAGAAATAAATATACTTTCCAACCATTCTGTAAGAAATCTATTTTGTTGCTCTTTCTCATCTGGTGATTGGATTTCAGATTTTTTATAAAAAAACGGTAAGGGTTTTTCACTTTGATATGAAGCAACTTCTGCCATTTCTGCATCTATAAATATATTAATGCGCAACGTGAAGATATTTAAAGGGGAGCTTTTGTTGGTTTGTTTAGCTTCTATACTAAGAGTGTGCTTTGTTCGGTTAAGAACCAGAAAAGTGATATCTTGGGATTTAGAGTTGCCTATAATAGTTTCAAAGTGATATTTATTATGCTCAAAATGAGATAACAAATTAAACAATCTCAGATAATTAGCTTCGCAAATAGCAATATGATGTGAAGTTTTAGGTAGCCTATTTCTCATCCTTTAATTCTATATTCTTTTTTTATAGGAGTATATTCTTCACAAGATTTCTTATATTGAAGAATACCTTTACTTTCTTTAAAACAGAAATCAGATATAGCCTTATGAAGATCATCTTTTAAAAAATAATGAAAAGAAGATGAAAGTTCTGGCTCAAAGCCTCTTCTAATTTTATGCTCACCCTGAATACCAGGATCGAAGTAATCTAATTTATTACTGATGCAGTAATCTATGCCTTGATAGTAACAGGCCTCAAAATGAAGGCAATCAATATTCTTTATACTGCCCCAATGCCGTCCAAACAAAGTATCTTTATTCTTAAAACATAGCGATCCACCAATAACTTCATTATCTTGTATCGCAAAGAATAAGACAGGATGACACGAGGTGGTGTTGGAGCCTATTTGATTAAAAAAATTCTTTTCAAGATAGGGTTTCTGCCACCTATCCATGTAAGTTTGACAATAAAGTCTATAGAAAATATCCCAATCATTTAAGGTTATTTCTGCAGCTTCAATAATCCTAAAACTAATTTCCGCATCAAATACTTTCCTCCTTTCTGCTTTTATTGTTTTTCTTTGCCTGGCGGTAAAAATTTCTAAAAAATTATCAAAATCACTAAAGCTTCTATTTTTCCAAATAAATCTGCATCCTAATCTCTCAATAAAATTATGATTTTTAAGAAAAGAGCCAGTCTCCTCATCTGGATAAAGAATATGCCAACTCTCTATATTCTCAACTGCCATATATTTCTTAATATCTTGAATTAATTCGTTTCGAGTAACTTCATCTTTTCCAATAATTCTTTCTCCTTTACATGGCGTAAAAGGAATAGCAGTTAACAGTTTTGGATAATATGTTCTGCCAGCTTGCTCTAATGCGTGAGCCCATGAATGATCAAATACAAATTCTCCACTACTATTATATTTTTTATATAGAGGAACAAAGCCTGTAATTTTATTTTTTTCATTCTTTGTAAAGTGCGTTGGCTCCCATCCGCTCTCTAAACAAGCTGATTTGCTTTTTTCTAATGCGTGCAGGAATTGATAATCCATGAATGGTGAGCTGATATTGGCGCTAAGTTCTAAAAAGTTTTCTTCAGAAATTTCTCCAATAGAATTTTTTATAATGGCAGTCATTTAAAATTTAATACCACCTAAAATTAACTCAATCAGAAGAAGCATAAATAATGTTGAACCCACATAGTTATTATTTTTAAAAGCCTCTAAAAATTTTTTATTGCTAGCTAACTTATTTTGATGCAAGAAGAAAAAAGAAATGCAAATCAATCCCATGAACCAGATAGGAGTAAAAGATTTCATTAACCCAATTAAACTGAGACAAATCAAAAATATTATTTTAAATATATTGATTAAAAAAATAGTTCTATCTTTCCACCAAAGCGGAGTTGAATTTACCCCAATTTTTATATCATCCTCAGCGTCTCCCATAGCGTAATAGGTATCATAAGAAACTATCCAAGCTGCATTACCAATGTAAAGAAGAACTGCAATACTATTATTTAGCTGCCCTAACATTGAAAAAATAATTGGGACGCATGCACTAAAAGTTATTGCTAAGAAGAACTGAGGACCTAACAGAAACCTTTTGGTAAGTGGATATAAGACAATTAAAAACGATGTAAGAAAACCAATAAAAATTGTCTGAGCATTTGTTTGAAATAGAAGTAAGAGCGAGAGGATTGCAAGGAACATAAAAATTATCCATGCCTCTTTAAGATTTAAATCTCCATTTGCTAAAGGCCTATCTTTTGTTCGTTCAACCATCCTATCAAATTTATAATCAAAGATATCATTGATAACGCAACCTGTTGATCTAACCAATATGCATCCACAAATAATTATAAGCAAAGAGTAGAATGGCATTTCAATTAACCATCTGCTTGAGTCTTTTAGATAATCTTGATATGCGAATATGAATGATATCAATGAAGGATAAAGCAATAAGTAGATACCTATAGGCTTATTTAGTCTTGTAATTGAAACAATAGATTTGATCTTACTCATGGAATTATTTTATTAAAAAGACTTCCATTACAGAAAAGGGTTGATCTTTAACAGTATATTTAATTTTTCTTCCCCAAAACAGACTTTCTTCATCTTTAAAGGTTGCAAATACAATGTCTTCTTTAGAAAAAATATCTTTCTCAAATAAGATATCTCCAAGTGGTTTATTGCCAATCTTTCCTAATTCTTTTAAACCTTTTTCAATAGTAGTATTAGGTATTATTGTTCTTGCAAAAACGATTGGATTCTCATTCCCATATAAAATAACTTCTCTTATCCTAATTTCTTCACTATCAATTTTAAGAAACAAAATCTCGTCATCTGTAGCATCAGACAACTCATCCTGAATTAACTCAAGCCGAAATTCTGCGATAGATTTAATTCTTTTAGTTATAGGCCCTTGCTCTAGTAACCAAGATTTTATTTCAGCATTAGTTAATTCGTGCTCAATTGCTTCATAAGTATTCCACGATGATATTTGTTCAAGCTTCATTAATTAATAGAGGTAAATCTGATATTATACGCGGAAGTTTTTTTATGTTTAGACAAAGAGCTATAAATTTTTTAGAAGAGTAACTTATGGAATTTAAAAAGTGGGAATGCATCGTTTGCGGCTGGATTTATGATGAAGAATTAGGTTGGCCTGATGATGGAATTGAGCCTGGTACAAGATGGGAAGATATCTCTGATGATTGGTTGTGCCCTGAATGTGGTGTAGGCAAAGAAGACTTTGATATGGTAGAAATATAATGCTTGAAACCCCAAAAAATTTGACCAAAAATATCCTGCTTGGAATGTTCTTTGGTTTTGTTCTTGGATCTATTGCCTACTATTTTGATTTTATTCCAAGTGCAATAGAAAACTTTATTCAGGTCTATATATTTAATCTTGGGGGTGCAATTTTTATAAATCTACTAAAGATGTTAATTGTTCCTTTAGTATTTTTCTCTTTAGTCTCCGGTATATCCTCATTAAGCAATCTTCAAAGTCTTGGTAATATCACACTAAAAACTATTGGGTTATATCTTGGGACAACTGCAATTGCAGTCAGCTTATCTCTATTTGTTGCTTCAATATTTAAACCTGGAGCAGGGTACTCATCTGATATAGCCGCGCCCGAGAGATTGCCAGAAGGGCAAAGTGTGTATTCAACTATTTTAGATATATTTCCTTCAAATATCATCGAAGCAATGGCTAACAACCAAATGCTTGCCATTGTTTTTTTCAGTATATTATTTGGTTTAGCACTCAGTAAAACTAATCACTTAACTGGGAACCTAAGCGAGTCATTTGAGAAACTCAACACCGTATTCATGCAGCTTGTTTTGATGATAATGTCATATGCCCCAATAGGAGTTTTCTGTCTAATTGGTAAATTTGTAATTACTGATGGACTAGATATTTTTCAAGAAGCATTTATGTATGTTGTTCTTTTAATATCAGTCCTTGTATTTCATGCCATAGTTACCTACTCTATTTTCCTTAAGATTTTTACAAATTTAAGTCCCCTTATTTTCTTTAGAAAAATGAGGGAAACAGCTATCTTTGCTTTTTCTACATCTTCAAGTGCCGCTACAATCCCTGTAACTCTAAAAACTGTTACTACTGATCTAGGGGTTAATAAAAATATTGCTTCATTTGTGATACCTGTTGGTGCAACCATTAATATGGACGGAACCGCAATAATGCAAGGTATGGCAACTGTCTTCATAGCCCAAATGTCCGGCATAGACCTTTCGATGTTTCAATATATGCAGGTTGTCCTTCTTGCAGTAGTCGCCTCTGTTGGAGCAGCAGCTGTTCCATCTGCAGGAACCATAACTCTTGTAATCATTCTTCAGCAATTTGGCCTACCTCTCGAGGCAATAGGAATTATTCTTGCTGTTGATAGAATACTAGACATGATAAGAACATCAGTTAATGTAACTGGCGATGCTACAGTTGCCTGCATAGTTGCTCATTCTGAATCTCTTCTTGATAAAGAGATTTTTAAAAAATAGGTCTTTTTATAGAATTTTTTGATAGAATGCACCTTTAAAATTACGGGGTTTTATATGAACATAGCACTATTTCCACCACTTTTAGGCCTTGTTGGCATGATCGCAGCATTTGTTGTTTACACGCTGGTCATGAAATATCCTGATGGAGAAGATAAAGTTAAAAAAATTGGTGATCAGATTCACACAGGTGCATTAGCATTTATGAAAACAGAATATAAATATTTATTAATATTTATAGCTGTTCTGGTAGTTTTAGCTCAGATGTTTCTTGGAACTGAGACTGCTATTGCAGTCATAGTTGGTGCTGCCTGTTCATCCTTAGCAGGTTTCATTGGAATGTATGCTGCTACAAAAGCCAATGTTAGAACTGCAACGGCAGCTCAAAAAGACGGTGCAGCTGCAGCCCTATCTGTTTCTTTTTATGGCGGCTCAGTCATGGGATTATGTGTTGCCTCTTTAGGTTTAATCGGATTAGGTGGCTTATATTATTTTTACGCCGCTGATGGCGGCACTCATGTTCATGCCCTAGAGGGATTTGGAATGGGTGCATCAGTTGTAGCATTATTTTCAAGAGTCGGCGGCGGTATTTTTACCAAAAGTGCAGATGTTGGAGCCGATCTAGTTGGAAAAATTGAAGCAGGCATACCAGAAGATGATCCAAGAAATCCTGGCGTTATAGCTGATAATGTTGGAGATAATGTTGGAGATGTTGCTGGCATGGGATCAGATATTTTTGAGTCATATTGTGGATCAATGATTGCTACAATTGCTATTGCATATACTATTCAGTCCGCGGCTTCTGAAAACTTAATGATGCTGCCTTTAGCTTTAGCTGCAATAGGATTGGTTGCGTCTATTATTGGAATATTTATTGTTAAGCTTAGATCTGCAAAAGAGCCAGCTAGCGCCCTAAGATCAGGGACACTTCTTGCACCTGCAATATTTATAGTCATGGCTTACTTTTTAATGAAGAATATGGGTGACATCCCAATGGGTGTCTTATGGTGTGTCTTATCAGGAGCTGTTGGAGGCGTAATGATTGGACTTATAACTGAATACTATACTGGCGGTAACCCAGTGAAAAAAATTGCTGAATCAGGAGAGACTGGCTCTGCTACAGTTATGATTTCAGGCCTTTCAGTTGGAATGCAATCTGTCGTTATTCCAATTATTATTTTGGCTACCATTATTTTAGTATCTACTTCATTGGCATCTGGGGCAGGAATTACTGGTGTTTATGGTGTTGGTATAGCTGCAGTAGGAATGCTTTCAACTGTTGGTATTACTATGGCTATTGATGCTTATGGACCTGTTGCTGATAATGCTGGTGGTATTGCAGAAATGGCCGGAATGGGTAAAGAGGTTAGAGATATTACAGATTCACTTGATGAGCTAGGAAATACAACTGCAGCAATCGGAAAAGGTTTTGCAATTGGTGCTGCTGCTTTAGCGGCATTGGCTATCATTTCTGCTTACTCAGCCCAAGTATCACTTGCATATGGAGATGCTTTTGCACTTTCCCTTACTGATCCAATGGTCCTAGTGGGCATGTTTATTGGAATTTGTATTCCATTTTTAATATCTTCAATCACTATGACCGCAGTTGGTGATGCAGCTTTTGAAATGATTAATGAAATTAGAAGACAGTTCAAAGAAATTTCAGGATTAATGGAAGGTACTGCCGATCCAGATTCTGAAAAATGTGTTGAAATTGCCACTAAAGCAGCTCTTAAAAAAATGATGCTACCAGGTGTTATAGCTGTAGCTATGCCGGCAGTAGTTGGATTTGGTCTCGGAGCAATTGCTCTTGGCGGAATGTTAGCTGGAGGTCTTTTAGGCTGTGTAGCTTTAGCTTTATTTATGGCTAATGCTGGCGGTGCTTGGGATAATGCAAAAAAATATGTAGAAAAAGGTAATTTAGGTGGCAAAGGTTCAGATACTCATTCAGCTGTTGTAGTTGGTGATACTGTTGGAGATCCATTTAAAGATACTTCAGGGCCCTCAATGAACATTCTAATTAATGTTATGGCTATGGTCAGTCTTGTAATATCTTCATTACTTCCGCTTAACGGAATTTTCTTTTAAGCATCAGCAAATTCAATTGATCCAGAGAGCCATCTCTGGATCAGTTTATTAGAATTAACTTTATCCTCTTTATAAATCTTTTCCGCAATTACTTTTGTTTCTTCTAGAAAACTACTATCTCGCATGAGGTCAGTATACTTAAATGGTATAACACCTGTTTGCTGTGATCCCATGATTTCACCAGGACCTCTTATTATTAAATCTTTCTCAGCAATAAAAAAACCATCAGTAGATTCTTTAAGAATATCCATTCTTTGATAAGCAATATCTCCAATAGATTCATTGTGAAGTAAGATGCAATGACTCTGCTTCTTTCCTCTACCAATTCTTCCTCTTAATTGATGTAGTTGAGCCAATCCAAATCTCTCAGCATTCTCAATAATCATAATATCTGCATCTGGAACATCAACACCTACTTCTATAACGGTTGTCGAAACCATAATTTGAGTTTCACCATTTTTAAATTTGTTAATGGTATTAAGCTTTTCATCTGATTTCATTTTTCCATGTAAGAAGCTGCACTCTATAGATGGTATTTGTTTGATAATTTGCTCATATGTCTCTTCAACAGGATTAGCATTCATTAATTCAGATTCTTCTATCAATGCACATACCCAATAAACCTGACTTCCCTTTAAGCAAGCTTCTTTTATTCTGCCAATCAGTTGATCTTTCTTTTTCATCCCCAAAGAAGTAGTTTGAATAGGTAATCTTCCCGGAGGTAGTTCATCTATGATTGATATATCCATATTTGCATAAACACTCATTGCCATGGTTCTTGGAATAGGGGTTGCTGTTAATGTAAGTTGATGAGGTATTAATGCAGTTTCAATATTTTTTGATCTTAAAGACAATCTTTGATTTACCCCAAATCTATGCTGCTCATCAATGATGATAATACCTAATAATAGAAAACTCACATCATCTTGAAATAAGGCATGCGTGCCCACAACCAATTTAACAGAACCTGAGGCTAGACCATTTTTAATTTTTTCTTTTTCTTTTGATTTAGTAGATCCAGTAAGTAAAGCTATAGAGTCCTTAAAATCAGGGAAATAATTTTTTAAGTTTATATAATGCTGCTCTGCCAATAATGTAGTTGGAGCCATAAAAGCTGCTTGTGCATTGTTATCAATAGACTGTGCTGCTGAAATTGCTGCAACAATAGTTTTCCCAGAACCAACATCACCCTGGACTAGTCGCATCATTGGAGCAGTTTTAGCTATATCAATATCTATTTCTGTAACAACTTTTTTTTGAGCATTAGTGAGCTCATATGGAAAATTCTTCAAAACACTTTTATGCCAACTACCTTTATTATTTAGAGCCGCTGCAAGAAGATGTTCTTGCCTATCTTTAAGAGAGGCCATCCCCACTTGAAACGCAATCATTTCTTCCTTAATAAGCCTTTGTCTAGCTGGATGCTGCCCACCTGGCGCAATATCATCTATTACGATGTGCTTATCTGGAAAATGAATATCTTTTAATGCATCCATCAAAGATAATTCTGAAACTAATCCATATCTTTGAAGATTAATCTCATCATCTCCGTCATAAGAGCTAATTGAGCTTTTTATAAATTTTCGTAATTGATTTTGACTTAAACCTTTTGTAGTTCTGTAAACAGCAGTTAAATAATTTTCAGTTGGTAAATCTGGCTTATCAATTATTTGATACTCAGGATGTATCATCTCTAATCCATATGATCCAATTCTTAATGCTCCATAGAATCTTATAATTTTTTTAGCACGAAATTGTTTAGCCTGCCCAGGGTTAAAGTAAAAAAATCGTATAAGAATTGATCTGGTAGCATCAGATGCTTTAATGATCATCATTTTTCTTGGCCTATATAAAACTTGGCAGCTGGTGATTTTGCATTCGATAAATATTTCTTTGCCTACTTCGGCACTTCCAAGATCAATAACCTTAGTCCTATTTTGATAATTAACAGGCAGGTGAAAGCACAAGTCCCTGCTATTAAAAACTCCAATACTATTTAACTTATTTTTAATAGAAGGGCCAATGCCAGGAATATTTTCTAAATCAAAATTAGCCACGACTTGATATTACTTTTAATATAGACATTTGTTAAATTAAATTATGAAAAACAATATCTTAATTATAGGCTTTGGCGACCTGGCAGAAAGGTTAGAAAGCTATTTATTAGAAAAAGATAACTTTATCTTGGGTTTAACTAGGTCTCCTGAAAATTATAAGGGTAGTAATTTGCTTTATTGGGACTGGAATTTAGGAGATGAATTTGAAGTCCCAATTCATAATTTTGATGCTGTTATCTTTTTCCCTAAACCTCATGAATATAATGAGTCCGGGTATGAAGCAGGTTTTATTAATTCTTTAGAGTTAATTGAAAAATCCCTTGAGAAAATAGAATATAAATCTTTTATAGGCATATCCTCTACACGAGTATATGGAGCTGGTCAGTATGGAGAATTATTAGAAGCAAATAGCCCTGAGCCCTCAGATTTTAGAGGAGAGATAGTGCTTAACTATGAAAATTTGGTTAAATCTAAATTTGGAACCAAGTCATTAATCTTAAGATTGACCGGGCTTTACGATAATCAAAATAATTGGATAGATATTTTTGTTACAAACTTTGATGGTCAAAAAAGAAGTTTACCTAATATTTTTACTAACAGACTGCATAGAGACACATGTGCAGAGATTATTGCTTTTGCTATTCATAATGATTTGTATCTTAATAATGATGTAATAAATTGTTCAGAGGGAGCTATTAGCTACGAGGATTTGTTCAAAGAAATTCATCCAAATAAAAACTTTGATGACTATTTTAATTGTAATGATAAAAATGCCAGAAAAGTTTCAAATTCAAAATTAAAAGAATTGGGTTTTCAATTTAAATAATAAATTTTATAGCACTTCTTTACTAGAAAAAATACAATAGATTATGCCAAATAGTATGACAGGATACTCAGTCTCAAAGCACATAGATAACTTATGTGATGTAGCATGTGAGATTAAATCAGTTAATCATAGGTTTTTGGAGATATCTACCAAGCCCAATGACCTTAGTAATAAGCTAGATATATTTATTAGAAATACTTTGCAAAAGAAGCTCGAAAGAGGAGCTGTTGATGTGAGGTTTAAGTTTAATCAAACTTCGCTCTACTCATATTCGGTTAATAAGAAATCATTAAAAAATTTAAAAAATCTTCTAAGGGATCTTTCTATTGGAAATCCTAAAGATATTTCATTATCAGATATCAAAAATTTCCCTGGTATTTTTGAGAGTAAACAGGAGAATCAAATTTCAGATGCTATTTTCAAGAAAGTATTTCTTCAAGCCTTTAAAGAATTCATGAAAGATAGAGCCTTAGAAGGTGAAAAAATTAAGAAAGTCTTTGACAAAAAGATTAAAAAAATAGCTTCGTCACAAAAGAAACTTGAAAAAGCCATTCCTGCTGTTAATAAAACCAGAATGTCGCAGTTAAATTCTAAGATAAAAAAACTAAATGTTAATTTAGAGCCCGAGAAATTAAATCAAGAGGCTGCATTACTAATCTTAAAACATGATGTAGCTGAAGAATTAGAAAGAATAATATTTCATCTAGATTCAATGCAAAAAGAGCTATCTTCAAAACAAGCAAAGGGTAAGAAAATTGACTTTATACTTCAGGAGCTTTTCAGAGAAACCAGCACTCTCTCTGTAAAGCTAGATAAACCTTCTTTAAAGGAATTAGCTCTTAACATGAAGTTGGCAGTTGAAGAAATGCGTGAGCAGGCTCAAAATCTTGAATAGTATGAAAAAAGGGGAGTTATACATTATTTCTGCTCCATCTGGAGCTGGGAAGTCCTCTTTAATTCATGAAGTTTTAAGAAGAAGCTCTTCTTCAGACTCATCTATTGAACTTTCAGTTTCTGCAACAACAAGACCTCCAAGACCAAATGATGTTGATGGCCAAGATTATTTCTTTATGACTAAAGACAAATTTGAAGAGCTTGAAAAGAAAGAAGCATTTCTTGAGAGCGCTAATGTGCACGGGAATAAATATGGCACTTTAAAAGATTACGTCAATTCTAAACTTGAAGCAGGCATTAATTTAATTTTAGATATTGATGTCCAAGGTTTTGAGCAAATAAAACAAAAAGATATTATGAATACTTCAGTTTTTATAATTCCCCCAAGCATTACTGAGCTTAAATCGAGATTACTAAAAAGAAACGCAGACACTCCTGAGGTAATAGAAGAAAGGTTAAAGAATGCTATTGAAGAATTAGGCGGTGCGAACGAATATGATTATAAAATCTTGAATGAAAATTTTGATATGGCAGCTGATGAGTTATACAATTTAATTATGAATAGGGGTGTGCAAAACAAAGATGCTAAGCATATTTCAGAGATTTTAGAAGATTTATTGTCTAATTAGATATAAAAGCTTTAGAATACGCCCCCAGGAGAAAATTATGGCAAGAATTACAGTAGAAGGTTGTCTCGAAAAGGTCCCAAGCAGATTTGAACTAATCCTACTTGCAGCAGGCCGCGCAAGACAACTATCAACAACAAGCAGAGAACCAATGGTTGAGTGGAATAACGACAAATCAACAATTGTAGCTTTAAGAGAAATTGAGCAAGGTCTAATAGATAGAGAAACTTTAAATAAGACCTTAGAAGAAGATGTCTTATTGGATGAGTTT
>Ga0209630_10005051_pt1 | contig 11314 bp, 12 predicted proteins | sample COG_01_FD_184745 | JGI IMG/M metagenome (GOLD analysis project Ga0209630, IMG submission 184745) | Pelagic Microbial community sample from North Sea - COGITO 998_met_01 (SPAdes) (version 2) | ecosystem: Environmental > Aquatic > Marine > Neritic zone/Coastal water | place: Helgoland, sampling... | reverse complement strand
TGATTCATCCAAGCTAAGTAACTTTTTGAAAATCTTGGCAGGATTGAAATATTGAATCCACCGTAGCCATAAAGCAAAACAGGTGAGGAGGAATTAAGCTTTGTCGTTTTTTTATAGCTTATGTGAAGTGGTATTTTTGTTCCATCCTTGGATTTATAGAATCTTAGTTCAGAAACATAATCTGAGACTGTAAAGTCCATTAACTCTTGAGCCCAAAATAATTTACTAGAATTATTAGTGAGATCTATTTTGTGTATCTGGGATGGTGTTGTAAAATTTGTAAAACTAAAATATGTTTCAGTGTCATCAATATTTCCTCCAAAACCACCAATACTTCCTTTAAAATTTCCACTAAGTGTGTGACTAAAGGAGCCATCTAAATTATAAAAATTAACTAAAGAAAGTGTATCTTCTAGATATATAACAACAAATGAATTATTAATTACGTTAACACTGGAGATCGAGTTTTTAGTCTCAGAAATAACTTCTGACCATTCAGTACTTTGATCTTCTTTTATTTCTAATTTAACCACTTTACCATTAGGAGCATTTGCGGTTGTATAAAACCATAAGATATTTTCTTTGGAGGATATTAAGTTGTATGCACCAATAAGTTCATCAATTAGAGGAATGAATTCACCATTAGCTTCTAGCTGGATATAAACTCTATTTCTCTCATCTGTTCCCTCTCCAATTGATAAAATCTTATAAGGAGTATCTTTAACAACGTTTATTCCAAAACTCCATCTTGGATTTTCAGAATTCTTATAAATTAATTTATCATTTGATTGAGCAGTATTCAGAGTGTGGAATAGAAGTTGAGGTGCTTTATTGACTTCAAGAAGTGCTTCGCCATCTGGCTGATCATATTTTAGGTAATAGAACCCAGAATTATCATTTTCCCAAACAGCCCCAGAAAATTTTGTCCATAAAAGACTATCTTCGAGCATAGATTTATCTGCTATTTTCATAATCTTCCAACTCTTCCAGTCAGAACCACCATCTGAAATAGAATAAGCCATATACTCTGCATTCGGACTAATGCTAATGCTTCCAAGAGAAATTGTTCCATCATCTGAAAAAAGATTTGGATCAAGCAAAACCTCTTCTGCACAGGCGTCGCACGCTTTTATCATAAGTTTGCTTTGTTGCCAATTTCCATCATTAAAATAATAAAAAGTCTTACCTTCTCTCATAAAAGGCGTGCTTACAGAATCACTCACCCATATTTTAGATAGGTCAGCTTTTATAGCAGTTTTGGTTGCAGTATCTTTAATATAAGTCTGTGTGAAAGCATTCTGCTTCTCGACCCAAGCATTTGCTTCATCGCCGGTAAAATCTTCAAGCCACCTATAAGGGTCTGATATCTCAGTTCCATGCAGTATTTCTATAAAAGGAACCGTTCTTGATTTAGGGTAAGTAATTGAATCAGTGTCAGTAACTGTTTCAGTTGAGCAACTGAATAGGACAAAGAAAAAACTGTAGACTATAATATTTCTCATAACTTTTAATTTAAATTTTTTACTATTATGAACCAATTTAAATCAGCTTGGCAATTTGCATATACGCATTGGCAGTTTCTTGCAGTTTTGGCATTTCCTGTCTTTTTAGTTGAGGTAATAACTGCTTATTATTTAACCGATGCTGCGCTATTAATGGAAGCTGGAAATCTTGATGATATTACAATGTATTTTGAAGCTAACTCTTTACCAATTACGCTTCTTTCATTTATTTCTATTATTTTAAGCATTTCTTTCACCGGTGGAGCTTTTATTGCATTTAATGCATTAACCGAAGGTCAAGAGATCAAACCATTTGATGCTTTATTTGTTGGGTTTAAAAAATTCTTTCCGCTCTTAGGTGCTTTAGTGCTTTGTTATATTATCTTTACCCTTGGATTGCTAATGCTAGTTTTGCCTGGCTTCTATTTATTTGGCAGATTGGGATTAACTCCTGCTTATATAATGTTTGAAAATAAAGGCGTTAGAGAATCTATTGCTAAATCATGGGAAGTAACAGATGAGCACGGAACTATATTATTCTTCTTAACTTTTAGCTTTATTGCTTTAAGTGCTGCTTTGGCAATGCTACCTTTTTCAATCTTACCAATGGCAGCAGGCGGAGGAAGCTCGCTTTCTCAACTAGTTTTTGCAGGCCTGATTGAATATACCTTCGTATTCCCATGGGCTTATATATACTTTAGCTTGTATAAATCTATAAAGAACTCTTAGTAGATGCCATTAACTAAATTAATAATAAGGATTAATGCATGAAAGTTTTAGTAATGGGTTTACCTGGAAGTGGTAAAACCTATCTCACAGAAAGGTTGGTGCCTCTATTAAGTGCAGCCTGGTATAACGCAGATAAGGTTCGTGAAATGGCAAATGATTGGGACTTTTCAGACGAAGGCAGAAGAAGACAGTCACTTCGAATGCGCAGCTTTGCAGATTTTGAGAAATCACATGGTAGATATGTGGTATGTGATTTTGTCTGCCCTACTCAAGAAACCAGAGAAAACTTTGATGCTGATATTGTTGTATGGATGGATACTATTAAGGAAGGAAGATACGAAGATACTAATAAGTTATTTCAAAATCCTGAAAATGTAAGTTTTCATATTACTGAATGGAATGATCATAATCACGATGATGTGGCAAAGGGAATATTAAAAGATGTTTGATTGGAAAAAGCCAACAGTTCAAATGTTAGGTAGATGGCAGCCTTGGCATGATGGCCATCAAGCACTATTTAAAAGATGTGTTGCAAAAACTGGGCAGGTGGCTATTCAAGTCAGAGATGTTCAGGGTGCTTCAGGCGGAGATGGTCAGGATGATAATCCCTTTGATTGGGATACTGTTTGTAAGAATATAGAGGATGGTCTTCAATTGGATGGATTTGAAAGAGGTAAAGAATACGAGATCATGCTTGTGCCTAATATTGTAAATATTACCTATGGTCGAGGTGTGGGTTATGTCTTTGAAGAAGAGAGTTTTGAAGAAGCAATTACAGATATTAGCGCGACAAAGATCAGAAAAGATATGAGAGATAAAGGCAAAATCTAAAAATAGATATGTTTTCATTAAAAAATGTTCTTTCATTTATTCATCCTGAAGGCTGGAAATTCGCTTTAATATCCTTATTTATATCAACTTTATTCTTTTTTATTTGGCTTCCTATTGCAATTCTTGGTTGTTTTATAACTGTATTTATAATTTGGTTTTTTAGAGATCCTGAAAGAGTTACGCCCTCTATATCAGGCGCTGTATATAGCCCTGCAGACGGAATTATTTGTTTGATTGATGAATCTTTACCACCATTAGAATCTGGATTAGAGGCTGTTATGATGAAAAGAGTCTGTGTTTTTATGAATGTTTTTAATGTTCATGTGAATAGGAGTCCGATTGAAGGCAAAGTCAAAAAAATTGCCTATATTAAAGGAAGTTTTTTAAATGCTAGTTTAGATAAGGCTAGCGAAAAAAATGAAAGAAATGCTTTGGTTATTCAAACTAAGGAAAATATTGAAATAGTTGTTGTTCAAATTGCAGGTTTGATTGCTAGAAGGATTTTAAGCTTTATTAATGATGGACATAGGCTAAAAGCAGGTGAAAGATTTGGGTTAATTAGGTTTGGATCAAGAGTTGATGTTTATCTACCCATTAATGCTAAGGTTGATTGTGGTTTAAATCAAAAGGTTGTTGCAGGAGAATCAATACTTGCATCTCTAAGTTAGCCTATGAAAAAACCAGCTATACGAAATTTAATTCCAAATTTAGTAACCCTTTCAGGACTCTGTTTTGGAATCACTTCTATGCGCTTTGCGCTTGAGGGTCAATATCAAGCTAGCTTAATATGCATTCTGATTGCTGCAGTTTGTGATCTGCTTGATGGAATGATGGCATCTCTATTGCAAGCTCATTCTGAATTAGGGGCGCAACTAGACTCTTTGGCAGATTTTGTTAATTTTGGCATAGCGCCAAGTTTATTATTATATATGAGCTTGATGAGTGATATGGGTTTTATAAGCTGGCTATCTCTTTTACTCTTTATTATTTTTTGCTGTTTAAGATTGGCGCTATTCAATATTAATAATTCAGATTTAATGTCTAAGCAGAATAATTTTTTTAAAGGAGTCCCCACTCCAGCAGGAGCAATTTTAATCTTAATACCAGTTACTCACTCCTTTATTGGTTTTGATTGGTGGACGAGCCATCAAAACTTGCTAGCTTTTTATACTCTTACAATTTCATTTCTATTGATAAGCAATATTCCAACATATTCTCTTAAAAATTCTTCATTTCAATTAAAGAGATCTCATTCTTTTAGAATTCTTGTTGTTTTTTTTGCACTAGTCTTGTTATTAATAAATTTTTTATGGATTGTTATGTCCATATTGGCTATTGCTTATCTATTGAGCATACCTTTTTCAATAAATGGTTTTCGTAAATCAAAGATGTCCAGCGTGGTATAAAAATATTAAGCATGAGAAGACATCAACCCTAAAAGTATTTATAATCCTCCTTCCGTTATATGCAGATGCATTCAATAATGGGTCTGTAGCTCAGCTTGGTTAGAGCGCACCCCTGATAAGGGTGAGGTCGGTGGTTCGAGTCCACCCAGACCCACCATTTAACCCTTTAAAATCAATACTCTCAGAGGGTTTTACCATTTTCATAATCTTTATAAAACTTTGAACAGTTTTGAACAGTGAGTTATACTGTTCAAAATTATGGTAAAAAAAGCAAAGAAACACATACAAGTTTTTACTGGAATGTCTCTCTATAAAAGAGAGGGAAGTCGTTTTTATTGGGGATATCTGTCAATTAATAAAAGAGTCTTCAAAAAAAGTTTAGGAACTGAAGATAGAGTTGAAGCAGAGAAACTTCTCTATGAATGGAAGAGTTCATTAATGACTGGTGATGATAGTGTCATAGTTCCTATTGAAATGAAGTTTTCTACCTTTGCAGAAAAACTCATTAAGAAACAAATGGAGTATGACGCACCCCCAAGTGGAATTTATACATACAAGAAAACTCAAGGACTTCTTAATAGACAAAAAGGACTTCTTGAGTTCTTTGGTAATAGAGATATCAGAAAGATTTCAAAACAAGACATTGAAAGTTTTATGTCTCAACTTTCATTAGATGGAAAAACTCTGACAAGAGGAACAATCTATAAGCATATCAATATACTAAAACAAATCTTAGAACTTGCAGATATTGAAGTCTCTTTCCCTAAAATAAGAGGTGCAAAGAAAGCAGGTCAAAGAGGTTGGTTCAATCTTCAGAACTATAAGACTATCTTAGATAAATCCAATGAATTGGTTGGTAAAAAGTTTGAGATTGCTAAGTATAAGAACATACAGATTACAGAAGACTTTCATGACTTTATCATCTTCATGGTTGGGAGCATGTTGAGACCGACATTATCTGAAGTTTATTCATTAAAGTTTAAAGACATCAATGTTAAAGAGTTGGATGGAGTTAAGTATCTAGAATTTACCATGCAGAGAAAGAACCAAATGATGGCAGTTCAAACTTTACCAACGAGTTATTATGCCTATCGAGATATTTGCAAGAGAAGACCAGACCATAGTCCAGAGGATTACTTGTTCATGCCTGAGTATGAAAATAGAAGAACCGCAACAGGTCATATGTCAAAACTCTTTGGTCTCTTTTTAAAAGAAATCGGACTTCAACGTGATGAAGATGGAAATAAACTTTCTACATACTCACTCAGACATACTGCAATCACATTCAATCTATCTCAAAAGGGTGTTGATAGTTGGGACATTATGAGAAGAGCAGATACTTCAAAAGACATGATTGAGAGATATTATTACCCTCGTTCACAGAGAGATGAAAAACTGAAGGATTTCTTAAGATTTTAGAGGTCTACATAGAGTTCTAAAGTCGTTCTGAGACCATAACTGATCAAGATGATGTCGGTGGTTAGAGTCCACCTAGACCCACCATTTAACCCCTTAAGATCATTACTTTAAATATGACATATCTTGTCATTTCAATGCAGGAATGCAGGTTTCAAAGTCTTAAAAATACAAATCTGACACACTATCTATATAAGGGTTTCAGAACATCATTTTATTGAATATAAATACTATACATATATACAGTAGTAGAAATTTGTTGTAGTATTATTTGATGTCCGAGGTAAAGAGCATATTTGGTGAATTTGAAAATCCTAACGCCAAAAACGAAGAAAAAGTAATCAAAGATCACTGTCATGAATTCGTTTCACATTATCAGTCTTTTGTTGAAATTTTAATTATTGAAGACTTAAGAGATAAGAATAATAGAAGAAGCATTAATTCAAAATCATTAATTAGTAATGCAATGATTATTTATTTAATTCTTGAGACGATGATTTCTGAGTCGATAGCAGATTATAAAAACCAATATGGTAAAACTGCTTTTATTAATAGATTAGAGTCATTGATGTTTAATAATGTATTTGTGACCTGTAGAGAAGAACTTGAAACATACAAACATTTAATAGATGAAAAAAAATGTGAAGAAATATTTTTTGACGAGTGCACATAAATTTCTGTTATTTTTAAATTTAAATCTCATAAAGAAAAGTTTTAAATGAAGAAAAATATAAAAAAACTTAACAAAAAAGATGGAATTGCTTGGAAGTGGGAAGAAGGAATAGAAAGAGCATATTCAAATAAAGATGGAAGGATCATGCATGGTCATTATAAGCATTACCATGATGGCGGAACTATTAATCAAGTAGGAACTTGGATAAACGGACTTAAAGAGGGCGCATGGCAAACTTTTTATGAAAATGGACAATTATTTAGCAGGGGTTTTTATAAAAATGACAAAAGGTTTCCAAGTGATAGAGCATGGGATTTTTTTAAAGAGAATGGAGAACGCTTTCCAGATTCAATTCATGATGAGTACTAATGACATTGAATTAATGTTTAATTAAATAAAAACTAGACTGGATTCAACAATATAATTGTTATAAAATGAGTTAAATATGCAAATAGATATAATAAAAAATCTTAAAAAGATTCTAGAAAGTCTAGAAGACCCCAAACTATCTGAAAATGATATAGCACAATTTAAATACTATCTTGACAAAATAGAAGACAAATCTAATGAGATTCTTACAGTTAAAAATCTAAATAAAGAATATACTGAAAAAGAGGATCTACAAAAACAAAAATCCTTTAATGGTCTTACAGCGTCCCAATGGGCGCGTTCAAGTAAGAATGTTTGGAATGATTTGAGTTCGCCTAGAAATACAAAACATTTGGTTCATGGCGCAACATATTCTTTAAAACTAGCAGAGAGAGTAATTAAAAATTACTCAAAAGAAGGTGATTTGGTTTTTGATCCCTTTTTAGGAACCGGGACAACTCTTCTTGCTGGTAAAGCATTAAATCGATCTGGCATAGGCATCGAATTAGTTAAAAAATTTTTTAAATTTTCAAAAGAGCACTTAAATAAAGATTTAATTTCCCATGAACAAAAAGTTTTTAATGATGATTGTAGAAATCTAGATAAGTATTTAGAAGATGATTCTGTTCAATTGACTTTAACATCACCCCCTTATGCAGATTTCATCCACAAAACAATTTTAGATAGAAAAACCGCGCATAAGAACTCCGCCATTGTTAGCAAAAATAATTCAAAAACTAAACCATATTCTGATCTTAGTGAGGATTTTGGTAATCTTCCTTACGATAAATTTTTAAAAGAAAGTAAAATTTTACTTGAAAAGATTTACAAAAAAACAAGACCAAATGGTTACAATGCTTGGGTTGTTAAAGATTACAGAGATACAAAAAACAAGATACCCTACATTCCCTTTCATTCTGACTTAGCAAGAATAGGTGAAGAAGCGGGTTTTAAGTTCCATGATCTTATTGTATGGGATCAAAATGCACAAAGATCGCTAATTCTTCTTGGATATCCTTCAGTTTTTTACTCTAATCAAAATTGCAGTTTTATTGTAATTTTTAGAAAATCCTAATGTTTGATTTCAAATATGAATACGAGCAAGTGCTTGCGCATAGCATTCATTCTTATCCAGCGAAATTTCCAGCACTCGTTCCAAAACAAATAATTCAGAATCATTTAAGTAAAAAGAATCAAGTAATACTAGATCCATTTTCGGGTTGCGGCACAACTTTATTGGAGGGTTTGATAAATGGTCATAATGTTATTGGAAATGATATTAACTTTATAGGTAATCTAATAGCATCAGTTAAAACATCGCCCTATCTCGAAAATCACATAAGCAATGCTTATAAACATTTTGATAAATTATCTAAATCCAAAGTATATAATTCTGATAGGATTGTTGATTTTTACAATATAGATCATTGGTTTCAAAAAAATGTTCAACAGGAAATCTGCTTTATTCTAGATAAAATTGATAAAGAGAAGTCTCTACGATTACAAAATTTATTTAAAGTATCCCTTTCTGAAATCATCATTAAGGTATCTAATCAGGATAGTGATACAAGGTACGAGGCAGTTCAAAAGAATATAAAAAATGGTCAAACAATTAGTCTATATCTAAAAAAACTTTATATGAATATTGAGAAAGTGAAAGATTTATCATCTAGAATAGATCCTAAATTAACGAGTAAAATTCTTTGCCAAGATACTAGAAAATTAAAAGATATAAAATCAGATAGTGTAGATCTAATTATTACATCTCCTCCATACGCAAATACTTATGACTATTATCTATATCATAAACATAGAATGAACTGGTTGGGGTATGACTTCTCCTATAGCAGATCTCTAGAGATTGGTTCCAGACTTCAATTTTCAAGTAAAAAAGATGACATTTCTATTTGGGAAGAGGATATACATTCATTTCTTAAAGAGTTCAAAAGAGTCTCAAAAAATAAATCAGTTATTTGTCTTGTTATTGGCGATTCTGTTGTGAATAAAAAACTTTTTAAAGCAGATGACTGTATTTATGATTTATCTAAGAAACTAAGTTTTAAACATCTATACTCTAATTCTGAGTCTCTCTCCAAGAATACAAGAAAATTTAATCATAAGTGGAGAAGTAAACTTGATAAAAAAGAACATGTAATAGTAATGCAAGTGGCAAAGTAAGCGTTAATGTGCTTTCATTAATATGTGGAAGTCAGGATATATTATGAATGTTACGAACAAGCAACTCAATTTGTGCCTGTAATTGACTTGCCTGAACAATATAAAATTACTTACATTAGAAAAGCAGGTCAAAGAAAAAAACAAACCGGTTACTCAAGAAAATATTCAAATGAATGTAATAAAATTCTTTCAATTAAGGATCCTGATTTGCTTATCTCCTGTATCAAAGACAATGTTGAGTTTCCAATATTTGTTGTGGAATTCTCAACCGCAGTATTTACAAAAGATCATGAACTCCAAAGAGCAGATAACTTAGTAGCATGCAACAAAGCAAACTGTTTCTTCGTTAAGGTAAGTCCAACTAAAAAAATTAGCGTAACGGCAGGTAAAAATTTTGGAGGAGATATAAAATTTTCTTACCTTGAACCATATGCACTTTTGTTGCAGAAAAAGAACGATTTAGCATTTCATATAAATTGGGAAGTAGGTAGTGAAGATGCCTCAATGCTTAAAAAGGACCCCAAATATATGTCAATTCCTGATAATTTAGGTTCATGGAAGAATATTTTCCTAACAGTAACAAAATACTTAGGATCCCTAGAGAAATTAGATTTTGATTGGAAGCATAGTTATATTGAGCAACTAACAGATTTAGAAATAAATTCATGGAAGAGTGATCTTTCAAAATATCAAATTAGAGAGAATCCTAAAGAATTTAAATCCTCAAGAACTAAATGGGTTAAAGACTGTAATCTATTTAGAAAGAGTTATTTAGAGATCAACTTTAGAATGGGTCACGCCATGGATCCAAGCAGAGGAATGATGACTTATTATTCATTTTTTCACCTTTCAAGAGATAGCGTTTTATCAAAATTTAAAATGGATCTAACCAAGAAGACTTGGTATGCATCAACATCTCAAGAAAAAAATATTACTAACTTAATTAATCAATCAGAATCATTTTCTAAAGAGGATGCTCTAAATTGCTTTATTTTAGGATTGAACCTTCCTAATGGTAACGAATTGTTGAGATTAATAAAAACAGAGAATTCAGAAGTTATTGATATTAGTGATTACATTAAAAATAACTATAAACTTCTTAATAATTCAATAAAAACTCTCATGAGGTTCTCTTTTGCAACAAAACTAGAACATGAGAATTTTAATATTTACATTGTATATGGTCCATTATACGAAGATGATCATAAGACGGGAATAGATATAACAGAAATTCAAAAAACTAATTATCTATCTGAAGATATTATTTCTTATGCTTTTATTCATAATACTAATTTTTTTGATGACAAAATTTTAAGTGCCGTGAGTTATCCAGGCGCTCAGTCAGATATTATGATTCTACCTGACCCAGAACTTGGAAAGGCACAAAGAAGGATTGCCATTGATATAATTGCTTATGATGACAATTATCTCTATCTTTGCGAAGTTAAAGATCAAATATCTAAAATTAAATCTGATAAATTAAAATTAGAAAAATTTATTAAAGATGAAAAGTTTTCAAATGCAGCAAAGAAGTTCACTAAAAGATATAGACTTGGGAATAAAGAGTTAAAACTATGTCTGTCCTTTGCAGTAAATTCTTCAGAGAAATTTTTTGAGTGGATAAATAATACCGATTTAGAAAATATTGATTCTATCTGTGCATTTCTGACAGATGAAAGAAAACATATAATCTGGAATAAAGACGAATATCATTCTTATTCAACGAATACAATTCATTTATATGAACCAGCAAAATTTTAACTTTGCTATCAAAAATGAAGTAATACTCATATTCATCCGTGCTAACGAAAATAATTAATTGCCTTTAATTATATTTATACCCATCCCACTTCTTTAGAAGACCAATAATATCTCTATAAACAGAAAGTTCAGAATAGAGTCTTGCACTTTCATCTGTCAGACTTTCCCATGTTAGCCAGTCAAAATCTTTAGAACCTATTTTGCCAAGACTATCTATTTTCTTATCAATAGATTTAATCCTAAACCAAAGTCTTCTATCGTTATCATTTCTAATTTCCATATTAGACCCAAGTATTTGTTGAATATTTAATACCTTCCTTGTCACAGATCTTTTGTAAATCATGAAGAGTAAACTTCTCTTCAGAATTAAAACCCTTGTTCAGACAGTTCAAAAAGAACTTGGGTAAGTTTTCTTTATCAACAACGAAGTAGTATTCATACTCATCATT
>Ga0209630_10005048_pt1 | contig 11325 bp, 8 predicted proteins | sample COG_01_FD_184745 | JGI IMG/M metagenome (GOLD analysis project Ga0209630, IMG submission 184745) | Pelagic Microbial community sample from North Sea - COGITO 998_met_01 (SPAdes) (version 2) | ecosystem: Environmental > Aquatic > Marine > Neritic zone/Coastal water | place: Helgoland, sampling... | reverse complement strand
CGCGACGCGCGCCGCCGCCCCAGCCGCCGCCTCCGCGCGATCGACGAACGATATCATCCCGCCGAACCGTTCGCGCAGCGTCTCTTCGACGTATTCCCCGCTCAAACGCGCCAGCTCCGCGGTAAAGTACCCGTACGCGGCGCTCTCCATCGGGTCCGCGACCGCGCCGCCCGTCACCGACGCGATCGGCGACGTCTCCGCGATGGCGGCGCGAACGCGTTCAAAGTTATTCACGAGAAACGCGACGCCGCGGCTCCTCCTTCGGAACCGCGCGGAAGCCCGCGTTAAAAAGTCAATCACCGCGGTCCGCAGCCGCTCCATCGCGCTCTCGATCTGCGTCTCGACCACCTCCCCCGCGCCGGAGCTGATCGACGTCATCGCGCGCGTCAGGTCCGCGTACCGCCGCGCGACGTGATGCGCGGCGACGGAGGCGTCGTCGGCGGAAAACGCGTTCGATCTCGCCGCCGCCGCCGCCGCGTCAATCACGGACCTCACGTGCGCGTCGTGCGCGTTCTTAAACTTTGGCCACAGCGTCATGTTCACGCCGTCGAGGTACTTATCCAGACACGGCACTCGGCGTCGCGTCATGATGTGCTGGTGCTCGGTGTTGACGCGAAGCATGAGCGCGACGCCGACGACGTCGACGTCGCCGCCGAAGCCCGCGCCGGGCGCGCCGGGTCCGACGCCCAAACCCGCGGTGCTCTCTCTCAGGTGGTCTTCCATGACGACGATCGGCCCGGCGAAGATGTCCGCGAACACGTCGTTCGCGGCGCCGGCGCCGCCGCCGGATCCTCCCCAGAACTCCGCGCAGAAGAGGTACTCGAACGTCGCGGTGTCCATGAGGAGCTTATGCGACGATCGAAACAGCGCCTCGCGCGGGTACTTCGCGCCGCTCGCCTCGACGTGATGCACGATGATCGGCGGCGTCGTCTCGAGCTCTCTCAAGACGTCGCCTCTCGTGCCGAGCTCGAAAACGCTCGACCCGGAAACGTTATCCCTCCCCGGCGCGATCGCGGACGCGTTCGCGCCGAGGAGGTCGCTCCGCCCGGCGACGTCCCTTCGGAGCGCGCCCGAAGACGCGACGTACCCGGCCATCGCCTGTCTCAAAACCCGGCTCATCGTCTCCACGTACGCGACGCGCACCTCCGTGAGCACCTCCGGCGCGTTCTTCCGCATGAACGTGACGAGGTACTTGTGCTTCAGCAGCACGTTCTGCTGCATCACCTGCACGTTCGTCTTCGGGTTTCGCAACGCGTAAATCTTATCCATGAGAAACTGTTATTAGCGGGGCGGAGTCGGTCGAAACGCGTCAGTCGGAGTTGAAGGCATCGAGGCGTGAAACCGGAGTGAAACGCTCCGTGGGGTGGTCTGAGAGAAACGACTGCAAAAGTCCTTAAGAAACGGCGTTCACCACGCCAACGCGGTCGTATGGGAACCAGTGTAAACGTGAACGCGCCTCTCGCGACTTGGCCGCGGCTTTCGCGCGCAGGCGCTCGAGCTCCGGGGCGACGTCTCGCGCCGCCGCGCTCGCGCTCGCGGTCGCGTCCGTTCGCATGAACTCCAAGTGCCGGTCCAACTCCACGAGCCTTCGGAGATACGCCTCGCTGACTTCCCCGTCCGCGATCGCGAGGACGAGATCGGGCGCGAGAGCGACGTCCTCGACGAACGCGCCGAGGCTGTACTCGGCGGCTTTGCGATTCCGAAGCTTCGTCCCCATCGTGGACGACTGGTCTTGAAGCGACTTGATCTCGCTCGAGATCTTCCCGAGGTCGTTCTTGAACCCTAACAGCAGCGACTCCATCTCGCGCAGGATGGCGTCGCAGCCTTCGATCTGTCCGTGGAGCGCGACGAGGTTGTCGCTCTCCGCGACGTAGTCTTTGATGCTCTCGAGCTCCACGGACTGGAGCTTCGCCTCCACGGACGACGCGCGCTGCTTCAGGTCGGTCACGTCCGAGCGCATGATGTCGCGAACGACGTCGTGGTCCGCGTACTTCACGAGGTCGAGGTCTAGGCCGTCGATCGCGTTCGCCGCGGAGGACGCGTCGAGGGTGAGATCTCGCAGGTTCAGATGATGCATCATCGTCGCGTCTCCGCCCGCGGCGTCGTCGCCGTCGACCCGCGCGGACGCCGCGGACGTCGACGGGTCCGAGCCGGCGCCGCCGTCGCCGTCGCCGATCTCTCCGAGGAGCTCCCGGAGCGCGGCGTCGCGGTCCGCCATCGCGTCCGAGCCGCGACGAGGACCTCGCGACGCGCGCGGGCGAATGCTGAGTGCCGTCGAGTCGAGCTCGTCAGGTGCAAATAACTTTGACCCATCCAGTAGTTTCAACATCTGATCGCGTCCCCTTTCAACTGACCGATGAACATACGGTATCTTGGTTTAGGGCCTCGTCCTGTCGCGTCCAGTCTGGTGCGGCGAACGAAATCTGAGCTCCTTCCGGCAGAGAACGCCAGTTGGCATCGTCGCGCGGCACGCCGCGACGCACGCACGATGTCGACCGTCGCGTCGATCGCGCTCGCGACCCCCCGCGCGCCATCCGCGCGATCCCTCGCGCGCTCATCGCCCGCGCCCTCCTCCTCGCGCGGGTCGCTCGCGTCCCGCCGCGCGGACGCGTCGTCGTCGTCGTCGTCGACGTCGTCGCTCACCACGGACAAGGAGAAGCCCGACTGGGCGGGCGACGACTTCCTCAGCAAGGTCGTCGACGCCGCGATCTCGAACAAGCTCCTGTACGAGGGGCTCATGAAGCCCATGGCGCGCCGAACGCTCATCAACACCGCGGAGAAGAACGGCGTCGCGTGGCGCGACATCGCGTCCGCGCTCGACGCGGATCCCGCGGTGAAGGCGCTCTACGACGAGATAAGGAACGAAGACGTCGAGTACCCGTCGTATTACCTCCAGCCGTTCCACGCGTACAGCGAAGGGAACCTGTGCTGGCTCGCCGCGTTCGAGGCGGAGCCCGCGACGTACGCGATGGCGCTCAGGGTGTACCCGAAGGACAGGATCACCGCGGAGGAGGCGCAGCGGCGACTGCGCGACTCGTACACCTCGGCGCTGCGATCGCACGTCGAGAGGTACTCCCCGGGCGCGGCTGCGGAGCCGGAGCTGATCGTCGACGTGGGGTGCTCCGTCGGGATCAGCACGCGGTACATCTCCGACGCGTTCCCGACCGCGCGGATGATCGGGATGGACCTCTCGCCGTACATGCTCGCGGTCGCGAAGCGCGCGGACGAGGGGAAGCCGGGGTCGGAGCGCCGGGAGTGGAGGCACGGCCTCGGGGAGGATACGAAGATGGAGGACGGCTCCGTGGACGTCGTCTCGCTCGCGTTCGTGATTCACGAGTGCCCGGAGTACGCGACGCGGGCGCTGCTGACGGAGGCGGCGAGGATACTGAAGCCCGGGGGGACGTTCGTGATGACGGATAACAACCCCAAGAGCGCGGTGATTCAGAATTTGCCACCCGCGCTCTTCACGCTGATGAAATCCACGGAGCCGCACAGCAACGAGTACTACACGATCGACATCGAGGGGATGTTGACGGAGATTGGGTTCGAGCACGTGCACACGGAGCAGACGGACCCGAGGCATAGGACGGTGTTGGCGTCGAAGCCCAAGAAGTAACGTGGAAGACGGACGCGTCGAGTCGAGTCGAGTCGATTCGATTGATTCGGTTCGAGTCGATCGACGACGAAGCGATCGGATCGGCACTCTTCATCACGCCGGCGACGTTTTATTTTTCTACGCGAGATACGATAACAACAACACGCCCCCCGCCGCTCTAGTCCTCGATCGACGCGTCGTCGCGCGCGTCTTCCTCGCCGTCGAGCCATGTCTTGACGATCTCGTAAACGAAGAACGACACCCCGGCCTGGGGCACGATCTTCGCGCACGACGGCACCCACCCGTTCATCAACGCTTTCGCGCCGCCGGTTTTATACACGTGCGTCATGACGTTCACCAAGCCCGGCTTCCCCACTAAACCCGCCGGTATCGTGCCGCTCTGCAACCGAACCGTCGCGTTATACAACGGGAACGACAGCGTCGACGCGAGGAGGCCGGACGCGAACCCGAAGCACAGCGTCGGAAGCGGCCCCGCGGTCTCGCCGCCCAGCCGTTTTCGATACGCGGTCGAGAGCATGTCGTAACACCCGAACGATATCCCCGCGTACGGGACGACGCCGACCATCGCGGCGCCCCACCCGGCGTATAACGCCCGCACGCCCCCCGCTTTCGCGATCGCGCGCGCGGTCGCGAACACGTTCGAAGGCTTCCCAAGGTTCATCGACACCCGAGTGGAGACGACCTCGAGCGGGTACAGCAACGTGTCCGACGTCATCCCCGCGAGCGACCCCGCGAGTAAACGCTCCAGGTTCGTCGGTTCGCGGTCCTCGCCTTTCAGCAAGAACCTCTTGTACGTCGCGTACGCGAAAAAGTCGAACGCCTTCCCCGGCGCGCTCGCGACGCTGTTGGACATGTTCCCTTTGAACAGACCGCGCGCGCCCTCGGGTCCGCGCGCGATCTTCGACATCGCCCTCGCGAGGTCGCCGACGGTGCGCGGGCCGTTCACGTCGCCCGACGCGATCGCTCGCACGGCGACGACGTTTAAAGGGCTCGAGACCGTCTTCGACGCGATCCCGGCGAGCCCGCCGGCGAGGAGGTGGCCCCACGGCGACCCGTCTTTTCTGCGGTCCGGGATCGGCAGCCGCCGCGTGCCGACGTCGAGGCCCACCTTCATGAAGTACGGACTCACCGTCTCGAGTTGGCCTTGCGGGATGAGGATCATCATGTCGCGGAAATCCGCCGCGGTGAGGATCGCGCTGTCGTCGACGTACTTGAGCATCTGTTGGAGGCCTCTTCTGCGAATTTTCTTCCGCGTGTTGTACCGCCCCGTTCGCAGCTCCATGTTTCGGAGGTTCTTCTTCAGGCGCCAGCCGTAAATTTTCCCCCTCGCGTCCGGCTGCAGCGACTCGTACGACGCCTGTAACGAAATCTCCTTCGACCGCACGAACGCCGCGAACTCCTCGAACGACATCTTCCCGTCGCCCGACTGGTCGCCCTCGTCCACGAAGTCGTGCACGAACGCGCGCGGCATCCGCAGCGACTGCGCGAAGAGGTCCAGATCCTCTTGCGCGATGAAGCCGCGACGCCGCGCGTCGATCCGGCTGAACAGCTCCCGGAGCCGGCTCTCGCGCTCCATCCACGGCTTCCCTCTTCCTCTGCGACCGCACGTGGCCTTCAGACGCGTCCTGACGTCGTCCCACCGCGCCACCGGGATCGCGCCGAGGTCGGCGCCGTGCACCACGAACGCGTTCTCGACGAATCCGTCGTCGCCGGTTTGAATAGCCGCGCTCTTCACGCACAAGCCCAAGCTCATGAACGCGCTGCCGATGTCCGCCATGAGACCGTTCCTGTCGATCGTGATGACCGACACGCGCGTGAACCCGGTCTCGGCGTCGGGCTCGACGTACACGACGGTCTCGCCGATGAGCGCGCGAGGATCGTCGTCGTCCTCGCCGCGGCCGCCGGGACCGCCTCCGCGAGGATCGTCGTTTGAGGGTCGTTCTATACGAGCGAACGTCGGGGTGGAGTTCAAAGGCGTCAGAAGCGGAGTTGAAAGGCGTCGAGGTGTGTCGGGATTGAAACCGTGGGACCCTGGGCGGAGAGATGCGACGGGCAAAGTCCTTAAGGAACGGCGTTCACCACGCGATCGCGGTCGTGTGGGGACCAGTGTATAGAACGCACCTGACGTCGGCGTCGACGCGTCGGCGTTTGATGAGCTCGGAGGGATGATCGCGTTCGAGGCGGACAACGACGCGAACCGCGACGTCTTGACCGAGCGTCCGGTGAGCGTGAACCCTTGGGGCGTCGTCGGCTCTCGCGGCGTCGCGCTCGACCATCGCGACGTCGCCGCCGTCCACGCGCGTCGCGCGCGCGCCTCCATCGACGACTTCCTTTAAACTTATAACGCGGACGACGCTCGCGGCGTTCGGCGGTGCGGCAGATTCGCGAAAGGTCGCGAGTCGCGCGTCGCGTCCGCCGCGAGATGTCGATCCCCGCGCGCGTCCGCGGCCGGATCAGAGCGTCAGCGACGTCCCGCGCGTGCCATCGTCGTTCGTCTCGCGCCGAGGCCGGGCGGCGGCGCGCGCGCGCGGGGGTTTGGCGGCGAAGAAAACGCGTCGTCCGCCAGCGCGGTGCCCACAACGCGTTTCATTTTCATCGTTCCGACGCCGGGATTTTTGATCGCGAGGGATCGATCAAGCGAAAACGACGTTTCATCGTAATAAATTGATATTGAAAGCCGCGAGCGGCGCTCCCTAATCGGGAGTTTCAAAGGCTATCACTATTTCGTCCTCCTCCTCGCGCGCGCTCGCTCGCTCGCCGTCGCGTCCTCCTCCTCACTCCTCCGGACACCCGTTCTCGATCGCCCACCGCAGCGTCGCCTCCTGGTTATTCATCGCCGCGTAATCCCGAGTCTTCTTATCCCACGGGCAACCGTTCTCGACGACCCATCGCAAAGCGTCGACGTCGCCGGCGAACGCGGCGAAGGCGGGGGTCATGACCCCCCACGGCGCGCCCTGCTCTCTCGCCCACTTTAGGCACTCCAGCTGCCCCGCCTTCGCGGCGGCGGCGCAGAGGCCCTCGTCCCACGGGCACCCGTTCGACCGCGCGTACTTCAGGCACTCGAGGTGGCCGTTTTGGGCGGAGTACTCGCACGTGCGCGCGTCCCATCGGCATCCATTTTCGTGCGCGTAGATCAGCACGTCGAGGTGGCCGTCGCGCGCGGCGTTCGCGCAGACGCGCTCGTCCCACGGCGCGCCGTTCTCGTGCGCGTCCTGCAGCGCCGCGAGGTTCCCGGACGACGCCGGGCGCCAGCACGAGGAGAGTCGGCGGAGCTTCGGGGCGGCGCCGCTTCCCAACGTGACGTCGACGTGGGACGCCATCTGTGTTCGGATGAGATCTGGTTTTGGCCGCGGCGCGTCTGCCGAGACGCGATCGACGCGGCGCGCGGCGGCCGAGGAGGATGTATCTCGCGGGGAGAGCGCGAGCGACGGGCGATCGATATCGCTTTCGCTCGACGACGCGACGTCGAGAGGGAATCCGACGCGCGCGCGGGCGCGCTAGAGTGCGCGTCGCGGGAGGCCGACCTTTCGCATATGCGGACTGGCGGCGGAGCCGTTTGAAAGGCAATCCCCTGTTGGCATCCGTATTCTTTCCCAGTGAGCAATTAGTTCGCTTTTTTGGTACTGTACTACTACGAGTGGATAAAAGTGTCGGAGAAGACGAAGGGCCGTGATGAGGTGTGATGCGCCGATGACAGTCTCAGGTTCGAAGGTGTGTCGGGAGAAAAATTTTCGGGAGAATTTTTTGCCAGATCAGCGTACGTGTACACGTATCAAACTGTTTGCCCATACGAAATGAAAATCTACAACGTACTTTCGCTCGCGAGGTTTTTTTTTCCGGAAGCCAGGTATCGAGCACCCGCACCCGCCCGCGCCGCAGGCGGAGCGGAGCGAAGAAAACAAACGCTCCTTGTTTCACGGAGCGCCGTTCTCGCCCGCCCACCGCAGCACCTCCAGGTGACCGCCTTCCTCGGCCTTCTTGCAAGTCTCCTTGTCCCACGGACATCCGTTCGCTCTCGCCCACTGCAACACCTCCAGCTCGTTGCCTTCCGCTGCTTTGGAGCAAGTCTCCTCGTCCCACGGAGCGCCGTTCGCTCGCGCCCACTGCAGCATCTCGAGTTGCCCACCAGTCGCCGCCTCGGCGCAAGTCTTCGTGTCCCACGGACATCCGTTCTCTCTCGCCCACTTCAACACCTCCAGATCTTCGCCTTCCGCTGCTTTGGAGCAAGTCTCCTCGTCCCACGGAGCGCCGTTCGCTCGCGCCCACTGCAGCATCTCGAGTTGCCCACCACACGCCGCCTCGGCGCAAGTCTTCGTGTCCCACGGACATCCGTTCGCTCGCGCCCACTTCAACACCTCCAGCTCTTCGCCTTCCGCTGCGCGGGAGCAAGTCGACTCGTCCCACGGACATCCGTTCGCCCGCGCCCACTGCAGCAACTCGAGGTGGCCGTGAATCGCGGCCTCGGAGCAAGTCTCCCCGTCCCACGGACAGCCGTTCGCTCGCGCCCACTGCAGGATCTGCAAATCGCCACTCCACGCGGCTGAGGAGCAAGTGTTCTCGTCCCACAGAGCGCCATTCGCTCGCGCCCACTTCAGCACCTCGAAGTGGCCACCCATAGCGGCATGGAAGCAAGTCCACTCGTTCCACGGGCAGCCGTTCGCTCGCAACCATTGCAACACCTCCAGGTGGCCTTCACCCGCGGCTTCGGCGCAAGTCCTCTCGTCCCACTGGCATCCTCGTTCCTTCGCCCACTTCGCGACCTCCAAGTTTCCACCCTTCGCGATGCACGCGAACGTCTTCGCGTTCCACGGACACCCTCGCTCCCACGCCCACGCGAGCCTGCGGATCGACCCGACGAAGTTTCGCACCTTCGCGAGCTCTCTGCTCACCGCCGCGCCCGTCCACCTCACGTCGCCGACGGGCAATTCGAAGACGACGCCGCGCATCTGACGGTTCACCATCGCGAGCACCGCGAGATCGCCGTAGTTGTCGAACCGCGGGAGCACATGCGCGGCGAAGACGTCGGGCGCTTCCTCGACGAATCGCTCCAGGATTGACGGCGAGCGCGCGGCTTCGCGCAGCGATCGAAGCTCCTCCTCGAGCGCGGCGATCTCCCGCCGCAGGTCGGCGTTCTCCCGCCGCAGGTCGTCGGTGGATCTGTCGTCGGTGGATCTGTCGTCGTCGTCGACCGCGAGGCGCGCGCTCCTTCTGCGCTTCGGAGGCGCCATCGCGGCGTTCGCGGTAGGGGCCACGACGCGGACCCGCGGCGGTCGAGGACGTCAAACCCTCGCGTCGTCGACGTCGCGCGACGGACGAGCGCACGGACGCTGAGCGCGCGGTTCAAAAGTGTGGCAGGTGCTTCGGGCAGTGCAGGCAGCGCAGCGCCTGGTCTCGGGAAAACCGGCGCGCCGCCGCCGTCGCCGCGGACACGCCGACGCGCGCGCCACCGCACGTCGCTCTCGGTTCGATGACGTCCGCGCTCCTCTCCGCGCGCATCCACGCCCCGCTCGCCGCGTCCTCGGCGTCCCCGCGCGGCGCCGGCCGCGCGCGCCGGCCGCGCGCCCGCGGCGCGAGACGCGCGGCGCCGGTCGCGTTCGCCGCCGTCGTCGACGTCGAGCAAAAGTGCGACTTCGCCGCGGTCCCGGAGCGATGGTTCGCGCTCGACCAGCTCACCGTGAAGGGCCCGCGATCGAACGTGGACATCGGCGACCCGCACGACGCGGGGCGCCCGTTCGTGAAAGGGTGCGCGCGCGCGTCGCGCCGCCGTCCCCGCCCGCGTCTCGAACGATTTCAGATAAGATCGCGCGCTTCGCCGAGATCGTCGTCTTCTCGCGTCGTCTCTCTCCCGACACTCATCGTGCGACACCTTCCCCGCCGCCATCGCCTTCGCGCGTCGCAGGATGCAAAACGGCGCGTCGTCCTGCGGCTCGTGGGCGTGCTCCGAGGGCGGCTGGGACTCCCCGAACCCGCGAGGCAGCACGGAGTGGTTCTACGTCCTCAGCGGGAACGGCGCGGTGACGGATCCGGACGGGACGATGCACGCGTTCGGCCCCGGCGACTCCGTCGTGCTCCCGAAAGGCTGGCACGGGAGGTGGGACATCGGACGGCACATCCACAAGGTGTGGCTCACGATGGAGCACGACGACGTCGCCGGCGCGTCGAAGCGTCCGGTCGTCGTGTCGCAGCGAGAGATCCAAGCGCCGATCCCGGCGGTCGGGAAAGCCGGGAACACGATCTACGACGTCGGCAGCGTCCGCGCCGGGAGCTGGTCCTGCGGCGTCGGCGCCGCGCAGATCGCGCCGAGGAACGTGGACGAGGTGTTCTTCGTCATCGAGGGCACGTTTTTTCTCACCGACGTTGACGGCGCGAGCGCGCGGCGGTGCGCGCGCGGCGATTTCGTGCATCTCCCCGCGGGGTGGACCGGGACCTTCGACGGGATCGAGCCCGTCGTCGCCGCGTACGTGGACGTCGGCGAACTCGGCGCGGCGCCGCAGTCCGCGCCGAGGTACACGCCGCCGCCGCTGACCGGCGGCGGCGGCGGCGGCGGTCGCGGCGGCGGCGCCGACGACGAGCTGTACGATCCGGATAACTCGACGCGCACGCGGTGGGTTCCGGACGCGACGGGACTCGCGGCGTGCGGGAAGATGCCTGCTGCGGGGCCGAGCCGCGGCGGGGGGAGGCCCGAGCGCGTGACGAGGGGCGCGGACGGGGTCGTGTACGATCCGGACCAGTACGACCCGGACAACAACTGATCGAGCGAGCGGCGCGTTTGGATTGGATTTGTTTCGGCGGGCGCGCGCGGATTGATTTGATACAGTACATTAACTCCGACGCGACGATCGGTCGGCGCGGACGACGCGGGCGGGGGGGCGCGATATCATATCGCGCCTCCCGAGCGCGCGCGCGGCGGACGGTGAGATGCGTGCGATAGAGAACGGGGGCGCGATATTACGCGATCCCTAGCGAGCGGAGCGTCGGAGGGTGAATACACTCGAACGATGATTCATCAGCAAACCTCGGGACACCTGCAGCTCGCGCGTCGCGCGTCGCGACGCGCGCGTCCAGTCGTTCGGATGAAGTCGTTCGAAATCTGCGTCACGTCAGCACGTCGGGGCATTTTCTTGAGTCACAGACCGTCGAACCGAAAAAGGTCGAAAAAGTGCAAAACGAGATATTTACTTACCCCGACGCGGCGAGAGCTCGCGCGCATACCGCGGCGCGCATCGCACGTCTCGGGATCATCGCCGCGGGTCGCTCGAACCCGCGTCTCATCGCGCAACGCCGTGATTTCGCTCTGAAACCCCCGAAAACGCGCGCGCTTCGCGCCGAGGTCACGTCCGCCGCTTCGCGCAGATAATCAATCTGCTGCAGGCAGCAGCATTCGGAGAGGCGAATCGCACCTCGCGCGGCCGCGGCGACGATGCCGTCGAAGAGCAGCAAATTCCGCGGCGTGACGCTGTTCCGCCCGACGAAGAAATGGCGCGCGCAGATATCCGCGGCCGGGAAGACGACGAGCTTAGGGTGCGTCCTCGCGCCTTTCCCCCCTCCCCGCCCGTCGAAATCGAATCGAATCTTGTAGTCAACGAGCCCTCGCCCGCCAAAACCCAATTAAAATTCAACATCCATCGTCTCGCGTCCTCCCCCCCCCCCCCCCCCCCCCCCCCCCCCCCCCCCCCCCCCCCCCCCCCCCCCCCCCCCCCCCCCCCCCC
>Ga0209630_10005046_pt1 | contig 11326 bp, 22 predicted proteins | sample COG_01_FD_184745 | JGI IMG/M metagenome (GOLD analysis project Ga0209630, IMG submission 184745) | Pelagic Microbial community sample from North Sea - COGITO 998_met_01 (SPAdes) (version 2) | ecosystem: Environmental > Aquatic > Marine > Neritic zone/Coastal water | place: Helgoland, sampling... | reverse complement strand
CAGTTATTGTCAAAGAACTGCATGTAAAGAATTAAAATATAATCGAATTCACCATCATATGGAATTGTAAACCAGATAAATCTTAACTATTTTTCATCTTGTTTGTAAGAACTTGTCATTCAACTGTAATTGACTTGTGGGGTTGTGTGGGTTTTCTGAATCCACACCTAAACTGCTTTTTTTTTACGTCCTCTAACTTCCAATTTAGGGAGAACAAAATCACCCTGATAACCACCCTCAACAATACTGTAACCCGATGATTTCTTTTGATTGTTCTTATACTTTATCCCATCATCAACAATCGGTAAATTGTAAAAAATGTGGAACTCGTGTTCTAAAGTTTCTTGGTTTAATGACACTTCAATTTTGTCAATTAAACCCATCAAATATTCTTTATGAACCTCTGGTGACTTAAACTTTTTATTGTCTATTTGGTCACCAAATTTCTTTATCCAATCCACCCACTTGCGTTCATCAACAATGGTTTTCTTCTGTCCTCTTGATGATTCAAGGGCAGCAAGTACCTTTGTTCTTCTATCCCTCAAGTTATGCTTAATCTGGTTGAACGTATCCTCACTATCGTATTCACCCATACGGTAAGATGCCTCAACATCACCCAGTGTTTTGTCAATTTGGATAAGTTCCTTTTGATGTCTGGTAATCTTCTTATCTTCCAAACCCATTTCTCTGGTGTATGACTTATAGGTTTTCACCTTACCCAGATATTCATCCTTGAATTCTTTTTTCAAAATTGAGGATTTTGAAATAGTGTCCTTTACATTTTTCCAGACGAATTCATCAGTCAAATCGATGTTCATAGATTTAGTGTTGTTACATCCATAATCACCAACTTTTCCTCTCTTCCACTTCTCACTTTCTGGAATGCCACTGTTCTTCCACATCCTCGTTTTGTTGGCACAAAAATAGTGTTTCTCACCTCTCAATGGTGCAATTCTTCCACTCATCTTTGTTCCACATTCGCAAACCAGCAAATCCCTCAACAAGTAGAAATTCGTGGTTCGTGCATTCTGGTTCTTTCGTTCAAGTATCTTCTTTTTCTTATCTGCAACTTGTTCCCATAACAGTTCGTCAATGAATGATGGGCATTGAATAGTTAAAGTTTCACCACCCAAACTATCCTTGAATGTGAAGAACCCTTTATAATGTGTGTTATCAAACAAACGATTAATTGAACCCACATTGAACAAACTACCCCTTCGGGCAATTACACCGTTCTTGTCTAATTCACTCTTGATATCCACCTGTCTCTTACCACTGGCAAACGACTTGAACATGAATTGCACCCACTTACTTTCCTCTGGGTGTATGGACAGTTTTTTATCTTTAATTTCGTATCCATAAGGTGGTGGAGCACCGTACCAGAACCCCTCCTTTACCCTTGCAACTCTACCCATTCTTGTACGAATAGAACGCATTTGGTTTTCATAGGAAGCAAACGCATCAAACACTGATTTGATTAGTCTATCTGTAGGGTTTTCAAAGTCGGTGGTGGATTTGTTAGTGTAAAGTGTAACTGTATTTTTTGTGAGGGCAGTCTTGATTTCAAATTGAGTTTGTTCGTTTCTACTCAATCTATCATCATCAAACGCATAGAGATGTTCTATCGTTCCTGATTCAATTGTATTGAGTAATTCATACATCACTGGACGATTACCAAAGTCCTCATAATTTGAGGATGCAACTTCTTCATTCCAAAGTTTGTATCCCCTCACCTTTTCGGTGGTGAAACCAAGTTCAATGGATTTCTCAATGCCCAATCTTTTTTGGTCACCAAGACTTGTTCCATCTCGTTGTAACTCACTGGATATTCTGGTGTAGATATGAAGAACCTTATCGTCATTCTTCTCTAACGGTAATTTGTCATAATCTGTAATTTTCATAGTTATTAAATACCACAGAACACAGCATTCGTCTATTGGCAACAATTGTGGGTTTTTTTACCACTAGGGAAGTGCAATCAACTTTCACTAGGATTCGGGGGAGTGGCATATCTCTTTAGGTACTTGCATTCTTTATAGATTAGAATTCGTGTTGAAATATTTGGGGGGTGGGGCAATCACCTCTCCACACCACCTTCATTTAGAGTAGATGCAATAAGTTCTAGTTGCACAGGGTTGAGGATGTTGATTGCATCCTTTGCCTTCTCATCGTTGTAACCAAAGTATCTCTTTACAACTGATAGGTATTTGACAGTCAGTGCATCCTTCCTCTTCTTTGATTGCACAACATACTTCACGTTTTTGGGTAGGGAATGGAGTAGGAACTTATAGTGCAATTCCTTATCCCTAATCCTTTGATTTGCAGCATTCAGAATGTCTATTGCAGATGCATCGTCACTGAATAACCCTCTTTGAATCAGGTAAGGAGAATATGAACTTGGTTTCTCATCGTTCCAAATGTCCTTACCTGTAGTCTTAATCGTTGCGATGTATCTGCTGTAGGTCATTCTTATGCAATCTCCCCTCTTGAATTTGAGAGTCCAACGAGATTCATCAATTCCCTTACTGGAAGAAACTCACCTTCAAAAATTCCAAACTCAGTCAGTATGGAAGAATTTATCTGCACGACACTTTCTTCACTGTCCGTCTTTTTGAAGGATAACTGACCATCTTTGAAAAGTTCTTTAAGAGTTTGTAATCTCCGAAACTCCAATACAAGTTGCTCCTCTGAAAGTTTCGTAAAAAATGAATAATCATTGATTTCCATAGGAACAAACCGAATATCCTGTTGTTGCCTCTGAATAAGTTCCTTCTTCATTTCTTTGAGTTTCTTCTTCAAGAGTTTCTTCTGATGAGGACGTTCTGCAATCATCTTTGTGGTTATCTTTTCAAGCATTTCAATCGACTCTTCAAATGTTCGTGGAGTTTTCATCACGCAACCTCCTCTGGGATAAGAATGGTGTTCCCATCTTTTTTAAGAAATGGTTTCCAAGAGTGAAGTTCATAACCTTCTTCCCTATAAGATTTTGCTGAAAATAATCTCAAGACAAGTCTGGTTGCTTCTTCTACATCACCTTTCTCAATAGAGTTGTGTAACCACCACAAGTAGTCCTCTGGTATGTTTGAGTAATTCTCCTCAAGGACTTTGTTGAATATTGAAGTTTCCATTACGCAACCTCCTTGTATTCACGACTGCGTTTATCAATCTTCCAGCAACCATCATAAGTGATGTCTTCCATCTCAATATTTGCGTAACTACTTTTCAAAGTTGCACAATCCACAATGTTGGATACATAACCATCCCACTCAAACTGACTTGAAGAGTGCCCGTATCGCATCTCTTTGATTTCGTCATCGCATATCTCGATCATCTCATCGTCTAATGATGCGTAGATTGACCCATCAAAGTCGTAAGTCTCTCCATCTTCATCTGTTGCACTGTATGAAAACCCAATCTCGTGAGTGTGGTGTTTTTGCATTTCGTTCATCGCCATTTTAGTTCTCCTGTTTTGACGTTGTTTTGGAGGAGACTGTCTCCTCACTTTCTTTAATTATATTAGCAAAGTTTTACTAGGATATCGATTTGACTAATGCAGTTGTTTTGAATTCGATACCCTATTTGTTTCAAATGTAGTCGATATCTTCGGATATATTCATTTCCTTAAATTGACGTTCCATTTGTTTTTTGTGATTTTTGAACCACGATGGGTCACTCGAACTCGACCCGATAGTTGCTCTGACTGTAACTGTCTCACCTGAATCATTCTTCATATTCAACTTAACTCTGATGTGTTTGTTTTGAACCTTTTCAAATGAGGACGGTGGGTCTGCGAACTTACGCAGACCTCTCAGAACAGTTCTGATTTCCTTCCTACACATAGTTATGCAACCTGTTCTTCCGTTGTCTCTTCAAGACCTTTTACTTGTCTCCAAGTTTTGAAAAACTTGCTTGCAGATGCTTCCAAATAACTCTTCTCAAATTCTGCGTTAAGAGGTTCAATACGGATATCTCGATAGACACCCCATTGCTTCTCTTCAAAAGGAATATCCTCTGCGTTCACCTCTGGGTTATGCAAATCAGGGTGTGTCCACCAAGAACCTTGCATCTTTGAGATGTAGTCAGGAATTTCTGACAGAGAACAAACAACATAAAACCTCCGAGGGTCTACCTGACGGTTTGAGTCATCGTCACTGACTACCCGACATCCTGTCTGATAAACCGTGAGGATGTAATCCTTGCTTTCCAGTGTTTCTTTGATTTCGTGCTTCTGCACAATTGGGTCTTCTTTAGTCATTTTATTTCCCCTTTCATGGGATGTTTTGGAGGAGACTGTCTCCTCACTTTCTATAATCATATTAGCAAAGTTTAAGCAGGATATCGATTTGACTAATATGATTACTTTGGATTCGATACCCTATTTCTTTCAAATTATTGTTCAATCACTTCCACACCACGATAAATTGAACGGAAGTCATCAAGTTCAAGATGCTCATCTTCATCCTCACCGTATTCGTTTTCCATGAAATCCCTCTTCAACCGTGACAATGCGGTTTTCTCATCAATATCGTCATAAGTGGTAATATGATCGTCACCAAACTCGATACATCCAGATTGACCGATATATGCGAATGTAAAATTATGTTTCATTAGTTTCATTTTCTTTTCCCTTTCTTGGGGTTGTTTCGGAGGAGACTCTCTCCTCACTTTCTATATACATCTTAGCAAACTTATATGTGGATATCGAACTGACTAAATTGGTTTCCTTTCAATTCGATACCCTATTTCTTTCATAGTTTTGATTGTTGTCGTTGTCTTGTTGAGTCTTTCTGTATCCTTTCAAAATATAGGTACTTTTGCGTTTAGTCTGGATTGGATGAAATATCTCCCAATCGTTTTCCAAAAGTTCTAGTTCAGTCATCTTCATAATTCCTTCTTTTCTGTTTTGGAGGAGACTATCTCCTCACTTTCTATATACATCTTAGCAAACTATTCGGTGGATATCGATTTGACTAATATGGTTGTTTTTAATTCGATACCCCATATAATCGGGGCATTGGAGATGAACTAATGAAAACACCAAAATACAAATATAAAACACAGGGAGATGTTACTGCCTTTGACACAGCATCTTATCATTGTCTGGTTAATGGAGTTGTTCCAGAAAAAGGGATTGAACTGGTTCATTCAAAAGAAGTTGCACTCGAAAGTGCTGCAAGACGTTCCCAAAGAGACAACGTGTATGGAAGTGAAGATGCAGGTCACAATCGTGCATCAGCACGCATCAATCCAAATACAGGACGTACCCTTGCAAAAGGTATCCAGTTATATCGACTCTGGTTCAACTATCTAAAACTCGCATTGGAACTGGAGGAGATGAAAGTTTCTCTAGTGGTAAGAAATCAAAACCCCAAAATTACGAATTGGCGAACACAACCAAATGTACCGCAAAAAGTTATTGATAAAGCAACACATACAGAAGGCGGTTCAAAGTCAGCAGGTCTTGGAAGTCAGACTGCACTATTTCGTGAAAAACTTATCGAAAAGGTGAAGGTCAAAAAGAGTGAATATAAAGGTTGGGATTTGGATCGAGTTCTAACCGAAAGTTTTAATGAGTGGTGGTTTGGACACGAAGGTTGGGGATTTGTCTGGAAAACAGTTAATGGAAAGAGACAAAGAGACTTCTCACCATTTCCAAATCCAGACCGCAACGATGAGAAAAGAAGAGGTCACTCGCATCTGTTTGAGGGATACACACCTGCATTCATCGACCCAAAAGAGGAATTTCAAGAAAATGATGACTTCCTTTACATCCGAATAGACAAGACTTCTCAGAGAAGAGATGTCCAGGCATTTTTCAATGATGAGGTTGCAAAACAATTGAAGGGTGAAACTAGAAACCTGTTCAAGGTTATTGGTAAAAGTCCAAGGGTGAATAACATCCAAAACAACTACAATGCACTTGTTCTTACCTTGAAGGGATGGACACCAACGGAAATTCATAATCACAAGAACATCTACAATAGAAAAACCGATACTGAAGGAAGTGAACGTGGTGACGGTCTTCGTCCAAAATACTCAACTCTCAAATCATTACGAATTAATATCCTTAAATCTAAACGAGTTGGTGTGTTTCGATTAATGGAGGTGTGTGAAGGAAGGTTTGGGAATTCACCAGACACTAATTGGTAGATGAGAGTTAGAACTGAACAGTGGGGAGTGAATGCTTAAGGGTTGGATAGGAGAACTTAAAACAGGATTTAATTTGTGGGCAGGTTTGGACTCAAATCTTTACCACAGATTCCATGATGTCATTATTCCATCGGGTCATGGAACAACTCAGGTCGATCATATTCTGGTTTCTCCATTCGGACTCTTTGTTGTAGAGACTAAGAATTACAAGGGTTGGATTTATGGGTCAGCAGATCAATCCACTTGGACTCAAGTCATCTACAAATCCAAACACAAGTTTCAAAACCCATTAAGACAAACCCACAGACATAAGAAAGTCCTGTCAAAGTATCTGGGTGTCAAAGAGTCCACCATTCAACCTGTTATCTCGTTTGTGGGTGATGTTGAGTTCAAAACTGAACTTCCATCTAACGTATTACGTTCTGGTTTGAGTTCTTACATCAAACAATTTGGGGAGGTTGTATTCTCAGATGATGAGGTGGAACGAATTACTGGACTTCTATCAAATGTGAAATCTGAGTCTAAGGTTTCCAAATCAGAACACATCCAATCACTCAAGGAACGTCACTCATCCAACACCATCTGTCCAAAGTGTGGGTCAGACTTGGTGATGAGGGAAGTCAAACAGGGTGAGAGGAAAGGTTCTCAATTTTTGGGATGCAGTAATTACCCAAGGTGTCGTTTTACCAAAGAGATAAAACAAGAGAGTGGTAGCAGTTGGAATAGTAAAATCATCGTGATTCTGATTATAATTGGAATTATTTGGTGGGGTTTATACTAAAATGGGTTTGTTGCTGTTCTTTTTATTGGTTGGTGCAATCATCCTCTACCCTAAACTCATCCTCAAAGGCATTTGGGCAATGATAGTGGGGGCAGCAGTAATCTTTGGTTTAGTCATAGTCCTAGCAATTATGCTCGGTTCTACCCAGTGAGAGTTAGAACCAAGGACTGTTATGTCTGTAAGGACGCAAAGGAAGTCCTCTATCGGTGCCGATATCAAGAATTGAAGGATTGGGTGTTTCTTTGCGGAAAGTGTCTGACGGACGTTAAATCGAGTTATGCAGAAACGTATCAATATGGTGGAACTTGGAAGAGTAAGAAGAGATAAGTTATGGGAGAAATCGGAGGAATCGTTTGGTTGATAGCAACTGTTGCAACTTGGATCGGTTGGACTTTGGTGTTCAAGGAGACAAAACCATGGATGCAGAGATACCCATGGGTAGGTTGGGCAGGTTATGTAGTGATTGCTTTAGTTTATGTCCTCATTCATCAAGCATCAGTGCGGTGAGGCACCTGTCTCACTTGGGTTTACCCTGTGAGGACATTTCTATGAGACATAATAACTGTCTCAATAGGGTTTGTTCTTGACTTTTGAGGCACTTTCCTGTAGAGTCTAGAAGTAATTGAGACAGTATAGGAGACAAACTTGAAATATGGATATGCAAGGGTATCAACTACCGATCAAGACCTCACCATCCAGATAGATGCACTCAATGCAGCAGGATGTGAAACCATTCGACAGGAGAAGGTGTCTGGAACATCTGTTCAAGGTCGAGATGAACTAAACACTCTCTTAGAATTTATGCGTGAAGGTGATGAACTCATTGTCACTAGGGTCGATAGACTTGCACGTTCTATTCGTGACCTTCAGAACATCGTCTATGACCTCAATAAGAAGGGTGTAACGATATCTGCAACAGAACAACCTATCGATACCAAAACAAGTGCTGGGAAGTGTTTCCTCGATATGTTGGGTGTTTTTGGAGAGTTTGAAACTAACCTTCGTAAAGAACGGCAGATGGAAGGTATCGCAAAGGCAAAGGAAAAGGGTGTCTATAAGGGTAGAAAACCCACTGTGGACGTTCAGAAGGTCAAGGAACTGCGTGATACTGGTTTGGGTGCATCTGCGATTGCAAAGGAACTGAGGATAGGTCGTGCATCTGTTTATCGGGCATTGGAGACATAAATGGAGTTGATAGAGGATATTAGTTTTGCAATAGGATTTCTTTTCGCACACCCATTAATTGGATTGTTTGCGTTAGTAGTCCTTATGGTGCCATTAAATCTCTTATTGATGGTGGTTGGAGGAATATTCTCTGAGAAACTTCCTGACAAATGCATGCATTTCCATGAGAAAGTACTCGTAACAGGATTTTGGGTGTTGTTGGGAATCAACATTGTTTGGGGGGTTTTGACAGGAGAAATAAGTTTAGGAGGGAGAACGTAATGAAATTTACTGTTGTCGGAATTATCTGTTTATTCGCATTCAATGCATACGCATCAGATAAGGAACTTGCGATAAAGGTTCTCCAAACTGCGATTACAACCGTTGTAATGGAGAAGTATTCAACCATTCCTGTAGGGAACAACACGGTTCTGGGAATTACCCAAGTATTCCCTACTCCAAAAGGTACATGGAAGGTAATGGAACAAGGGAAATGTTACGCAGATTGGAAAACAGGTGGCACCAAGTGTTATTAAGGGAGTTTATAGAACCCTAGAGGAGGCAATCCTTCACGCAGAGGGATTTGCAGATGCGTTTGATATGCAGGGGTGTGTGAGGATTACACACGCACCAGAGGGTGGATTTGAACTGTTTGGTACAGGAAAACTTGTAAAATTAGTTTGACGAACTGATACAAAACGAGTTTTGAACCACAAGACTTACCCTTTTTTGTCACCTTTTACGAAATGTTACGCAGAATGAAAAAAGACGCACTTTGATGCGTCTTTTTCCGTTTCACTACACTCACACTCAAGAAGAGTTCATAATATTTCCGCATTATGCGTATCAAACAGGTCTTCCAGAGGTTCTTCTGATGAAATCTTTGTATTCCTCTGGGTAATCTGATGGTGAGTTACGCACTTGTGCCATTGCATCCCTCATATCGGGAATTGTTGTATGTTTGGTTGTAGTCTGTCGTTCAAGGTCAACATACTGTCTCGCACGAATCTCACTCTGTTTCCGTTGAAACTCTGTCTGTTGTTGATGCTGATGCATTAGAAACTCAATTTCATCACTCATTTGGATTTCTCCTTATCTTGGGTTTCTGTTGAACTGGGAGACTCCAACGGTTGTCCAAAGATATCTCGTGGTGTTCGATCAATGCGTTTCTTACCAATTTGTTGGCATATCCTATCCCAAGTCAGTTCGGGTTTATCTTTCATTAGACTTCCTCGTGTTCATGTTTCGTAACTGTGTGGACATCATTGTGGGTGTTTCAAACACATCCATATCCTCTTCACTGTGTTTCCAACCACCACCCAGTTCTCTTTTCAATGTGATGAAGTCCTTACCTACATCCAGACGTAATCGTTGAGATGTGTAAGACACCTCGTCTAATGCAGACATGATTTCTAGAAACAGTTCTCTTCGTTGTTCATCCGAAGCATAAGTTGGCAGTTGGATGGATTTCACAGTCTCACTTGAGTGGAGGATGTTATCCTCTTCTGGTGTGTCCTTTAGAACATCCCAATCGAATCTGTTCATTAGACACCTATGAACCTGAACTTAGGTTCTAGTCCTTCTTGTTGCATATCATTCACTATGCACCGTTGTACTGATTGCCGGATGTAATCACTTTCATTCACACTGATTGCATCACAAATTTCTTGAAGAGATTGTTTCACTGGTTCACTGAACCTCACACTTCTCTGGTAATTAAATTTATTCATTATTTTGTCTCCTAAGACTGTTTGTATTTGCACAAGTATTTATGCGTTCAAAACAGCAGAATTCTGGGGTTTTAAGGGGTTTCTATTGGGTTCTAGTCATTCATATGAATAAACCCACACTGGACATCTAGAACCAACTGGCAGTCCTTAAATCGAGACAAAAAAATGGGTGTGAAGCATCCAGTCAAACTCCACACCCATTACTTAGAAACCACAATCATTAATACTGACTGTTAGTAACATCTATTTATAGTACAGCAATTCCACCTCTTCTTGAGTTTGAGGAATCGGTTTCCAATAGTATGGACATATAGATGTTCTGGAGATTGATGCTGTCGCATCAACTGCTTCGCACATTACAGGTGAAGAACAATTACTACAGGGGTATAAACCACAATGATAAAGTTCATCATCATCATCAATAAAGTTATTCTTCTCTGAAACCCTACATAGCATACTTATATCGGTTTCTTGTGATTTGTGATTTCGCATCACATATAATTTCCAATAATCGCATAACTAAATCTGTCTAGTTTCTCATCACTCTTTGACGGTGCATCTGGTTCGTTCCACGCATCTGTGGATACACAATCCCAGATTGTTGTTGGCATCGTTTCTTCAAGAAAATCTGGATAGTGGTTTTGTCTAAAATCTTCACTCTCATCTAGTTTGTTGCAGTCACTAACAAGTTTGCGAATGTTAGACGCAGTGATGGATTTACCTCTCACAGTTCGGCATCCCCTAGCATTCATATCGTCTGCAAGGTGTTCGTATGAGTAGTGGTTTTTGTATGATTTGAATTCTTCTGGATTTTGAATTCGTTGAAGGACTGTATCCTTCATCTGCATAAATAGGTGTTCGGATTGTTGCATTTATAACTCCATGTGGAGATGCAATCACAATGGTCAAGGAGATAAGAAAACACCACTGTGACTGCATCTGCTGTCTGTAACTTGATTGTTACGAAACTATTTAGGAGTTCTTGAAACCCAAATGGGTGACCATGGGGCATCGAATTGAAAGAAAGATATTTCGATATCTCATCAATTACTCATTGATTTATATGGACTTTCTTACAATCTTGATATTCATATTCTCAATTTTTGGTGAATATCTTTTGTTCCTTTTATCATCGGCAATTTGTTTCTTTTTCAAGATGGAATGAATGTGTGGGTTTCTAAAAACCTTCCCTCTTGCAGACTTGTATCCGTTATCATTCAACCAGTTTGCAATAGATGGAAATGTATGCCCTTCGTCACGCATCCTTTTACAGATACTCCAAAGTTCATACTGATATGGTGAATAGTGAATAAGGGTTAGGTGAGATGCAGTAACTACAACCTCAAATGTTATAAAAACATCTACGTTTGGGTTATCAAATACCCACAGAACCCCATCATTCGACTGTGACCGATTTAGCAAGATTTCGCGGTTGATCAATATCAGCACCTTTAATGACAGCGACATAGTAAGCCAATAATTGTAACGGCACAGTGTGAAG
>Ga0209630_10005044_pt1 | contig 11331 bp, 8 predicted proteins | sample COG_01_FD_184745 | JGI IMG/M metagenome (GOLD analysis project Ga0209630, IMG submission 184745) | Pelagic Microbial community sample from North Sea - COGITO 998_met_01 (SPAdes) (version 2) | ecosystem: Environmental > Aquatic > Marine > Neritic zone/Coastal water | place: Helgoland, sampling... | reverse complement strand
TGTAAGTAAAATCATTTATTGCAAAAAAAATAGGTTAACACTACGGTTAGTGCATAATTGAAATCTATAACAAAAAGGAATCTATCATGGCTGTATCACTGCAAGTTCTTTATTCTACAGAAAATCAAACAACTTTTGATCATGAATACTATGCCCAAAAACATATGCCAATTGTAGGCGAACATATGGGCCCACACATTGATAGCGTTCTTGTTATTAAAGGGTTAGCAGGCGGCAATGACACCCCAGCAGGCTTCCATGCAATAGCTACAATGACTTTCAAGGACCAGGCTGCATTAGATTCTGCACTCGCCGCAGCAGGGCCAGCGTTGGCAGATATTCCTAATTTCTACAATGGGCAGCCGCAAATGCTCTTTGGTCAAGTCCAAGGATAAAACTAAAAAAGCTCTGATAATTAAAATAATAATCCCAAACGACTTGAAGGCAGTAAGGTCATAAAGACATTTTTGGCCTTAGGTCCTCGTTGTCATGAGTTTGGCTCAGTAACCCCTGAGTTAGGGTCCGAGATACAGCTGAGTATATCAAATCGTACGAACGGCTAGGATACCACCCTGTTAGACTGACACCGCTGTTATCTATTTTGATCTGATGTTTCATTGTGGGTAGAGAATTAGGAATTTATTTTTTCCCAATTAAATCAAGCCACTACAAGTGTGTAGTGGGAGAGGAGCAGAAGTCCGCCGCCATTAGGTGGATTTAAGGGTTTGCTTTAATCACGGAATCTGTCAATTCTTTTTAGTCGGAATGGATTGAGACCGATTTACTGATTTAAATTTTTATGTTACATTTTTGTAAACAGCCAAAGGAGTCCCTTTTTGGAATTTAGTATTCAGTTATCTGCAGACTACCCTGAAAAGTCCTATGGTGGCGATCGAGTTTATACTGATATGCTTAACCAGGCACTATTAGCGGATCAACTTGGTTTTGACGCCGTTTCAGTGACTGAACACCACCTTATTAATTGCTTAATGATGCCAGCGCCACTTCAATTCGCAGTTAAAATCGCTGCCCATACTAGCCGGATCAAGATCATGACTTCAATCGTGGTACTGCCGCTTCACGATATGCGCACCTATGCTGGTGAAGTGGTTGTAGCTGACATTCTAACCGAAGGGCGCTTAATGCTGGGCGTAGGTCGCGGCGCCTTTAAGTACGAAATGGAACGACTGGGAGTGCCGATGGAAGAAACTCAGGAACGCTTCAATGAATCACTGGCGGTATTACAGGCCCTTCTCTCCCAGGAAGAAGTTAGTTGGGATGGTGATTACTACCATTTTGATGCAATCACCATCATGCCACGACCGCTAAGTCCTGGTGGACCACAGATGATGATGGCGGTTATGAATCCTGAAGGTATTTATCATTGTACCAAACGCGGCTTTCACATCCAGACAACGCCTCTTGCCGGAAACCACCAACTGTTGCTAGACCAAGTCAACAGTTTCAAACGAGCCAAGAACGAAATGGGCGAAGTAGGTCGAGATCAGACACTAACACTTTCGCGGGTTGCCTTTACGACCAAGAATGAAGCCGACCGTCAACAAAAAATCAAGGTTGCAAATAGCTATTACAGCCGTTTTGACAATATCCGTTACGGTCCAGGTGTCGTAGACAACGGGATGATCCGTGAACTTCCAAGGGAACAAACACTAGACGAGTTGGCAGAGAACGTATTGATTGGTTCGCCACAAGAGATGACCGACAGGCTTGGTCCATACGCAGATCTAGGCATCGATCGCGTAATCTTAAATATTAATTTTGGCTGCGATGCGCAGGAAACTCTGGATTCAATTCAATTATTTGCCGAAGAAGTTATGCCCCATTTTACGGATGGCCTCGTGACGGTCACTCCCGAATGAGCAGGCTCGTACCCCATGTTCTAAACTAAACCTAATAGGAGGATCATAATGCCAATAATTCGTGTTGAAATGTTTTCAGGACGTAGCGTGGATCAAAAACGCGCTCTTGTTAGAGAATTGACGGAAGCCTTTGTGAACGCGGCAGGTGGTTTACCGCAAAGTGTACATGTCGTTATTACAGATGTGGACAAGAGCGACTGGGGGTCTGGCGGGCAGTTGAATGCAGACAAGTTTCCAGATTAAGGACGAAATCATGAGCAGTGTGATTGATTGCGAATACTCTCTTCAAGGTGACGGCCCACCATTGTTTCTGATTCACGGAATAGGCGCAGCGCGTAATGCCTGGGAAAAATCCTTACCGATCCTTAGTAAACACTTCACGGTTGTGACGTACGACCTTCGCGGCCACGGCGTTTCACCTAGGCCGGAAGGTGAGTTTGGTCTTGCGGAACTAGTTGCTGATTTGGAACGGGTTAGGGAGAGGACAGGCTTCGAAAGCGCTCATTTCGCAGGTCACTCTCTGGGTGGCATGATCGGGCCTGCCTACGCGATGAAGCACCCAAAACGGGTTAAATCCCTAGGTCTTCTTTCGACAGCAGCATTTCGCACTGAGGAGGACAAGGCCAAGGTGTGGGGCGTGGTGAATGGGATGGAATCAACTGGAATTCCAGAGATTTTGAAAACCCTAACTTCACGCTGGTTCACTGATAAGTTTGTCACCTCTCACCCTGACATCGTTAATGCCCGACTGGAACAAGTGGTGGGGACAGATCCTAATATCTTCCTTAATGTGTTCCGTATTTATGCTGGGACAGAAATGGGGCCTTGGTTACACGGTGTAACGGCACCGTCTCTCGTACTCACGGGGGAAAATGACGGTGGCTGCAATCCTCGCCTGAACCGACTGATTGACAAGGCATTACCGAACTCAAAACTTGTGATCCTACCCGAACTAAAACATTCGATCCTTCTGGAGGGAGGTGATATTGTTGCCAGACACATTATCCAATTTATCTCCGAAGTGCCTAAGATGATCAAATCATAGATTTTTACCTCGGTCTTTCTATAGAAAAGACTGAAACTTGGAAGCACCGAGAATAACAGCAAGTTCACTCCCGGCAAGCACCAACCCAGATATAAGCGTAAGCCAGATCAAAATCTGCTGAAACTGCTGATCAGACAGTCGCTGAAAAACTCTAATGCCGACTTGCGTCCCCACTACCGATGACGGCAATGCGATAGCCACCAAAAGCAAAATATGGACATCCAATAAACCGCGCCAAGCTAATAGCATAAATACCAGCGACAACACCAGCATATTGAAACTTTGAATCACCGCACGGCGCTGCACCTTGGGCCAATCATAAAGCGATACCCACATGGTCAACAACGCCCCGGAAAGCCCTGCCAGCATGCCTAATACACCGCCAATCCAGCCCACCGCCATATCCACGGCAAGATAGTGACGGCCCAGCTTTGGTAAGGTTTTTTGGAAAGAAAAATAGCCCCCGAACAGGATCAGCAAGCTGGCAACAAGTAGCTTTAGATGATTGACATCAACCAGATCAAGCAACCAGACACCAACACCAATGCCCACTAGTGCAGGCAGTAAAAACCGCCACAGGTTAGCCATATCAACCGCTTTTCGTACAGCGTAAATGCCCTGTGCCCCCCCCACCAGCGACATGATCACCACGACAATCACTGCGTCTATCGGCGGCATTACCGCAAGCCACCAGCCCAGCGCAAATAGGCCGGTGCCAAAACCGGATAACCCACTGACAAAGCCGCCCGTAAAAGCACCAATGATTATGAAGAAAATGATCTCGATACCCATCAGGGATATTTCCAGACGCATGATTTATGGAAAATTTTCGTCATCATATCGTAAAATATTCCAATTTAAATCAATGGTTTACACATGAAAAACTACTCTCACTCCACTTTTTATACCTTATAACCTATTGTTTTAATTAACTTTTATAAAAGGTATGTAAGTAGTTTGTAAGTTGTTACATTCAAACTCATAAATTCTGTTTCAAAAAAACCTATTGTAATTCAATAGTAACGTTAAAAATAGTTAAATACTTTGTAATTATTTTGTAACTTCATTTCAAAACTTTCCAATTCCACCAAACAATACCTGGGACTATTAACGCTGTTGGCAACACCCACCATATCCATACAGGTTCAATATCAACATTAACTACTAAAACAGCCGTAATCACAGCAATCGTGCCACCCATCATATTGGTTAGGTGTTTCGCTATTCTTTGTTTTCCCGTTGCTGTTTTATTCTTATGACTTTTATAGTCACCATAACCCAAGAAAACCGCTAAAAACCCAAAAATTAGAAGCACTATGTATTGCGAGTTATCGTTTGTGAAGTAAATCGCAGCCAGTATCAACATCCCTAGTCCTGATAAAATCATCAAACCAACAGAAGCCCAATCTAAAATAGTAGCTATGCCTTTTCTGTTTCTAGCAAACCGTATACCCGCGAAAGCTTGGTAAAAAGAAAAGATAGCTATAAGAAACAAAAAGATATTGTTGGTGAAAGCCGACATGGGAATTGCTGTTAGGAAGATAACAAGCATGCTCCAAAAATATGTTCTACCAGAAAGCACATGAATGCGTTTACCTTTTTCCGAGCAAACTGCTAAAGCAGAGCTAAGCAGAGCAAATATTCCAGCTAGGATATGTATTGATAATAAAATTTGCATCATAAAAAGTTTCTAATTTTCACTTTATTCCCACTCAATAGTACTATGCCTATTTTGTGTTTAAAAACAATAGGTTAATCTTTGTTTGTAACTAGCTTGTAACATTGCAAACAGAAAAACCCTCCCCCAATGAAACTACGACACCAGTACTAAGTGCCCGAGGCCCGAGGCGCGCGGCACATGGTTCACATATGCTCATTTAAGTATTTACTATGTCATTTCTTTAAAATTTTAAAAAGATATTTCCGACCGAAAATAAATCGACTCTCTATATCCAGGCAATGGTCTTGTTCCGACTTCAAGCCCTAAATTAAGCCACCAATTTTCATTTAACATCTTATCATAATCTGCCCCAAGCTTTTTATTCGAAGAATTGCTGTTACTCAAAGATATATCATACCTGGTATTATTATTGGGTTGATAGCTTGTGCCAATATTAAAGCTAGTTTCATAGTTTGCATCACTATATTGAATTCTTTCAAAGTTTGATGACAATAACCATTCATTATCAAAGTCGATATCTGTCCCCAATCCTATACGTAAATTTTCAGTTTCCTTTTTGTCAAAATTTAAAGAATATTCCGTGTTCGGGTAAACATTATATGCAAGAATAGGGTTAGAGTAGTCGATGATACTATTACTATATTCAAGGCGACTATTTGGTTTTAGTGTCAGTTTACCAATCTTAATTGTTTTGTCGAGTTGCAATCCTAATGACGCTTTCGCTATATCACTTTTCTGTTCTCCATAATTAATAGCAGCGACTGTCCCACTTTCGGAAAAACTGGATAATTTTGTAACTGCGGCGTCTATTTTAACATAAGGTGACGTTCTTAAGTTTTTGTTGTTAAATTCAGCACCGTATAAAATAGTCCCAGAAATTTGTCTGCCATTTCTTTTTCCTAGAAGTGTTCCTGAGGCATGATTTCTGTTTTGTTTTAATTTTAATGCACTAATACCTACGACGCCATCGATGTACGATTTTTGACCAAATTGGTATGTACTGTAGAAAGATGTGGTATAATTATTGGTATCTAGAGTTGAACCTGAAGTCCCAATATTATCGTCGTCGTTTGCAATCCTAATTGCGGTGCCATACAACAGCTTGGGTGTAGCTAATTTGTCAAACCCAAGTGTTACCCCATGGCTTTTAAATTTTTTCATAGAAGAAATGTTAGTTGTTTCTATTTTACCAAAAGTTATACTGCCTTCACTCCACATTGCCCAATCATCGGGTAAAAACGTGGCTGGCTTTTTCTTAGTTCTTACGGACTTTATAGCATTGGATATATCTTTAAATTTCTGATTTTCAAAATTAATTTTTATTCCATAACTATAGCGATTACTTTCTTCTTTATTCCTACGAAGCCATTCCATCCTTCGCAAGATTGGAGTTGTTGCATGCCTAATTCCTCTTTCCGCCGCTTCCAATTGGCCCTCGATAAGACCTACAACATCTTTTTCAAGTAAAGGGTTTGTTAGAGACGTCGCAAGATATTCGGCAACGAATGTTTTATTTGATGCGGGTATTACATTGTCTGAATAATCTTCGACAGTTGCTCCTATCGAGGCGTAGATAACTTGCTTACTAGAGAAGTTACTGGTGGGGTTAATTGTAATAATCGTTTTTGCTGAATTAATGGTTGCGGAAAAGGCTAAGTCTGAACCATTCTCATCAGTTTCCTTTAGTGTGATCAAGCTTCCGACATTGGAGCTTGTTAATTCTGAATTATCAAGATTTCTCACAGCTTCTGAGAAAGTAAATGTAATGTCGGAATCGGTAGCAATTGACGCTGTAATCACAGCATCAATTGAAACTGTTGGTGGCAATGAGTCGCCGGTTGTAAAAGTAGCGGAAGCTGCTGTAATTGCATTATTATAAGTGTCTTCAACCGTCGCCCCAATGGCCACATAAATAGTTTGACTGCTAGACAAATTACTTACTAGATCAATCGTTATAATCTTGCTGTCTGAATCTATAGTGGCATCAAAAGCAATATCAGAGCCACTTCCGTCGTTTTCCTTTAGGGTGATTAAGTCATCGACATTTACATTGTTTAGAGCTGAATCGTTAACTAGTCTAATCTCCTCATCAAAGGTCAAGATTATGTTTGTATCCTCAGCGACCATTGTTGAAGAGTTTGCTGGACTAAAAGTTAAGATTGGGGGGGTTGAGTCTACAACACAAAATGTGCCAGATGTTGCACTCATTGCATTGTCTGAGAGATCTTCTACTGTCTCGATAGCAACGTTCACCACTTCACCACTAATAAAATCGCTATCTGGATTAATAGTGATGATTTTCTTATCTGAATCGATCGTTGCAGTAAAAGCTACTGGAGAGCTGTCAGACGTATATTCAAGTGTAATTAAATTTCCTACATTGGTATCAGTAATTGTTGTATCATCAGAATTTCTAACGGCTTCGCTAAAGGTCAGAGACACGTTCGATGATATGGGAACACAGTTTGTTGAATCAGGAGGAACAAAGGCTACTGTTGGCGCTGTTGAGTCAGCTGCTGTAAAAGTAATCGAGCTCGCACTAATAGCATTGTCAGAGTCGTCCTCGACCGTTGCTCCAATAGCAACATAAATGACTTGCTCACTAGAAAAATCAGTGTTCGGGGCTATGGTTATAAGCTGTTTGGAGTTATCTATCACAGCATCGAAACCGATATCAGTTCCACTCGAGTTGGTCGTCTTAAGAGTAATTAAACTATCGACATTTGAATCTGTTAAAGCAGTGTCATCCGTGTTTCTAATTGCTTCATCAAAGGCTATGGTAATGTCGGAATTGACAGCTACTCCTGTTTTAGAATCTGCGGGAGTGAAGTCTAGATTAGGAGCCGTTGAGTCAGCTGCTATAAAGGTTATAGAACTTGCGGTGATAACATTATCAGAGCTATCCTCGACCGTCGCACCAATGGCCACATAAACGGTTTGTTCACTTGAAAAGTTACTATCTGAATCAATAGTAATAATTTTCTTATCAGAATCTATAGTCGCATTGAAGCCTATGTCAGATCCATTTTCATCAGTATCCTTTAAGGTAATTAGGTTATCCACATTGGTACTTGTTAATGCCGAGTCATCGGTATTCCTGATAGGCTCACTAAAGGTTATTGTTATGTTATCCGTAACTGGTACGGGATTTTCTAAATCTTGAGGATCAAAAGTTAGTGTAGGCGAAACGGAGTCAACCGAAGTAAAGGTAGCGGAGCTAGCACTAATTGCATTATCGTATGCATCTTCAACTGACGTTTCAATGGCAACATAGATGACCTCTTCACTCGAAAAATCACTACCTGGATTTATTGTGATAACTCTTTTGGCAGAATCTATAGTGGCGTCAAATGCTATATCATTTCCACTTGAGTTGGTTCGCTTGAGTGTAATTAAACTATCGACATTAGCGTCTGTGATTTCAGTGTCGTCATTATTTCTTATGGCTTCGTTAAAGGTTAGAGTTATGTTTGCATCCTTGGTAACACCCGTCGCAGAATTTAGGGGATTAAAGGTTATTGTTGGAGAACTTGTATCGCTAGTATCTGTGTTTCGAGCAGTAAAGGTTGCTGAGGATGCGCTGATGGCATTATTTGCGTCGTCTTCGACGGAGGATCCCATAGCAACATAGATTACTTGCTCATTAGAGAAGTCACTATCTGGATTGACAGTAATAATCTTTTTGTCTGAATCAATTGTAGCATTAAAAGCAATATCAGATCCACTTGAATTAGTTGTCTTGAGAGTAATCAGGCTGTCCACATTAGTGTCAGTGAGTGCTGAATTATCAGTATTTCTTATGGCTTCACTAAAGGTAAGGGTAATATTAGAATTCACATCAACATTTGTGGATGAATTAACAGGACTAAATATTAAGTTAGGGGTGAGTGAGTCTATCGCTGTAAAAGTGGCGGAACTGGCACTATTGGCATTCCCAGAACTATCTTCCACAGTTGTACCGATAGCAACATAGATTACTTTTTCACTAGAAAAGTCACTGTCTGGATTGACAGTAATAATCTTTTTGTCTGAATCAATTGTAGCATTAAAAGCAATATCAGATCCACTTGAATTAGTTGTCTTGAGAGTAATCAGGCTGTCCACATTAGTGTCTGTCAATACAGTGTCATCAATATTTCTGATTGCTTCATTGAACGTCAGGGTTATATTCGAATCTACCGCAATTCCCGTTGCCGAATTTGCCGGGTTCCAAGTTTCAGTTGGTCCTGCGGTATCTGCCACTGTAAAGGTTGCGGAAGCAGCACTAATTGCAGTTTCACACGAATTTTCTAAAGTAGTCCCAATAGCCACATAGACGGCTTGCAGACTAGAAAAATTACTATCTGGATTAATGGTTATAATTTTTTTTCCCAAGTTGATGGTAGCATCAAAGCCAATATCGGAACCACTAGAGTTGGTATCTTTAAGTGTAATGAGACTATCAACATTTGAGTCAGTGAGTGTGGAGTTATCAGTATTTTGCATTGCAGTATTAAATGTTAAGGTAAGATTTGAACTTGAGGTAAAACCAGTAGAGGAATCTGTTGGATTGAATGTCAATGTCGGTGAAAGAGTCGTGGCTATCGAACCACTTCCAACCGTTGAAGTCCCCGAAATATTCATTGCTAAACAGTTGGTATACCAGGTTCCCGAGGAAGTGATTTCAAAGTCATTGTCAATAGCTATGGCGTTTGTCGATTGCGCAGCAGAAGTTCCACCTAACGTAACATCATAAAAATCACTTGAGTCTCCAGTGCCTCCAGTGACAATAACTGATGTGCCGTCAAACGTAACTTTTCCGGTACCAGAAACAAAACTGTCATTGTTTGTCCAGTTTCTGGCAACATTGATATCATTGTTTCCTGCATTCAGAGTACCATCTGTGATTGTAAGAGATCCATTCACATCTAGATTAGAATTTAAGGTAATTGTCCCAGAAGTGTTAAGTGCTAGATTATAGTATGTATTTCCATAAATTAACCCAGTAGCTGTTCCATCATAGGTAATGGTTCCTGAGTCGGTATCTTTTGTTGTAATAGAAAGAGTTTCGCTTCCAGACATTTGTAAATTACCATTATTAACGAGAGTTGACGCGGTTAGATTATTACCATTAATATCCAGAGAACCGCCCAAATTAATTGTTAACGTATTTGAGATAGTTGTCGATCTTTGAAGAGAGGCATTAGAATTTGAGATTGTAACTCTATAAAAGTTTGATTTACTATCTATTGTCTGAGATGAACTACCATTAAAGATCACCGTTCCTGTTCCAGCTACCAAATTATTACTATTAACCGAGGACCAATTTCCACCAACATAAATATCATTACTTTGGGCTCGAACCTTGCCCACTCCCTTCACAGTTAAATTATTTTCAATCTTGATGTCATTTGTTGTTATTGTGACATTCTTATTTCCAGACTTAGTTAGATTATAAAAATTCCGTCCAGTACCTGGACCTGCATCAATTCGTATTGCAGCACCTACATCGCCCTTCCATCTTGGTGACATAGAGACCGTTCCATTATTGTGATTAAAAGTCCCACTACTATATAGATTAAAGCCACCCAAAAGACTAAAACTACCACTAGCTGGTGCTGTGAGTGTTCCCCAAATATGTAGATTGTTTCTGACTTTAATCCTACTCCCACTACCGCTAGCAGTTACAGTACCTCCACCATAAAGGTAAAAATCCCTCCAAGTTCGTAAGTATGAATTACCACTCAACAGGATTGTGCCATTATGAATAACTAAGTTTCTTACTGAACCTAATTCGTAACCATTGAGATCAATGGTTCCATTGTAGGTTCCTGTAACTTTAAGCTGTTTTACTTTTACATATCCATTTAGTTTTGCGTTTACGACACTTCCATTATCAAAACAGGCTATCTCATATCGTCCAGGCACTACTGCTCCACCTGAGCCCCCAGAAGCGTTCGACCAATTCGCACGATCATGCCAAAATTTATCCATCCCGTCATTGGCCGCAACCCAGTATCTATTGCATGCGTCAGCACTAAAACTGAAACAAAGCCAAAAGAATACAATGAATAATATTTTAAATTGATTTCCCCCCATGAGAACCAATTTGTAGTTATAAAAATATTAATTTATATGATTCTCTTTTCAATAAATTACTTTTATTTTACAAGTTGTTGCCTGAACACATAACCACCTAACGCTCAGTCTACCATACCAGTACTAAGTGCCCGAGGTCCGAGGCGCGCGGCACTCGGTTCGGGGCCCTGGATGTGTGGCCTAACGTCCTTCATTGATATGGATCGGGCTCAGTAACCCCTGGTTCTTGGTCCTTGGTCTTCGCACCTTGCGCCTTGCTCCTAGGTCCCAGTTAGACTGTATGCCAAACTGTTAGCCAAAATTAGGCATTTGAACGTGGCGTGAGATATGCTAACCTATTGATCTTACTGAAAGTCAGGATTTAATGGCTCTGAGGAAAGGTATCTACCACAGTGTGGGCAGGTGTAATGACAAAAAACTAAGGTAGTAGAGATTTTCTTGACCCAGAGGTTATTATATTTTTACTTCATTACTTATTTTCAATAACTTACAATAAAAAAATTATCGAATGGGAGTAATAAGATGTTAACTTCAATAGATCACTTCGTCCTTACAGCAAGTGATATAGACAAAACTGTTTCCTTCTACTGCGATATCTTAGGGATGACGTTAGAAGACTTCACTCCTTTAGATGGAGGAGAAACCAG
>Ga0209630_10005033_pt1 | contig 11344 bp, 9 predicted proteins | sample COG_01_FD_184745 | JGI IMG/M metagenome (GOLD analysis project Ga0209630, IMG submission 184745) | Pelagic Microbial community sample from North Sea - COGITO 998_met_01 (SPAdes) (version 2) | ecosystem: Environmental > Aquatic > Marine > Neritic zone/Coastal water | place: Helgoland, sampling... | reverse complement strand
GGTGAGCTTGATCTTGCCGTCGGTGGTGTCGGCCCGCGCCGACAGATCGGCGGCGGTCAGCCGTCCCGGCACCACGTGATAGGTCAAAAGCTTGATCAGATCGGCCTTGCCCGCCGGGGTGGCCAGCCGCTGACGCGTCTCGGCCGGCACCTTCTCGAAGGCGGCATTGTCCGGGGCGAAGACGGTGAAGGGGCCGGTCGCGCCCAGGGTGTCGGCCAGACCCGCTGTCTGGATGGCGCTGACGAGCGTGGTCAGATTGGCGGCCTTTGAGGCGTTCTCCATCACCGTCGCCCGAGGGCTCATCGGTGCGCCCCCGACCATCGGCTCGCTCGTCACAGGGCCCGAAGCGGGCGCCAGAACCTCGTCGCCGCCCGCCTTCGTCTCCGTCTTCCGGTCACAGGCCGCGAGCGCCAGCAGGACGATCGCCGGAATCAGGGCGGCGATACCGGGGCGGGGGGCGGTCATGACGTCATCTCCTCTGGCCGCTCTCCGAGGCGGCGATGCACCCCATACTGCCCAGACCCCGAAAGGATGCATACCGCCCAGCCTGATTGGCCAGCCTGAACCGGCGGCTCCGAACCGGGCTCAGTCGCCGAACACCACCGTCTTGCCATGGTGCATCAGGACCCGGTCCTCGAGGTGATAGCGGACGGCGCGCGCCAGAACCCGCCGCTCGATGTCACGTCCCTTGCGGATCAGGTCCTCGGGGGTGTCGCGGTGGCTGATCCGCTCCACGTCCTGATCGATGATCGGACCCTCGTCGAGGTCGGCGGTGACATAGTGGGCGGTGGCGCCGATCACCTTCACCCCGCGCGCATGGGCCTGATGATAGGGTCTGGCGCCCTTGAACCCCGGCAGGAAGGAGTGGTGGATGTTGATGCACCGCCCGGCCAGCGCGCCCGCCAGGTCGTCCGACAGGATCTGCATATAGCGCGCCAGCACCACCAGTTCGGTCCCGGTGTCGGCGATCAGCTTGAGCAGCATCGCCTCCTGCGCCGCCTTCTCCGAGGCCTGCACCGGCAGGTGGTGGAAGGGCAAGGCGCCCAGATCCACATGGCCGATCTGGTCGCGCGGATGGTTGGACACGATGGCGGTCACATCCATCGGCAGTTCGTCGATGCGCCAGCGATAGAGCAGGTCCGCCAGGCAGTGATCGAACCTGGACGTCAGGATCATCACCTTGCGCGGCTCCGTCCCGCGCAGCGTCCAGTCCATCCCGAACCGGTCGCCGACCTCGGCGAAGGCGGCGCGGATCGCCTCGGGCGCATCGTCCTCGACGGGTTCGAACACCACCCGCATGAAGAAGGTCTCGGTCGCCGCGTCCCCGAACTGCTGGGCGTCGGAGATGTTGTAGTCACGCTGGAACAGGAAGGCCGAGACGGCGGCGACGATGCCGTGCCGGTCGGGGCAGGAGAGGGTCAGGATCATCGGGAAGGCGGACTTTCAGGCGTCTTCAGGGAGAAAGGCCTTCAGTATGGCCCAGCTTTCCGCCTTCTCCGATAGAGGTCTTGTGTGGGCCGGGCTGGAGGAGGGCAGGTCGATCAGGGTCAGGCCCTCGATTGTCCCGAGCGCCCGCCGCCCGCCCTTCGCCGCCGACGCCCCGTTGAACGCCACGGCGCGCAGCCTGGGCAGGCCCGCGATCAGGCCGCGCAGATCGGCGGCCTCGGGCGACCGGATGGCGGCGTCCAGACTGCCCGGACGCTCCGCCGAGGCGATCACGTCCCACAGGCCGACGCCCGCCGCCTTCAGGGCTTCCAGTCGTTCGGCATAGGGCAGGGCGTGGATCTCACGCCCGATCACGCCCCCGATCAGCCGCCAGAAGCCGTTCTGCGGATGGGCGTAATATTGCGCGACCTTAAGTGACGCATCGCCGGGCAGGCTGCCGAGCACCAGCAGCCGCGTGTTCTCATCGACGACCGGAGCGAAGTGCCGCTTGATCGTCATGACAGGGTTCAGCTCGCACCGAACACCCGCTGGAACACCGTGTCCACGTGCTTGGTGTGATAGCCCAGATCGAACAGCGCTTCGAGCTCGGCGTCGGGCACGATCACCTCCGGGTCTTCCTTCAGGAAGTCGAGGAAGTTCCCCTCGCCGCGCCACACCTTCATCGCGTTGCGCTGGACGGCGGCATAGCTGTCCTCGCGCGACTGGCCCAGTTGGGTCAGGGCCAGCAGGACGCGCTGCGAGTGGACAAGGCCACCCAGCTTGTCGAGGTTCTTCTGCATGTTCTCCGGATAGACCAGCAGACGCTCCATCACCCCGGCCAGACGGTTCAGGGCGAAGTCGAGGTGGATGGTGGCGTCCGGGCCGATGCCACGCTCGACCGAGGAGTGGCTGATGTCCCGCTCGTGCCACAGGGCGACGTTCTCCATCGCCGGGGTCACGGCCGAGCGGACCAGGCGGGCCAGACCCGTCAGGTTCTCGGTCAGGATGGGGTTGCGCTTGTGCGGCATGGCCGACGAGCCCTTCTGCCCCTTGTCGAAGAACTCCTCGGCCTCGAGGACTTCCGTGCGCTGCAGGTGGCGGATCTCGATGGCCAGACGCTCGATCGAGGAGGCGACGACGCCCAGGGCCGCGAAGAAGGCCGCGTGACGGTCGCGCGGGATCACCTGGGTCGAGACCGGCTCGACCTGCAGACCCATCTGGTCGGCGACATATTGTTCGACGGCCGGGTCGACGTTGGCGAAGGTGCCCACGGCGCCGGAGATGGCGCACGTGGCGATCTCTTCCTTGGCCACGACCAGACGGCGCTTCGCCCGCTGGAACTCGGCGTGATAGCCGGCCAGCTTCAGGCCAAAGGTCACCGGCTCGGCGTGGATGCCGTGCGACCGACCGACGGTCGGGGTGTACTTGTGCTCCTTGGCGCGAGCCTCCAGCGCGGCCAGCACACGGTCGACGCCGGCGATCAGCAGGTCCGACGATCGCGCCAGTTGAACGGCGAAACAGGTGTCCAGCACGTCGGACGACGTCATGCCCTGGTGCAGGAACCGGGCTTCCTCGCCGACCGTCTCCGAGACGTGGGTCAGGAAGGCGATGACGTCGTGCTTGGTCGTGCGCTCGATCTCGTCGATGCGATCGCTGTCCCAGGCGGCGTCCTTGCCCTTGGCCCAGATGGCCTCGGCGGCCTCGGTCGGGATGACGCCCAGCTCGGCCATCTTGGTGGCGGCATGGGCCTCGATCTCGAACCAGATCTTGTACTTGGTCTCGGAGGACCAGATGGCGACGGCTTCGGGGCGGGAATAGCGCGTGATCATGGGCGCGGGGTGTCGTTGCAACCCCCTCCTGAGTCAAGCGGCGCTTGTGTCTGACGCGCGTAAACTTGCGTGAGCGGCTGTAGCGCGTGGCCCCGAGTCGGCGCATGAGAGCGCCACATCTTCAGGGGAGGGCCTTATGGAACTGATCATCGGACCGCGCCGGTTCTCCACCTGGTCGCTGCGCCCCTGGCTGGTGCTCAAGCGCTGCACCGACGACTTCACGGTGCGCGAACTCGACTTCAACACCCCCGAAGGCCACGCCGAGATGCTGTCGGTCTCCCCCAGCGGCCTCGTGCCCGTGCTTCGGGTCGACGGCGAGACCATCTGGGACTCCCTGGCCATCTCGGTCTTCTGCGCGGAGCGCTTCCCCGAGGCGAAGCTCTGGCCCGCCGACGCCCACGCCCGCTGGCTGGCCCGCTCGGCGACCTGCGAGATGCACGGCGGCTTCTCGGCCCTGCGCACTCACTGCACCATGAACCCCAACCACCCGATGGTCGGCCCCGAACGCTCCCCGACGCCTCAGAACGACGCCGTCGCCGCCGACATCCGCCGTCTGGTCACCCTGTTCCGCGGCCTGCGCCAGCGCTTCGGGACCGGTGGGGACTTCCTGTTCGGCGAATGGTCCGTGCCCGACGCCTTCTTCACCCCGGTCGCCACCCGCATCCGCCACTACCAGATCGATCTGGCCGCCTATGGCGACGAGGATGGCGTCGCGAGCACATATGTCGCGGCCTTATTGCAACAGCCCGATTTTCTCGAATGGGAAGCTCTGGCTTAGCCGGAACCTCGCCTCATTTGGGGCCTTGAAGGGTCAGCGTTCGTTAAGCACGCCCGCTGACCCGGGCTTAAGACGACGCCGTTATCTTTCATACATCCGGGGCCGGTCCCCGACACAGGACTTAAGACCATGACCGCTCCGGTCGAGCCGCGCCCCGTTGTCGTCACCCCGCGTCAGCCGACGCTGGGCAGTGTCGCGCTCGCGCTTCTGGTCGGCTGCTGCCTGTGCGCCTCGCTGGTCGCCAGCATCTTCTGACGGTTCATAGCCCGCCATTGGGCGCGGGCGTCGAGGCCATCTCCACCGGCGCGGACGCCGGCGCCGGGGCCACATAGTCCAGACCGATCGACACCAGACCCGCGCCCGAGGCCACCGCGTCCAGGGTGTTGAGCGGGTGGTTGAACATCCGCTGATAGATCCAGTAGGCTGCCACGACCTTCTCGACATAGTCGCGGGCCTGGGGCACGTCGATCGTCTCGATCAGCAGCAGCGGGTCCGGATTGGGCCCCAGCTTGCGCAGCGCCGCCAGCATCGGACCGGGTCCGGCGTTGTACGAGGCCACGGCGCGCAGGATGTCGCCCTGGAACTCGGGCCGCGACAGCATCTGGTTCACATAGACCTGACCCAGCCGCAGATTGACCGCCGGGTCGAACAGCTGCTGCGGCTTGGACACGAAGGTGCGGTCGCCGGTCATTTCGGCGGCGGTGCCCGGCATCACCTGCATCAGGCCATAGGCGCCCGCGCCCGAACGGGCCTCGGCGTTGAAGTCGGTCTCCTTGCGCGCCAGGGCGTAGACCAGGGCCGGCTCGACCGTATAGCCGCCCTCGGGCATCAGCACCGGGGTGGGATAGCGGCTGGCGTCGACCCGGGTCACGTCGGGACCGGAGCCGCCGAGGCGCGGGCCGATGGCGTCGGCCAGGCTGACCCACATGCGCCGCGCCGTGTCGGTCACGGCGGTGCGCAGACCCGCGCGCAGCTCGTCCTGGGCGTCGGAGCGGCGTCCGACCTCCAGATAGGCCACGGCGCGGCGGGCACGGTCGTCGGACTGGATGAAGGCGTTCAGGTCGCGCGAGCTGACGTCGCCGGCGGCGCGGGCCGGTTGATAGGCCGCCCGCTGCAGGCTGGGCTGATAGGGGCGCGGCCCCTGGCCCTCGATCACGATGTCCCGGCCCAGCTGACGCAGCGCCACCTGGCCGTAGAAGGTCGCCGGCCAGCGCGCGGCGATGTTCAGGAAGCCGGTGATCCTGTCCTGACGGCCCGACTGGGCGGCGGCCTTGGCGGCCCAGACCCCGGCCCCGGCGCGGACCCAGGGGTCCTCGGTCGGATCCGAGGCGACCCGCTCGAAGGCCTGCATGGAATCGTTGAATTGACCCAGGCGGTAGGCGGCCAGGCCCGTGGTCCACCAGTCGCCGATCTGGATGCCCAGAGTATAGGCGGTCGACAGGTCGTCGTGGTTATAGGCGACGCGCGCGGCCTTGGCCGGATCGTCCTCGGTCGAACCGCCGCCGGCCTCGACCACGCTCGACCAGGTGCGGCCGCTGACCCCGGCGGGGCGCTTCGGCTCGGCCGCGCCGTCCGGGCGACGCTTCAGGGCCAGCGCATAGGCGCGCGGGGCGCAGGGCAGGTCGGAATAGTCGTCCAGCCAGGCCGACAGTTCTTCGTAGGTGGCGACGTGGTCGGGGTGGAACAGCCGCTCGAACTCGACCTGACCCAGCAGGACGCGGTCGCGCGCCTCGCGCGCCGAGGCGCGGGCCAGGTCCAGATCGCCCCGGCGCAGGGCGTCGAAGGCGGTGGTGTAGCTAAGGCGGTCGGCGGAGCTCAGGGCGGTGGGGCCACCTTCATAGGCGGCGCCCTCGTAGGCAACGCCCTCGGCGGAGTCGGTCGCGGCCGTGGCGGCAGACTCGGCGGAGGGCGCTTCCTTGGCCATCGCGATCCCCGAAGCGAGGCCGCTGAACGTCAAGGCGAGCATCGGCGCGAGTAGCGCCCGGCGGTAAGCGTACATAGGCGGCGGCCCCCTCGTGCAACGCGTCTCCCGTCTCGATCAGGATCGGCGCGTGTGTCTGCGATCGGTCGTCAATCCATAAGCATGCCCGAAAAACGGGCCCGCCTCAATCACATGACTGTCAGTAAGGGTATTCCCCAGGTTCGAGGCCTCAGTGAGGCGCGCCCGATTCGATCTCATCCACCCGCGCCGCCAGCGACAGCATATCGGCCCAGGCGGACTTTTTCGCCTGCGGCTGACGCAGCAGAAACGCCGGGTGCAGGGTCGGCAGGGCAGGGGCGGAGACGTCGCCTTCGTGCAGCCGCCACTCGCGCCACTGGCCGCGCATCCTGAGGATTCCCTCGTCGGTCTGCAGCACCGCCTTGGCCGAGGCCGCGCCCAGCAGCAGCACCGCCTTCGGCTTCAGGATGGCGAAGGCCCGCTCCACGAAGGGGGCGCAGCTCGCCTGCTCCTGCGGCGTCGGCGTCCGGTTGCCGGGTGGGCGCCAGAAGACGGTGTTGGTGATGAAAACCTTCCCGGTCAGGCCCGCGGCCTCGAGCATCCGGTCCAGCAACTGGCCCGCCTTGCCGACGAACGGCAGGCCTTGCGCGTCCTCGTCCGCCCCCGGGCCTTCGCCGATGATCAGGATGGGCGCATCCGTCGCGCCGCGCCCGAACACCGATTGCCGCGCCCCCATGCCGCGCAGGGGGCAGCCCTCGAACGTCGCCACCGCCGCCGCCAGGGCCTCCAGCGTCTCCGCCCCCGCCGCCAGCCGCCGCGCCTCGTCGGCCGCATCATGGCTGTGGTCGGGCGCCACGACCGAGGCCGTCGCCTTGGCCACCGCCTTCAGGGCCGGCGCGGGCACATAGGTCCGGTCGACCGCCGCGTCCTCATAGCAGGCGTCGACCCCCGCATCGCGCCAGAAGGCGAGCAGGCTTTCGGTCGCAGCGATGTCCTGGGGAGAAGCGTTCATGTCAGTCGGTACATGGATAAGCCTTGACCGCCGCAACGTCACGTTCTGATAAGCACATAACCACACTGAGAACCGGGATTCAGGAAACCATGGCCGAGGAAGCAATCGAGGGCGGCGCCACCACTCCGGCGCAGGAAGCTATCCTCGACAACCTGCCGCCGCTGGAAGCGCTGCAAGGCGTCGAGCGCGAGGTTATGGAATATGACGTCGTCATCGTCGGCGGCGGCCCCGCCGGGCTGTCGGCGGCCATCCGCCTGAAGCAGCGCGCCGAGGCCGAGGGCAAGGAGATCAATGTCGCGGTCCTGGAGAAGGCGGCCGAGGTCGGCGGTCACATCCTGTCCGGCGCCGTCATCGACCCCAAGGCCCTGAACGAACTCTTCCCCGACTGGAAGGAACGCGGCGCCCCGCTGGAGACGCCCGTCACCAAGGACAAGTTCCTGGTGCTGGGCCCGATGGGGGAGGTCTCCATCCCCATGCCGCTGCTGCCGCCGATGATGCACAACGACGGCTGCTACATCGCCTCGCTGGGCAACGTCACCCGCTGGCTGGGCGAACAGGCCGAGGCGCTCGGCGTCGAGGTCTATCCCGGCATGGCCGCCAGCCATGTGGTCTGGGACGAACCCACCGGCCGGGTGAAGGGCGTCGTCGCCGGCGTCTTCGGCATCGACAAACACGGCCAGCCGACCGGCGACTTCCAGCCGGGCATCGAACTGCACGGCAAATACGTCTTCATCGCCGAGGGCGTGCGCGGCTCGCTGGCCAAGACCATCATCGCCCGCCACCAGCTGGCGAAAAACGCCAGCCCGCAGAAATTCGGCATCGGCCTGAAGGAGCTGTGGCAGGTCCCGCCCGAGAAGCACCAGCCGGGTTTGGTCCAGCACTCGACCGGCTGGCCGCTGGATGAGTTCACCGGCGGCGGCAGCTTCCTCTACCACTTCGGCGACAACTACATCGCCCTCGGCTACGTGGTTCACCTGAACTACAAGGACCCCTTCCTGTCGCCGTTCGACGAGTTCCAGCGGTTCAAGCACCACCCCTCGATCGCCGAACACCTCGAAGGCGGCACGCGCATCTCCTACGGCGCCCGCGCCATCACCGAGGGCGGCTTCCAGTCGGTGCCGAAGCTGTCGTTCCCCGGCGGCGTCCTGATCGGCTGCTCGGCCGGCTTCGTGAACGTGCCGAGGATCAAGGGCAGCCATAACGCCATGAAGACCGGCATGCTGGCCGCCGACGCCGCCTATGACGCCGTCATGGCCGGGCGCGAGGGCGACGAACTGGTCGAATACCAGACCGCCTATGAGAAGAGCTGGGTTGCGAAAGAACTCAAGGGCGTCCGCAACGCCAAGCCCTATCTGACGAAGTTCGGCACGACCCTGGGCGGCGCCCTGGGCGTCGCCGAGATGTGGCTCTTCGCCCTGACCGGCCTGACCACGCCCTGGACCATGAAGCACAAGAAGACCGACGCGGCCTCGACCGAGCCGGCCTCCAAGCACAAGCCGCGCGTTTATCCGAAGCCGGACGGCAAGCTGTCGTTCGACAAACTGTCGTCGGTGTTCATCTCCAACACCAACCACGCGGAGGAACAGCCGGCTCACCTGAAGCTGATCGATCCGTCGATCCCGATCCGGGTGAACCTGCCCAGGTACGGCGAGCCCGCGCGCCTCTACTGCCCGGCGGGCGTGTACGAGGTCCTCTACGCCGAGGACGGCAAGTCGGACCCGCGCTTCCAGATCAACGCCCAGAACTGCGTCCACTGCAAAACCTGCGACATCAAGGACCCGTCGCAGAACATCGTCTGGACCACGCCCGAGGGCGGCGGCGGCCCCAACTATCCGAATATGTAGGGCTTGAGGGGAAACCCCCTCTTGCGGGGGAAGGACAAAGTGGCGAGGTTCCTTGTCATGACGTCCCTTCGCCTCACGCTGCTGTCCTTCACCGCGCTCGGTTTCGCCGCCACCGCGCCCGCCGCCATGGCCCAGGAGGCGCCGCCGGTTTCCGACCCGGCCGCCGGTCAGCGTCCGCCTGTCATCGTACCCGTCCAGCCGCGTCAGTCGGACCCGGTCGTCCAGCCGCCCGCACAAACCGATCCCTCGGCGGACCCCGCCGCCAAACCCGACGCCACGGCGCCGGCCGAACCCGAGGACGGCGAGCCTGCGACCGACGAGGCGCCCCTGCCGCCCGCCGCCCCGGTGGTCACCCCCATCCCGACCGTCTGGGCGCCCGCGCCGCGCGACCGCGAAGGCCGCACCGCCTATGGCCTCTATCTGGCCGGCCGCAACATGGTCGCCCGCTCCACCACGGGCGACGGCGACGGAGCCCTGGGCGCCGACTATCTGAATCGGGTCCAGATCCTGACGCCGGAACAGCCGACGGTTCAGCAGCAGGCTTTCACCGCCGCCCTCCTGGCGGGCGACCTGCGCGACGCCGCCCGCATGGCGCCCTCGGGTCCCGATATTCCGCCGGTCCTGTCCGAGGCCGGTCGTCTGGTTCAGGCCGTGGAGCTCTACGCCCACGGCGACGCCCGCGCGGCGACCGCCATCTTCAAGGCCCAGGCCATCCAGATGCCGCATGCCGCGGCGGGGCTCCTGACCCAGCGCTGGATCGCCGCCGCCGCCGGCGACTGGGACTTCGCCCTGATCGGTCCGCCGCCGACCTCCAACGATACCTTCAGCCAGGTGCTGCGCTTCCAGCGCGCCCAGTTGCTGGAGATGCATCGCCGCTATGACGAGGCCGAGGCCGAGTTCAAGGCCCTGTCCTCCAACCCGGCGGCCCAGCCGCCCTTCCACGCGGGCTACGGCGCCTTCCTCGAACGGCGCGGCCGCAAGGCCGAAGCCGTCGCCGTCTATGACGCGGCCCTCGCCGCCAATCCCGACAGCGCCCTGCTGCAGGCGGCCAAGGCGCGCGTGTCTCGCCGCTTCAGCCGGGCTCCGGCCCGGCCGACCCTGAAGAACGGCGTGGCCCAGGGGCTGACGCTGGCCGCCTCCCTCGCCGCCGACAGCCGCGCCAACGAGTTCGCGGCCGTCTATCTGCGTATGGCGCTCGACGTCTCGCCCAGCGACGACCTGCGCCTGCTGCTCGGCGGGGCCCTGGTCAGCGCCAAGCTGGAGGCCGCGGCCCGCGACGCCATGGCTCCGATCCGTCCGCGCAACAAGACGGCCTACGCCGCCGCCCGGCTTCAGATCGGCGCCAGCCTCGGCCGAAGCGACCGAAAGGACGAAGCTCTGGTCGAGTTCCGCAAGGCCTTCGCCGCCGCCCCGGACTCCCAGGACATCGCCTACGCCCTTGCCACCCAGTTGCTGGAGCTGAAGCGCAACGACGAGGCGCTGGTGATCCTCAACGGCCCGCTGCTCAACACGCCGGACCAGCCCGCCGCCGTCCACTTCGTGCGCGGCGCCGCCTATGAGGCTGCCGGCAAGGTCGCGGAAGCCGAGACCGAACTCGCCGCCGCCGTCGCCGACCAGCCCAATGAGCCGGCCTTCCTCAACTATCTGGGCTACCTCTGGGTCGATAACGGCACGAAGGTCGCCGAGGGCGCCGCCCTGATCGAACGCGCCCACGCGGCTGAGCCCAACGACGGCAATATCCAGGACTCCCTCGGCTGGGCCCAGTTCCGTCAGGGCCAGTACGACGTCGCCGTCGTCACGCTCGAGGAGGCCGTCGACAAGGAGCCGGCCAACGCCGAGATCAACGACCACCTCGGCGACGCCTACTGGCAGGTGGGCCGCAAGCGCGAGGCGGGCTTCCAGTGGAACCGCGTCCTGACCCTCAACCCCGACGCCGAACGCCGCGCCGGGGTCGAGAAGAAGCTGGCCGAGGGTTTGCCGCCCCAGACCCCTGTCGTGGCTCCCGTCGCCGTGACGGTCCCCGCTCCGGTCGGCGCCGAGCCGTAAGGTGTCCCTGACCGGGCTCGCGCCCGCCAAGATCAACCTCTTCCTGCACGTCGGTCCGCTTCAGGCCGACGGCTACCATCCGCTCGCCAGCCTCGTCGCCTTCGCCGACGTCGGTGACCGGGTCACGGTCGTGCGCGCGGACAACTCCTCCGGGGGGCTGTCCCTGACCGTCGAAGGCCCGTTCGGCGCGGGTCTCGCCGCCGAGCCCGACAATCTGATCCTCAAGGCGTTGCGGGCGCTCGGTCAGGCAGCCGGGATCGGCGAGCCGGCCCTGCACGTCGTGCTGGATAAGCAGCTTCCCATCGCAGCGGGTCTGGGTGGGGGCTCGGCCGACGCCGGGACCGCGCTGAAGCTGGCGCGGACCCTGCTGGGCCTCGACTTCGATGATGTGGCGCTCGAGGCCGTGGCGGGTGTGGTCGGCGCCGACGGCCCCATGTGCCTGCGCGCCCGCTCCGCCTGGGCCGAGGGCAG
>Ga0209630_10005032_pt1 | contig 11344 bp, 10 predicted proteins | sample COG_01_FD_184745 | JGI IMG/M metagenome (GOLD analysis project Ga0209630, IMG submission 184745) | Pelagic Microbial community sample from North Sea - COGITO 998_met_01 (SPAdes) (version 2) | ecosystem: Environmental > Aquatic > Marine > Neritic zone/Coastal water | place: Helgoland, sampling... | reverse complement strand
CGGGTCGTTCGGCGAATACGTAAACCCGAGCAGGCACGCCTCCTTCCCGCCGACGTCGCGCAGCAGGTCGTACGATGACGTCACGACTCCGGTCGCCATGATGAAGATCCCGATCCAAAAGTTCACTGCGATGAACTTGCGCTCGCGGTCGCCGAACGCGTCGGAGGGGAGCAAATGCGACGCGAGCACCGACGGTAAAAAAAACGTCATCGCCGCCATCCCCACCGCGCCCGTGAGCGCCTGCGCGGCCAGGATCACGTCCTCGCTCCCGGACGCGATGAATAACTCCGCGACGATCATCTGCGACGCGAGGAACGCGGTCCGCAGCGCGAGACGCGCCCACACGGGCGCGATCGATATCCTCAGCCCGCCCCCGGGAAAAAAACCCGGGAGCAACGGCGGCGGCGCGTACGCCGGCGTCCACGTCGCCGTCGGGTCGATCCCCAACCGCATCTCCAGCCCCATGACTAAGACCACGTTCGTGTAAAAAACGAGGTAGTAACACTGCAGCAGTTGCATCACGAGCGAGAAGACGTTTATGCCGTTGTTCGGAAAGTTCAAGTTCACGTTCGCGTTCACGAACGATCCGTAGGCGTAATACCCCAACGTCATCACGACTAAGGGACAAAAATAGTTCACCGGTCAGTTGAAAGGGGACGCGATCAAATGTTGAAACTGGGCGATGGGTGAAAAACTTTTGTATAGAACGCACCGAAATACGTCGGCACGACGGCGCCGTACGTCAGCTTCATCACCGTCGGCCACCGCTCCGGGTCCTTCATCTCCCGCAGCGTCTCCGGGAACAACCCGTGCCCGCCGAACGCGTAGGACATCCCGGACAGCGACACGAAGACGGACCCGGCGGTGACGCCGCCGTAGGACGGTCCGGGCTCGCAGTCCCACGCCTGGAGGGAGGAGGGTCGTCGACGAGCGCGGGGGTCGTTGAGTTCATTGAGTTCGCGTCGGAGAGGAGTCGGAAGGCGTCGCGGTCGAGTTGAAAGCGAGGGACCCTGGGCGGAGAGATGCGTCGGGAAAAGTCCTTAAGGAATCGCGTTCACCACGCCAACGCGGTCGTATGGGGACCAGTGCGAGGAGAACCCTGGTCGCGCGGGCGCCAGTCTTCTCGCGCACCTTCACGAGCGACACCTCCGCGAAGAACGACGCCACGACGAGGAACAGCACCGTCACCGCGGGCACGATCACCCACCGGCTCGCGTGGAACGTGGGAATTTGCATCACCGGGATCACCATCAGCCACACGATGAATAGCCACGTGGACTGGCACACCTTAGCGCGCGGCGCGAGCTGCCCGAGGTACTGCGCGATGAAGATGATCTGCGTCACGGTGTCGAGGTAAAACGTCGTAAACTGCAGCGCCTTGGCCGCGCGCTTCCCCCGCCTCCTGTGCTCGCGCGCGGCCGTCGCGTCCCCCGTCGCCGCGTAGCACCGCGCGTGCAGCGCCTCGCCCACCATCGCCGGGTACGTCGTGAGCGCGGGATGCGCGTTGAACACCTTGCCGATGATCGTGCCCGTCCAGTACGTGCACGCCGCGCAGTAGACGAACCAGACGTTGCCGAAGAACCATCCGCCCGCGGCGAGCGTCGCGGGCATCGCGAGCGGGGACGCGATGTACATGATGTTGTTCAGCGTCGCGTTCCAGAACGGCGTGTGCGACAGGTCGTCGTCGCCTCCCTCGCACGCGCCGTCGGGCGCGAAGTCTCCGCCGAACTTCATCGCGAGACCGCGCGGGACGCCGCCGAGGCCGTCGCCGTCCGAGGAGTCGTCGTCCGCGCGCTCGAGCTCGAGCGCGATGAGCGAGTGCGTCGAGCCGTCGGGGGAGGGGGGCGACGTCGACATGGTGGCGCCGTCGTCGCCCGCCGCGGTGCCGGCGCGGCGTCGACTGCCGCCGGGAGGCGGATGGAAGGATCCCTCGGGGCGGGCGAGGGAAAAAACGCGTTTTTGAGTTGCGAACGCGTCGTTTATTACGATGGAGATGACTTTTTTCTCCGATCAAAGTCGACCGCGATTCCTTTCAACGCGCGGGGTGAAAGGCGCTCGATCGATAGATGCCCCACCCCTTCCAGTCACAGTCGCTCCACTCGCGACTCCAGGCGCGCCTCTCTCGTCGTCAGTCGTCAGTCGGTCGTCAATCGAACACCTTGCACTCGTCCGCGCTCGGGTCCTCCTCGCAAAACGCATCGAACGCGTCGTCGTACGCCGCGGCCGCGCTGTCGACGCCGGAGCTCTCCGCGACGACCGCCGCGCCCTTCGCCTCGCTCTTATACGCCCCGAGCGGCTCGCCGGCGTCGGCGCGTTTTTCGACGCCGACGCCGACGACTTGCACGCCGAGCGTTCGCGTCCTCGGCCCGTCCAACTCCACCAGCATCACGCTCTGCCACGTCCCGAGCGCGAGCTCGCCGTCCACGACCGGTATGGTCTCGCTGTTGCCTATCAACATCGACAGGAGGTGCGAGTGCGCGTTCTCCGGCTCTTGCGCTCTCCACGCGGCGTCGCCGCCGGGCCAGTCGGGGGGGCCGCTCCTGATGACGCGGCGGAGTCGAAAGGCGTCGGAAGCGAAGTCGAAAGGCATCGAGGTGCGTATTTGGATCGACAGCGAGGGGTGATGGGCGGAGAGAAACGAACGCAACGCCGGAAGAGAAAGTCCTCAAGGATCGGCGTTCACCACGCCGACGCGGTCGTACGGGGACTAGTGCGACGACGACCGACGACCGGGACGCGCCTGAGGTGGAGGTCGTTGTGGAGGTATGGATCCCCCGGCGGCGCCAGCCTGGTCAGGTACTGCCGGACGTCGTCCATGAGGCGACCCTCCGCCTCGTTGATCGTCACCGCGGTCGTCGTGTGCCGCGAGAGGACGTTCACGACGCCGTTCTCGATCCCCGCCGCCTTGACGCGCGCGCGAACGTCCGCGGTCACGTCGATCAATTGGATCCCTCGGAGCGTGGCGTACTCGAGTCGCGCGTAGTCGAAGACGGTGTCGTCGTGCGCGGCGACGCGGAGGCGGAGGGAGCGCGCGCCGGCGCCGGCGCGCGAGGAGGAGGAGGAGGAGGAGACGCGGGCGGCGCGACCGAGCGTGGACGCGCGGCGGGGGGTCACGCGCGCGCCGCAGAACGACGACGCGGACGCCGCCATCGTGTGAGTGATGAGTGAATAATTTAATGCGCGGATCGAGCGCCTGACCCCGCGGTCGCTCTTCTCGTCGTTCGGACGCGACTCGCGGACGCGTCGGCGTCCTCCGCGCGGTGCGGGTGACCGTGAAGGTATCGACGAGCGCGCGCGTCGGGCGTGCGACGTCGCCGCGCGCGTGGAAGTGCGCGTCGACGCCGGGGGACGGAGCGACGCGGACACACGGCATCAACATTCATCCGCGTCATCGATCCCCGATATTCGAGACGTGTGATCTGTTTGAACCGCGCGCGCCGCGGTCGACGCGCTCGCGCCGTCGCGCCGAAGTCGACGTCGCGGACCGCCTCGCGATGACGCCGTCGTCGCCGCTGGCGCTCGAGCGTCGATCGAGCGCGGGCGCGGTATCGGGGAGGCGCGCGTCCCGTCGCGTCGTCGATCGCAGCGCGCCGCTCGGAAGAAACGATCGCGGGTGCCGCGTTCTTCTCCTCCGCGCGACGCCGCGGCGCCGCGACGACGCCGCGCGCGTCGCCGTCCTCGCCGCCGAATCCGCCGGGTCGGGGCGCGACGAGAGACACGTTGCGACGACGTCGTGTTCGTCGGACGCGACGGCGACGATCCGGGACGGGACGCGACGGCGCCGCGCGCGCGGCCGTCGCGCCGCGATCGCGCGCGCGTCCGCCGCGTCGTCGTCGTCGCCGTTGTCCTCCGCGGACTGGCGTCAGAACGTCTCCGTCGCGTGCGTCATGCTCGCGGTGTTCCTCCACCTCTTAGGGTTCACCGTCACCGGCCCGATAACCCCGGGCCTCGTGACGCACTTCGCCCTCCGCGCGTCCGACGTCGGCGTGCTCACCGCGGCGTATCCGCTCGGCATGTTCGGCGCGCTCTTCGCGTGGCCGAGACTCTCGGGTGCGTTCTATAAGATACATAGTTTCACGCCGGTCCCCGTGCGACCGCGTTGAGGACGCGGTGAACTTCGTTTCTCGAGGCCTTCCTTTCTTCTCTTTCCCCGGCGGGAGACTCCCGTGTCTCCCCGCCCGCGCGCCCCTCGGTTTCGATCCCGACGCGCCGCGACGCGCCGCGACGCCGACTGACGCGCCGCCGCGCCCCGCCCCGACGTCGCCTCGCGCGGAAAACGATCGGTCCTATTCAGACCGCGTCGGGAGGAAACCGATCTTAGTCCTCTCGCTCCTCGGCGTCGGCGCCGGGCTCGTGTCCCAGGCGCACTGCGTCGCCGCGGGGTGGTCGCTTAAAACGTTTCTCGCGCTGCGCGTCGCCAGCGGCGCGTGCGCGGGCGCGTCGCCAGTCGTGAAAGCCTACCTCGCGGACGCGGCGTCTCCGGAGGATCTGCCGCAGTGGATGGCGTGGAGAGAGGCGTCGTGCACGCTCGCGTTCATCGTCGGTCCCACGTTGGGCGGCCTGCTGTTCCACGGGAGCTCCCTCCACGCGTGCATCGCGGTCACCGGGTGGGCGTCCATCGCCGCCGCGGCGTTGGTCGCGGTCGTCATGCGCGAGGCGCCGAGGTCGGCGACGGACGACGGCGGCGGCGGGTCGTCGTGGAAGAGGACGGCCGCGGACGAGGAAACGGAAACGGTCCCGGTACGTCCGTTACTCGAGTGCGATGAGGATAGGGTGCAGTGCGAGGAGGTGATATACACCGCGGACGAGCTCAATAGCGGCGGCGACGATATCGGGGTGTACGGCGGGCGGAGCATCCGCGCGCGCGCGGCGGCGGCGACGCAAGGGAAGCGGGAGGCGGCGGCGGCGCCGCTGTGCCCGCTCGGTCGCGGGCTCGTCGCCGCGGTGAGCACGATATGTCTCACGTCGTTCATGTACAACGCCGGGCAGTCGTCGTTCGACTCGTTCTTTCCCGTGTACGCGTCCGGGACGTTGGGGATGGGCCCGCGGGAGATCGGGGGGACGCTCACGTCGTTGTCCGCGGTGAGCTTCGGCGTGAGCGCGTTTCTGTTCGCGAAGATCACCAAGGTGCGTTTCTGTGCGACGAGCGTTTTGGTTTTCACCCATCCCTCGGTTTCAACATTTGATCGCTCCCCCTTTCAACCTTACTGACCGGTGCATGAACTTTCTTCGTACCGCGCGGCATCGCCCTCAGACGATCGGCCTGACGCTCACCACCGCCGTCGGCCTCGCGCTCGTCTCCGCCGGGCTGTTCGCGCTGTCGTTCGCGGGCGGCGCGGGCCCCGTCGCGGCCGTGTGCGCGGCGACGTTGTACGTCGCGGGGATACCGCTGTTCACGCCCGCGGTACCGATACTGTTGATGCAGTGCGTTCCGAAGAACAAGCGCGGCGCGGTGATGGGCATCGACTCGGCGGTGAACTCCGTCGCGCGCATTCTCACGCCGGTGCTGTTGGGAAGGTATTACAGCGGGGACGTCGGCGCGTGTTTTTTCGCCGCGGGGTGCGTGGTGGCGACGGCTACGGTGCTCGTGATCGCGCGGCGGGTGATGGTGATGGGGACCGGGGGGTGGTTCGCGAACGGGTCCGCGCGGTGACGCGAGAGAGCGCGCGCGGGGGTCGTGTCGGCGCGGCGCGGTCCGTGTCGTTCGCGATGAAATCTGAATTTGAGCCCAGTTTGATCGATCGAAAATTTTGAAAGGAAAACGTTTCACCCCAGACTCGATCAAAACTCTGAGATTACTCAGATAATACTCAAATAACGATGATGAGTAACGATGATGAGTAACGGGTGGTATCGAATCCCCCCGATGAATTTGAGCCCAGTTTGATCGATCGAAAATTTTGAAAGGAAAACGTTTCACCCCAGACTCGATCAAAAAACTGAGGTTATTTATTTATTTATTTATTTACGTATCGAGATGAGTATCGGGTGGTATCGACGTCTCCCGACGGTTTAAACCGTCGTTTCAGGGGACACACCGCTCGGCTAGAGGCAACTTACGAAACGTCGAAAGACAGTCAGGGATTCAAAAAAGTTGGCACAGGCGACCTGCGGTTAATCATTTCAAACCTCGGAACGGTCCGGCGCGTCGTCGTCGTCACACCCGCACGCGCGCGTCTTCAGACACCGCGTCTTCACGTCGACACCCTCGAGCCCGTCGCCGGACTCGTTTTTCTTTCGCTCCGCGAACGCTCACGTCGCGCCTCCGCGCGTCGCCGCCTTCCTCGCGCGAAGCGCGAACGAACGAACGAATCTCGTTCGCATTCACTTTTCGCCGCGCGTCAGATCCCAGAGGCGAGATGGCTGAGCAGGTGCTCGCCGAGAACGACTTCGAGGACGACTTCTCCGACATCGACATGGAGGAGCTCGACTCGTACCTGACCTCCCCGCCCGGCGTCGCGGGCGCGGCGGATTCCCCCGCGGAGAGCGCGCGCGCGGCCGCGCGAGCGCGTCTCGCCGCTCGAGCCGCGCACGGCGAAGAATCCATGTCCGCGCAGGCTGCCGCGGAGGCGGCGGTCGAGTCCGTCGGCGGCGGCGCCGCCGCCGTCAACGACGAGAACGCGCCCCCCGGCGCGGCGCGGCGCTCGGTCTTCTCCCGCCTCGACGCCGCGGGCGCGAAGACCCCGAGCGCGCGCGCGCTCGCGGCGAAGCGCAAGCACCTCATCTCCCCGCCTGGAAAATTCGCCCGACGCAAGGGTTCAAACGGCGCCGGCGTCAACGCCGCGCGCGCCGCGCGCGACCTCTGCGGCGACCTCGGCGAGCCCAAAGAGAGCCTCATGCGCCGCGCGATCGAGTGCATCGGGATCCCCATGGCGAACGACCTCGCGATCGAGGTGGGCGCGATCGAAGGCGGCGGCGGTCAGATGACGGCGGACGGCTCGCGTCGACGCACCCCCGGCGGCGTCTTCTGGGCGTTGCTCAAGACTAAGGCGCGTTCTATACACTGGTCCCCATACGACCGCGTCCGCGTGGTGAACGCCGATCCTTAAGGACTTTTCCTGGCGTCTCTCTCCGCCCACACCTCGCTTTCAATCCCCGACCTCGACGCCTTTCAACTCCAACTGACGCCTTTCAACTCCCCCCCGACGTTCGCTTGTATGGAACGACCCTAAGGTGGCCAAGGAGGACTGGGACTTCATCTTCGAGGAGGAGCGCGAGGTGCAGCGCGAGCGGTGCCGCCGTCGGCAGCGCGCGAAGAGCCTCGCGAACAGCAACGCGACGTCGCTCGCGGGGTCGCCGAGCTTCCGCGGCGGCGTCGTCGGGATGAAGACGCCCGCGGCGGATCTCATCTCCAACAAGCTGGCGGGCGCCGCGGATGCGGCGGGGGCGACTCCGGGGAGCCGCGCGGTGACCATCACCGCGCCCGCGCGCCCGTCGCTCGCGGAGCGGATCAACGGCAACGTCGTGGTCGCTCAAAACAACGCCAACGCCGCGGACACGCCCGCGCCCGCGGCGGCGATGTCGAGGCTCGGGATGTTCGCGCCGGCGACGACGACGCCGCCCGGGTCGTGGGCGGCGTTGGCGAAAGCCGCGGCGGCGAAGCCCGCGCCCGCGCCCGCGCCCGCGGCGACGCCGAAGCCGGCGCTGAAGGTCAACACGACGACCACCAAGACGCCGCTGTCGAACACGTCGTCCACCGCGTCGGACGAGTTCGCGGTGCTGACGCCGGATAACGTCCTCGACGCGTCCGTTACGCTCGGCGGCGCGTCGTACGCCGCGCGCGCCAAGGCGGCGGCGCTCGACGCGAAAGAAAACGCCGTACGCGCCGCCGCGGCGGAGATCAAGGCGAAGGCGAAGCTCGCCGCGGTCAAGATGGCTCCTCCCGCGCCGGCGCAGGCGCCTGTCGCGGTGGACGACTGGGCCGAGGACGCGGAGGCGGCGGACGACGACGCGATGGACGTCGAGGAGAAGACGGCGACGGCGACGGCGACGGCGGGCGGATGGGGTTCCGCCGCGGCGTCGTTCGCGTCCATGCTCCGCGCGTGATGAGACCGGCGGACCGGCGCGGCGCGGCGCGACGGACGGACGGACGGACGGACGGACGGACGGATGACGCGCGCTGCCGATCGATCGACCGACCACGACCATCGCGAACGGGCGCGCGAGGGAACGGGGGGGGGAGAGGGACGACTACCTGGGGGGTATACACGACGGAGGACGAGCGGCTCGCGCGTTCGAACCGAAGCGGGGGAGACGGAGACGGGACGGAGGAGCGAGCGAGCGCTCTCCCTCCGCTGGTTCGCGATAGAACTTAGTACGACGTACGGAGGGACTTCACGACGACAGACTTGTACTGTAACTGTACTACTTGACTAACCAGACGTCTCCGTCGCGTCGTCGTCGCGATCACGCGAACTTATCCCGGTGCGACCAGAGGAGGAACTTGACGTACTCGTCAGTCTCTAAAAAATCGATGTGCGCCTTGCGTCCGATGACGTGGTTCAACGTCCGCTTCGCCGGCGGCGCGAAGTGCACGTCCACGCGCGTCAGCGTCGTGATTTTGTCGTCGTCGTCGTCGCCCCCAGGGGTGTCACCGCCGCCGGTCGCCTTCGAGAGCACGGGCGTCAGCAGCGCTCTCGCCATCTCTCGCGTCGTCGCCTTGTTCGATCGTTTTTTTCCTCCGCCTCCGCCGCCGCCTTCGCCGCCCTCCTCCGGCGGCGGCTGTATCCTCGCGCTGTGATGCGGAACGTACTTATCCTGCGGGCTGCTCACGAGCATCACGTGCTTGAACAGTCCCAACCCTCTCTTCTCGTGCGCGAGCTCGTACAGGTAGCAGTCCTCGCGTTTCTTCGCATCCGCGAACGTGATCTCTCTCAACGACTCGGCGCGCTTCCCTTTGATCGCCCTCAACACCTTGAGCCCAGTCTCGAACACGCTGAACCCGGTGCTCGGGGCGACGCCGCCGAGGTACCCCAAGTGCGGCCCGCTGATGCTCAAGAACGTGTTCAGCCGCGTCAAAAACGGCGACATCGACGGGTGCGTCAGCGACGCGCGGACGATCAACGCCCCGATGGAGTGTCCCACGAAGGACAGCCGCGGAGGCGCGGCGCCGCGTCCCGCCGCCTCCGCCGCCGCCGCCGCCGCGCTCCTCGGCGTCCGCCCGCCGCCCCTCGGCGTGAGCTCGCCGGCCTCGAGCTCGGCCATGACCTGCGAGACCTCCTCCGCGAGCCGCGCGCCCATGGTCGCGATGGATTCCATCGTCTTCTCGTGGTTCACGACGCTCACGTGCGTGTGCGCGTTGGGCGCGACGAGCCTGACGAGCGAGGGTCGGGGCAGAGTTCAAAGGCGAAAGAAATGTCAGATGGAGTCGTTCGTTGAAAGGCGTCGCGGTCGAGCGTTGAAAGCGATGGGAGGGTGGACAGAGGCGCCGCGACGGGAGAGAAAGTCCGTCGTCGAGGAAAGGCGCGCGGGGACCTGCGCGAGAACAGAACGCGCCTCAAGTGCGCTCGGACGAGACGCAAGTCCTGCAACGATCCCGCGAATCCGTGGACGAGGACGACCATGTGCTCGCCCATGTTCGATTTCGACATCGACAGCGCGCGCGCGATCGCTCGCGCCACCTCCGGGTCGTCCGTCGGTTCGCAACGACGCGACGAGAGGCTGCGCCGGCGATTCAACGCGGCGCCGCCGGGGACGGGGTCGGCGGACGCTCTCGCCGGCGTCAGATGCACGTCGAGGTTCGAGCTCTCGCGCGGAGTAAGTACACGATCGGACGACGACCGCGGCGGCGACGGCGGCGGCGCGATCGCGATGCTCTCCTCCGTCGAGATCATCGTCACCGTCTCCGGTTTGACGTGCAGCGCGGAGTCGAACAGACGCGCGGCGCCGTCGACGACGAACGCGCCGCCGCGCGATTTAATCTCTCTCCGGCGTCGACCGACCTCGATCGCCGCCGCTCGCGCGGACGCCATCGCGGTGATCGCGTCGTCGTCATCGTCGGCGGCGTCGGCGAGCGAAGAGAGCGAAGAGAGCTTCGTCACGACGGGCGACCGGGACGCCTCCGCCTTCTTCGCGTTTCTCCCGCCGCCGCCTCCGCCGCCCTCCAACGCCGCGAGCTCCCTCGCGGGCGCCGCCGCGCGCGATCGCACCGTCCACGGCGCCCACTCCGCTTCCCTCGCTTCCTCCCACGCCGCCCGCAGCGGCGCTAAGATCCACGCCCCGCCGAGGCCTCTCCCCGCGCCGCCTTCCTCGACGGCGGAGACGAACGCGCGCCAACGCTCGTCCGCCGCCGCCGCCGCCGCCGCCGTCGCGTCGCTCAGCGCGGCGCCGCATCGCTCGAAGTCGCCGTCGCACGCGCGCGCCACCTCGGTCGCCCACTCGCGAGGATCGGCGACGGCGGCGCCCGCGACGGCGTCAAAAGCCGATCTTCCGCCGTCGTCGCCGCCGAGCGCGAGCCCGCCGCTTGCCGACTTGGCGCGCGCGGCGGCGGCGGCCGCCGAATACGCCGCCGCAATCAGCGGCGCCGTACAACGCGCGTACAACACCGCCAGCTTCTCCGCGACGCTCTCGCCGCGCACGAGCGCGTCGCCGAGCCACGTGCCGCGGTACGGCGGCGGCAGCGACGCGTCCGACGTCGCCGCGAGCGCGGCGGCGACCGCGTGCGCGCGACCCGTCGGACCCGTCGACGCGCCCGCGCGCTTCGGCGCCCTCCGCGGCGCTTTCGCGTCGGACGCGCCGCCGCCGCATCCGGCGCCGCACCCCAACCCGAACCCTCTGCTCTTCGTCTTCTTCTTCTTCTTCTTCGTCATCGTGCCCCTCTCCTCGTCCTCCGCGTCGTCGTCTTCGCGCGTTTCGACGCCGACGGCGCACGCGTGTATCGTCACGTCGCACAGCGTCAGGTGCAGCGCGTCGAAGTGGACGGGGAAGTATTCGTGCGCGCCGCCGCTCTTCGTCAACGCGTCCGACGCGATCGTGATCTCCTGCGTCGCGACGACCGCGCTCGCGCTCTCGAAGAGCCTCCGCCGCGTCGGCGGCGGTTCGTATCCTCCTCCTCGCTTATTATCCCCGGTATCGTCCTTGAGCGGGAGATGCAGGAGTTGGAATCGGATCGTCGCGGCGACCGAGGCGGGATCGACCGTCGACGGGACCGACGCGGTGAAGCGCACGAGATGCTCCACGGGGAACGCCTCGCACGCGTACATCACCTTGAACGCGCGCGTGGTGTAGGTGTACGACGTCGCCGCGCGGGAGGAGGAGGAGGAGGAGGAGGAGGGCTCGTCTTCGTCCGGCTCGTCGTCGTCGTCGTCTCTTCCGGTCTTGTACTTGTCGCTCGCGCCTCCGCCGC
>Ga0209630_10005031_pt1 | contig 11345 bp, 25 predicted proteins | sample COG_01_FD_184745 | JGI IMG/M metagenome (GOLD analysis project Ga0209630, IMG submission 184745) | Pelagic Microbial community sample from North Sea - COGITO 998_met_01 (SPAdes) (version 2) | ecosystem: Environmental > Aquatic > Marine > Neritic zone/Coastal water | place: Helgoland, sampling... | reverse complement strand
TTGTTGTTTCTGTTGTCGTAGATGTGTTATCATCTTCGCTACTACAGGCTAAAAACATTCCTAAGATAAGTGCAATCACTCTTCACCTCCGCTATTTTCTTCAGACTCTTCCTCTGTCTCTTCTGATTCTTCACCAGTATCACCTTCTTCGGATTCACCAGTTTCTTCTTCATCAACTTGGGTGTCGTCTGTCACCTCTTCGGTTGCTGTGTCTTCTTCTTCTTTGTCTCCGCATGCTACTAATAAAAGTGCTGCTGTTAACATTAATGAACGCATATTAATCTCTCCTTTTTTATGTTTAGATATAGCAAACACTACGGCCGGTTCCCCAACCCTTATGTCCTATTGCGTCTGTGTTACCGATAAGTGTTTTGTCTTCTCGAAAGATGACTTCACATTTCTTACCGTTTTGTGTAGGGTTGAAACCAACAATGGTCCCACCCAAATATGCAGGTGTTGTCTGTGATTCTGTCAAAACCACATTACCGCCTAACAATTCTTTTCTTTTTGTTTCTGAGATGACCCAATTACCAACCCGGTATTCACCTTTATTAGACGGTTGTGGGTTTTGCTTGTCATTGTTTGTTTTGCACATTAAAGCAATGTTTGCTGACATAATGTCTCCTTTTTGTTGTTTTATTGATTATAGGTTTATTATAAACCATTTCTCTTACTATTACACTTTTTTATGTTTCACTTTAGAAACATATTCTTCACCTAATTTAGCATCAATTGCGAATGGAGAACCATTGATCATGATCAACCACACACGGTATCTAGGTATTTTTTTAATTATTGGGAGATCACTTCCGCTGGTCAGATTTAACAAGTGTTTTATTGTCATAATAGCACCAGCATTGATTTGAGAATAATTCACTAGCGTTGGGCATGCATTCTAGTTTACAGTTTAAATCTTCTTGCTTCACATTGATGGCTATGTCATTCTTTTTGACCAAACCCCAAGTCATTAAAAAAAAGAACCCCAAGATAATCCACAAAGGTGTCCGATCATAAAGCCAGGACATGACTGACTTGCTAAAATTAATTACTTTTTTCATTACTTTTCCTCTATGTATAAAACACAGGCACCTTCGCCCTTGATTAGACGATGATACTCTTCCTTCTTCATTCTTATCACTGTTTCATTTGAAACTAGTTTTTGTGGTAACTGGTTATCTCTTTGGAAAAACCATCCAGCACCAACGTGGATAACATAAATTAACCTTTCATTGTGATCGCGGTGCCAGACCAAATCTTCATCTTTAACTGAATCGTAAAATGATCTAATAAAAGATGATTCTGTTACTTGGAAATGTGAATATGGTTTGTTGTTCATTTTAATCACCAAATAATTTCATCCATGCAAAGACAAAGACAAATATAAAAATAACAGCGCTAATTAAATACATCATAATCTTATTCCTTGTAGTGATTAGACAAACCCATTAGTGTTGGCGCCCATAATCCAATAAAAATACCAAATCGTTCTGCATGTGCTGGATCACCATCACCAGTCATCACCCATGTAATAATTGATAATGCTACTGATGCTAATGATGCATAAAAGCAGACTTTTGATAATTGTTGTTTTGACATGTTTTCTCCCATGTTGTTTGTTTTAAGTTAGAGTGCTCGGATTGGGATTTGAACCCAATAATTCTGGTGTTAAATGGACCGCCTGCCCTCATCAGTTATCTGCAACCGTACAGCCGAGCTTAATTGTTTTATTATATACTATCTTTACATAGATTACATTTTTATTATATTTTTTGTGGACTACTAGAATAAGTTATAGTCTTAAGCAGTTCACACTCAAGATTGAGTATGTCGTTAATACTCCACTTCATATCATCAATTGAATTGAAATTAATGATCGCTCCTTTATAAGAAAATTTGTATATATTGACGCTTTCTAATATATCAACCTTCGATAAGATTACATTTGTTGTTCCGGATAAATTGATTGACTTAACCAGTTTATCCATATTAAGCCAATTAACTTTTCTTCTTCTACCTGTAGTCACCCCATACTCCTCACCGGCCTCTCCAACTAATGCTAAATCTTCGTCATCAAGTAATGATTCGGGAAACTCAGGATCAATACCAGATCTAGTATCATAAACTTTTGCTGCTCCGTATATTTTTCTTATCTTTTGGGGAGGAAAGCCTAAACTACATGATGCATAAGGTAAAGTTGCGCTGGAAGTCACATAAGGATAATTTCCGTAGTCCAGATCTAACCAGAAACCTTGAGCTCCTTCACAAAGTATGTTTCCTTGTAACTCTTCGTCCCACATATATTCTTTTAATTCTTCTACGCTTGATACCCTGACGCCGTGTCTACTAGCTTTACTAGCATAACAAGGGCCAATACCCCGTGCAGTTGTCCCTAGCTTTATGTAAGTTTCTTTGCGATCATCTCGAACATGTTTCTCAGTTACTAAATGTGCCTTAGGTGATATCTTAATCAAGCTAGTATCAAAACCAGCGTTGTTTAAATACTTGACTTCTGACAAAAAAGATTTTAAGTTAACGACACAACCAGGACCTATAACTGATTTGATACCATAGAATATACCAGATGGAACCAGATGTGTTTTAAACTTTTCACCTTTGATATACACAGTGTGTCCAGCATTGTTGCCTCCTGCCCATCTACAGACATAGTCGTACTGTCCAGATAGTGATAATTGGCTAGTTATTTTTCCTTTGGCTTCATCACCCCAGGACAACCCACAAACAATATCAACATAATTTATCGTCAATTTCTACTCCAGCCGCTTAATGTTATTTTTTTGATCTTTTAATTATCTTCTTAAGACTAGTCTCGTCTTTGTAAGGTGTCCATAACCTCCAAGACTTTCCTTCTTTAATGCTTGAAGAAAACCAGTACCCATCATCTTGATATGTACTTATTTTAAAATGCATACCATTCTTACCAGTTATTTCTGCTGTTTCAGGTAGTTTTCCTTCTGCGTATATCTTTGATATTTGTTTTTGACAAGCCGCTAGTGTTGCATAACAAAAATATGTTTTATTACCGTGACTGTCTGTTGCAACTGAATTGTTATTGAATGTGATACTTTTTCTGCCTATTTTAATATGTGACATGTAACTACCTACTGTGTTGGGTTAAAGAGTGGGCACTCAGGGATTTGAACCCTGGACCAGCCGATTATGAGTCGGATGCGCTAACCGCTGCGCCAAGTGCCCTTAAAATGGAAGCGGGAGTCGGATTTGAACCGACGACCTCTGGGTTATGAGCCCAGCAAGCTGACCTGACTGCTCCATCCCGCAATATAAGCTTTCGATAGGATTCGAACCTACGGCCGGTTGATTACAAATCAACTGCTCTACCAACTGAGCTACGAAAGCAAAAAGTTATTCCTCCATCATTCTTTCCAATTCTAACTTAATCTTCTCTAGATTTACAATAGCAATTTTCATTTCTTCCTGGAAACCAAGTTCATGGTCGTACTTCATATATTTCAAATTGCGGTATGCTTTGTTAATTTGGAGGAAATACTTTTCTAATTCTTTTTTTCTTTTAGCATTCATAGACTTCTTTAAAAACTTCTTCAAGTTTTTGTCTACCTTGATTACCTGTCATGTCAGTTATAACTTCACCTTCTTTAATAAAAAGGATTCTTGGTATTGATCTGACAGAATACTTTTCGACAATCGATGGGTTTCTATCTATATTGACTTTTATTACATCAATACCTTTTTCAGTTGCAAAAGATTCTAGAACAGGTGTTAACAATCTACATGGGCCGCACCAATCCGCAGACAACTGTACTATTACATTGCTTGACTCAGCCAAGACAGATTCGTACTCTTTTTCTTCTACTAATCTCATTAAAACATCCTAAAATATAACGTTCCTAGAGGCCAACCAAGGAGAGTTGATACTAAACACCTCTAGGAACATAGATTATAATAATCCAACCTACAGTATCAACTACAAAAAATATACACCCGACAGGATTTGAACCTGTGACCCTCCGCTTAGAAGGCGGATGCTCTATCCAGCTGAGCTACGGGTGCGTATAGTATACTATTCTGAATAACTAGGAATTACACTTTTTATTTCGTAATCTTCAGTCTTTTCAATAATTTGAATTACAGACATTGCATTATACCAGGCTTGAAAAACTGACTCAGCGTAAACTTTAACTGTTTTTTCTTCTGTTTCATTATCTCTTCTAACATATATTGCTTCCCATTTTGGTAACATTTCACTTTTCCTCCAAGCTGACAGGGACTTAACCCTGTCAAGAGTTGTGCTTTAAACACCTGAATCACTAATTCTTGCAACTTCTGAAAAACCACTTTTTCGAAGTCTTAAAAAGATAACATGACCAGCGCCGCCAAAACGATTTTTTTGTGTTTCTAAAACGCGACAGCCTTTTAAATCATCATCTTTGTTTTCAACACTTAAGTGAATGTGACTGTCGACCATATGCTTAAGTTTATTAGATCCTGCCATTTTCCCATCTTTTGTAACCTGCCCGATCACAATAACATTGACTGCGTGTTCTTTGGCATAGTTTGTTAGTAAACCTAACGATCTTTCTGCTGTTGCTGTTGTAATGCGACCTGATTTAAAATGGCCATCACTCATACATTGCAGTGAGTCGACAATTAAGAAAAAGGGTCGATCAGGATTTTCCTTTCTAACCTTGTCGCATCCTGCTAGTAAAGCTGGAACACTTGTTTCACCGCCCACACAAAAAGAATGTTTTAAACGAAGACGATTACTGGTCATTTTAATCTGGTACAAACTTTCCTCAGCAGTATTAAATACTACTTGTGCACCATGACCTTGTAATGAGTTGGCCAGAGTAAGCATCATAGTGGTTTTACCTGCACCAGGTGTACCAGTAAAAAGTGCTACCATTGATGGTGTAAATCCTTCGCCACCTAAAACACAGTCAAAGTAGTCCATGCCGGTGGAAACTCTTTTCTTAAGAACGTCAGGTACTTTAATATCTTGTATTGATGTTCCAAAAGCGATATCTTCAATTTTAACTTTAATTTTCATTTGTTTTCCTTGGTTGTTTGTTATTGGTTATGTTTTTATTATACACTATGTTTGTTGGGATTACACTTTATATGTCATCAATCCATTTCCATGCTTCTATTATACTTCATACATGCGATTACTTGTTCAACAAAGCTTTGAAACTCTGGATCATGACTAGTCATTTCAAGTAAGTCATCACGAGTATTATTGACATAGTCAGAATCACCCACGACTTTCCATTCATCATGTCTAAACATATCAGCACAATCCATCTCAAAACCGTTGTAATTCTTGCCTGAGTAATACTCTTTGAATGTTTTAATAAAGTCTTTAGCGTATGATACTCGTTTTATTTGATTCATTTGATTTCCTTGGTTGGTTGGTTCTTATATATTATACCAAGCATGATATACAGTTACACTTTTACTGTCCTGTATAATTATCTTTCTAAATCAATAATTCTTCCGTCATATCTAAAATGAATAAACCCTTCTTCTTTCAACTTATCAAGATGATAACTAACTGACTTTTCAGTTTTATCTTTGTCTGTAAACTCATCATGATATGAAAGCAAATACTCACATATGTCTTTTTCTCTACGCAAACCATTACAAAGGCGGTAAATAAAACTTCTTATTTCTTTACTTCCCTTTATTGCCATCAAACAATCCTTGCTTTTCTGCAAACCATGCAGGAACTCTAAATGTCACAGTTTCTGAAGTCTCTCCTTTTTTTCCAATATTTGGCGGAAATGAAGAACTCATAAATAACTTAACATCATCATCGTGAACACGTGACTTATGAATCCATACACCGTCTTGAGATCTATTAGAACCTAATAGAGGTTTTATTAATCTAGAATTGCCGTCCCTTGAAGAGACGAAAGGCATGCCAATATAGTCATATGTATGAACTCCAAAAACAGGTACATATGTCCTATCCATCCAAATGCGTTTAGCTATACCCCATATTCCTGACCCGATACCGAAAGCAGAAAAACTTTCAACTTTTTCTATAGCATTCTCAGTAGTAAAGTGTTCGACACCTTCACTGTCTAACACAATGTACTTTGTAGTACCAAAGCTATTTGTGTAGTGGCTTATAACGAGGTACTCTTTCCCTTTAATTGCCTTTGGTAAAGAGTGTTTACCCCTTGTGTTTTTGATGACCTTGACTAAATCATCCTTTTGACAAAGCGTGTTACGTGAATATTCGACTCTGTATTGATTGTATGACATATTTAACTCCTTTTTCATAGGTCAGATATTATATTTTTATTGTTTCTTATTGCAAAGGCCAGATATTGTGTCGAACAACACTCAAATCTTCTGTGTCTTTTTCTTCTTTGAACTTTGGTTTCTGGCCGGTACCTTCTGCGTAAAGATTACAGAAATAAAGTACACCTAAACATGCATATCCTAAAACGCTTATTTCTTCATTAGGCTCAAACTCTTTTGTCGAGGCTTGATTTGGATTAACAAGCCAAGATCGAATAATCACACTGCCTTTTTCGTAAGTTACTGTGCACACTTCAGTTTTCATTCCAGCATGCATAGCAACTCCATCGTCAGTAAGTTCAGCAAAGAAATTATTTTCATTTGACATGTTAACAAAATCTGTAAAAACGTTGTAAAATTCGTCTAATGAATGGTGCAATTCCAAAGGATAACCTTGTGTTGTTAGCTTAATGAAATCTTTAGATGATATATCCATTTTGTTCCTTGTTTTGTTTTATTATAATAAGTTGTTGCCTGCGGTACATTAATCCTTGATTGTCTCAGAAACAATATGATAAAAAACTTGTCGACAATCAAGCGCATCTTTTTCAGCAGCATGTGCTCCTTCTACTGATATATCCAAATGTTCTCTTAGTGTATCTAAGTTCTGACGCTCTGTAGGTAGGAACATATATGATAATGCACACGTATCAATCTTAGGGTACCCGAAGCTATAAGTCTTTGCATTTTCTGTTGCTTCTCTGGACCATGGAGTGTATTTATACCTTTCAAAGACAGAAGCTAGATGGCTTATATCGAAAGAAATATTGTGTGCAATTAAAGGACCATACCTTAACTTAGAAGCAATAGTATCAGCAACATCTTCAAAAGAAGGGGCATCCGCCCAATCTTCTTCATTATACTTGCATATTTCTAACGCTTCTTTAGAAGCAAATTCAATTTCAATAGGTTTTGGTTTTATCTTTGTTGTCCACACATCTGTACTTCCGCTTTCCCAATCAGTAATAATAGAGATCTCTAAAATTGCTGATCGTTTAGGACTTAAATGTGTTGTTTCAATATCTAAAAATGTCATTGCTTTCGCTGTTGTAAAGTTTCCCATTAGTCTGCTCCATATCCGTTTGAGTCTATGCCCGGGCCTGATATTGATCCGGGATAATTATCGCTGCTGCAATCGCTACCGGTGTCGTTTAAATCAACACCAGACCACAATTCGTTTAATTCATCTTCTAAATCATTTTCTACATCTCGGCTGATCTTTCTAAAAAACTCATACCCAGACAATCTTTCAAATTCAAAAACGCTATTTCCAAAGTCATTTCTAATTCTAAAATTACCGTTTTCATCTTTTTCTAATACAAACTCTTCTGTTCCACCATCAGGTGCGCCAGCGCTGTATCTTCCCATTTCAGTCCACATTTAAACCTCACTAAACAATAGCTTGAGTTTGACAAATTCTTTCGGGTCACACACTAGTATTCTGTTACCGTTCTTTTTAATAGCGATACTAGTGTGACCTGACATGTTTGTTTTCTCGATTGAGATTTCGTGTTTCTTATTACCATAACCTTTTACTGTTACAGATTTTTTATCTATTTTCATATTAACCTCTACTTGCTGCAAATATCAACAGCGCTAAAAAATAAAATGGTAACAGTACTACCAAAGATCCGAGAATAGAATAACCGTAACAAGCTAAACTTCTTTTCCAGATACTGTCAGAATATAACCAACTTGCCTTTTCCAGCTCAAGCCTAAGCTGTCTTTCTTGCCGGTCGCTTAAGTTTAATTGTTTTCCAATTGGTTTGTACATATTAAGCTCCTAGACAATACTGCCTTCGAGTTGTTCAACGATATTATCCAGCTGTACTAATTCATCACCCATAGCAGTTCGTATCTTTGCTACCTGGATCGCTTTTTTGATGACCTTAGGTGAAATGCCGTGATTATCTTTTAGATCTTCAATTAAAATCTTCTTGTCTTCTTGCAACATTTTAATTTCGTTCTCAAGTGTTTTGTACTTGTCAATAAAAGTTTTTAGTTCGTCTGTTAGCGACATGTTTGTCTCCCATGTTGTTGTTTTATATTTTATATTATATGTTATTGTGTTTTAATTTACAATTATCATGCTTAAACTTCAAGCCTTTCTATTTCCCGAAGTGAGTCTATCCAGATTAATTCTTTTTCATAGTAAATGCCATAAACGATATACGGATTCGATCTTGCAATCGGGTTGGTTGAAATCCCTTTAGATTTTTTTTGGGTAACAACACCTATAGCTTTCTCACCAGTCATTGGGTGTCTAAACCTGACCAGATCACTAATCCTTATCGTTTCTGAAGCATACGAATGTTGGGAACCTGAGTGAACCGTCTGGCGTTTCTTCTTGGTATCTGACTTCAATTATTCTCCCTATGATTGTTGGGTCGCCCCAAAGTTTTTCTCTAAGTTCATCGTTTAACCCAGAACCTACACTAACCTCAACACCTTTATAATCTACCAGGAATGAACCTAGTTTACCCTGGTGTTTACCTGTGCCTTCTTTAAGGCCTATAACTGGTACATCTGCGTCAAAGAAAGCTTTAAACTTCATTACGGAATAATCACGGCCAAAACAGTATGGGTCATGAATTGTTTTTATCATTGCACCCTCATATCCACGATTTACATAACTGTCATGTATTCTTTTTATTTCATTATAATCAGATTTAATCCTTTCTCTTTTAACGAGTGTTACATACTTGTTTAAATCTTTAATACGCCACCTTAGTATTTCGTATCTTCGCCACGCTTGTTGGTGCGGTGACTTTGCTTTCCATTCTTTGAGCGGGATGTAATCAAACAGCGCAAAATAAACCTCGCTGATGTCTTTGCTTTCTTTTCTGTGAACTTGGCGCATTAATGCAGTAAAGTCTGTGCTCATTATTTCTCCATCGTAGCAACCATCATTAAGTTTTGATAATTCTGCGCCGACAGTATCGTCAAAGTTTGTGATTAGTTTTCCAGCGCGCGTAAATAGTTTTGCTTCCCTATTTTCTACGATTGCAAGACATCTAATGCCATCAAGCTTAGGTTCGATAAAAACCTCAGAACTCTTGATTCTTTTCATGTCAAACTTCTGTGCCAAAGCTACGTCGAATGTAGGAATAAAATTTGACTGTACTTTATTCAAAGTTTTTGTTGACACGCCGATAGCTAGATTCTTTTTAAGCACTTTTCTCATCCACTTTTCCTGTGCTTCGGAACACTGCTGGAACGTCCAATGAATTAAATTAATCGCTGCGTTTCCGGTTACTTCTCTTTTAGAACACGCGTCAGCATTTAAAATAAATAATTTCCACGCTTCTCGCGGTTCTATTGGTCTTCTATTTTCCTTTTTTACTTTCGGTACTTTCACAACATGAAAAGAACGATACGGATTGAACGTATAACTTAACAAAGTTGAGAAGTATAAGTTCCTAAGATATTCTTTTAAAAGAACTTTTTTTGCATTTGTTCCTTTTGCTGCTGCCACGTTTTCAAAACAGTCTAAAACTTCGTCTGTTACTATCATTGTTTTCTCCTAAATGTTGACGGCGGCATAAGCCTCTTGTATATTTTTGAAGTTGGTTGCTACTGCTTTGTCACCGCAAAGGTAAATATAGACAACGCCACTAGAATGCATTCTAATACATGAGATGTTATCAACATTGATTGCGACTTCTTCACCGTGTCTTTCTTTAATAAATGCCATTCTTAGCATGGATTCTCCTAATAATCTGGGTTTTATATATCAGTCACACATACATCATAAAGCATGGCTGCATTAGAGATGATGTAAGAAGGCAAAGAATCTGTTGCTTCCAACGCATCTGAAACGAAAAGTTGTGCCTCATCAAGTCTTTCGTAATAACTTCCTGCCGTTGATATGCGGTAGGTGTTGATAAATTTTTGTAGAGTCATATATGACCTCCATGGGCTGTTGTGTGGTTTTATTATACCAAGAATGATATACAGTTACACTATTTTGTGCCATGTATTGCTCGCCTTATCATACAATAATTCATTAGCAGATACAAAAAATGTTTCCCTATTGTCTGTAATGAACTTAACAAAGATCTTGATGTTGTTTCTAACAATCACTATCCTGAAGATTGTGCCTACTTCTTTATATTTTTTACTATAAAACAGACTATTGATTGCGGGTCTTATTTTGACCACTTCTTACCCTTCAAAGCTTTTTCATCATCAGCACAGTGTTTACCCAATACAGTCACGTATCTAAAATCAAATTGATCGATTAACTCGTAATGATTCCCTTGCTCGGTTTCGTGAACTAGATAAACTTCTGCAAAATGAACTTTATTATTTCTAGTTAAATAAAAACACAAATCACCTGGTTTGTAAGGAACATCATGATCATGTCTAACTGTTGCTGCTGCCTTATGTTGACTCGTTATTTTTCTAGAAGTTCTAGGAATCTTCGGTTTTTCTTTTTTCGTTTGTTTAGTTTTTCTTTTTACTGCCATTCTAACACCTCTACTTTATGTATCCTACTGTATTTTCTCATAAATTACATAACGTGATATCCATCTTATCTGACCGTCAGGTGTTTGAAGCTCCATCGATTTTTCATCGATTGATATGACGATGCCTAATACGTCTTTTTTATCTATCTGTACTTTTATTAAATCACCTTTTGACACAATTGCAAGTGTGTCTGTGTCTCTTCGATTAATGTTAATCAGATCTGATAGTGTGATTTTTCGTACGGCATTCAAAACTTACCCTTTTGCCCTCTGTATGATGCTAGCAATATTACTAAAGGGCGGACGACTTCCTTTGATTTTTGCGCCAATGTCATTTTTGATTTTTCTAACAACACCTGAAAACTTAGCCATTCCTTCGTCTTGGGAAGAAATAATCTTGGATAAGACTGTTTTTGTATTTTCATCTTCCACGCCCTGAAGGCCTATTCCAGCTAAAGCTAGCATATCACTAGGTTTAGGTGCCTTAAACAAAACATCATCAACGTATACAACCATTTTTTCATTTTCTTTTTTAAAGGCAATGTCATGTATTTGACCATCTACTTCAATCTT
>Ga0209630_10005030_pt1 | contig 11346 bp, 8 predicted proteins | sample COG_01_FD_184745 | JGI IMG/M metagenome (GOLD analysis project Ga0209630, IMG submission 184745) | Pelagic Microbial community sample from North Sea - COGITO 998_met_01 (SPAdes) (version 2) | ecosystem: Environmental > Aquatic > Marine > Neritic zone/Coastal water | place: Helgoland, sampling... | reverse complement strand
GGAAATCCTAGGAATGAATGAGACAAGCAGTTTTGAATTAACTTCAAAATTTCCAACAATTAATAAAAATATGGGCGTAAAGAAATTTATAGAAAAAAATTTAAAAGAAACTCTTAAAAAAACAAAGACAAAACAAATTTATGGTTATTTGGCACATAATCCAAATGATTTATTATCAAGTAAAGGAAAAATTATTATTAAAACTTTAATTCAGCTAAAAAAACAAAAACTAGTAAAAAAAATTGGTGTTTCTGTTTATGAGGTAAAGGAGTTAAAAAAAATTCTTAAGGTTTTTAAGCCTGATATTGTTCAGTTACCAATTAATATATTAAATCAGAGCTTTTTGGAAAATGATTTTTTAAAAAAAATCAAAGAACTTGGAATTGAAATCCAAGCAAGATCTATTTTTTTACAAGGCATGTTATTGGAAAATAAAATAAAAAATTTGAGTAAAATAATTGATGTAAAAGTCCAAAAAATTGATAAAATATGTAATAAAAAAAATATTACAAGATTAAGTTTTTTACTAAACTTCATTAACAGTATTCAAGAAATTGACAAAATCGTGGTGGGCATTGATAGTGTCAATCAGTTAAAAAAGATAATTAAATTTATGCAAAATCCAATTAAAATTACTAATTTTAAGAGATTAGCTCTAACAGATGAAAGAATTGTAGATCCTAGATCATGGATAAAAAATTAAAAATTGCTATTATTGTTCAGGCCAGAGAGGACTCCGTAAGATTTCCTAAAAAAGTTCTTTTTCCAATTTCAAAAAAACCTTTAATATTAAAATTATTAGAGAGATTAAGTTATTCTAAATTAAAAGATTTAATTATTGTTGCAATTCCAAAAAATAAAAGAAATATTAATCTAGAAAGTGCACTCAAAAAAAATAAATTTATAGTTTTTAAGGGTGATGAGCATAATGTTTTAAAAAGATATTACGATGCAGCAAAAAAATATAAAGTAGATATTGTAATAAGGATTACTGCTGATTGCCCATTTTCTGATCCTACGTTGATAGATAAATTAATAACTTTATTGATAGATAAAAATTTTGATTACGTTAGTAATACTTTAAAGCCAACTTATCCCGACGGTCTTGATACTGAAGTTTTTACTTTTAAAGTTTTAAAAGAAGCTCATACAAAAGCCAAAAATAAATATGATAAAGAGCATGTTACTCCTTATATCAAAAGAAATAAAAGAATTAAAAAATTTAATTTAAGATACAAAACTGATTTATCAAAATTAAGATTAACAGTAGATGAAAAAAAAGATACAGAACTTGTTGAATTTACTTTTAAAAAATTTAAAGAAAAATTTTTTTGTTGGGAAAAAATAGTTAATTCAAAAGATATAAAAAAAATATTTTTTTCAAAAAATAATACCGCACAAAGAGATGAAGGAGCTTCAATTCCATTAGGTCAAAAGATGTGGATAAGAGCAAAAAATGTTATACCTGGAGGAACAATGCTTTTTTCAAAAAATCCAGATCTATTTTTACCAAAGAAGTGGCCAGCGTATTTCTCAAAGGCCAAAGATTGTTACATTTGGGATTTAGAAAATAAAAAGTATATAGATATGTCATTCATGGGAGTTGGCACTAATGTGTTGGGATATGCTAATTCAAAAATAGACAATCAAGTTATTAACTCAATTAAAAAATCAAACATGAGTACACTAAATACTAATTATGAAATTTTGTTAGCAGAAAAATTGGTAGAAATTCATAAATGGGCAGATATGGCAAGATTTACTAGGACAGGAGGTGAGGCCAATTCAGTAGCAATAAGATTAGCAAGAGCTTTCACTAACAAAGATAATATAGCTGTTTGCGGATATCATGGTTGGCATGACTGGTACCTTTCTTCAAATCTGATGAATAAAAAAAATCTTGAACAGCATTTGCTTAAAAATCTCTCAATAAAGGGTGTCCCAAAAAAGTTAAAAGGGACAGTTTTCCCATTTAGATATAATGACTTTAAAGAACTAAAAAAAATAATCAGAGATAAAAATATTGGTGCGATAAAAATGGAAGTGGTAAGAAATATATTACCAAAAGATAATTTTCTCAAAAAAGTAAGAGAAATTGCATCAAAAAATAAAATAGTTTTGATTTTTGATGAATGTACTACTGGTTTTAGAGGTACGTATGGAGGTTTACATAAAGTTTATGGAGTAAATCCTGATATGGCCATATTTGGAAAAGCGATAGGAAATGGTTATGCGATCAATGCAGTTATCGGAAAAAAAGAAATTATGAATATGGCTAATGAAACTTTTATAAGTAGTACTTTTTGGACCGAAAAAATTGGATTTGTTGCTGCCCTAGCAACAATAGAGGAAATGAAAAAAATTAAATCTTGGGAAAAAGTTAACTCAATAGGAAAAAAAATAAAAAAGTTTTGGTTAGATTGTTCAAAAAAATATCATTTAAAAATCAATATTCAAGGTATGGATTCTTTACCATCTTTTTTGATAAATTCTAATGATTCACAAAAATATAAAACGCTAATAAGCCAAGAGTTATTAAAAAAAAATATTTTAGGATCAAATGTATTTTACCCATCGATAAAGCATACAGATAAAATACTAAAAAAATATTATCTAAATATGAGCAAGATTTTTAAACAAATTTCACTATGTGAAAAAAAAAATATAAATATAGATAGTATTTTAGAAACACCTATTGCTATATCTGAATTTAAAAGACTCAATTAATGTACAAGAAAAAAAAAACTAAAATTTTAATTTTAGGAGGAACTGGCTTTATAGGTTACCATTTATCAAAAAAATGCATAACAAAAGGCTGGGATGTTACTAGTATCTCAAAAAACTACCCAAAAAAAATTAAATTTATAAGTAAAGTAAATTATAAAAATATAAATCTAGAAAATTTTAAGAATTTAAGTATTCTTGAAAAAAATTTTGATTATATCGTAAATACATCTGGTTATATAAATAATAATAAGTCAGGTTATAAGAACCATAATTTTAAAATTATAAAAAATATTTTTGTATATTTCAAAAATAGTAGCATAAAAGCTTTTTTAAACTTAGGGTCCAGTGCAGAATATGGTGGAATAAAATCTTTACAAAATGAAAAATTAACATGCACACCAAAATCTAAATATGGCAAAGATAAACTAAAAAGTACATTTTTTTTAATTAATGCTTTTAAAAAATTTAAATTTCCTTCTATTATCTTTAGAGCTTATCAAGTTTATGGACCACTACAGGAAGCAAATAGATTAATTCCGATAGCAGCCAAAGCGTGTTTCTTTGATAAAAAATTTGATTGTGCTGATGGAAATTTAATTAGAGATTTTATCTATATAGATGATTTAGTGGAAGCAATTATAAAAGCTTTGAAAAATCAACAAGCAAAAGGCCAAATTTTTAATTTGGGAAGTGGAAAAAAAATCTCATTAAAGCACATAGTAAGTTCTATAAAGAACTTTTATAAAAAAGGGTCACCAATTTATGGTAGAATTAAATTAAGAAAAGATGAGAATAGAATTATATTTGCAGATATTACAAAATCAAAAAAATTATTAAGATGGAAGCCAAAAATTAATTTTAAAGTTGGATTGTCAAAAACTTTAAAACATTACAAAAATAAATATAAAAAAATTTAATTTAAATATAAGAATTCTAAAATAAATAAGGTAAATATAATCAATCTTTAATAATTTGATTTAAAATACCTATTTCTTTCCAATCTTCTAGAGCTAGTATAACAGCATTATATTTGTCTGAGTATTTTAGGTCTCTTATTCGCTTATTAACAAAAATTCTTTCTTTGTAGATAATTTTTTCAAATGTCGAATTAAACTTTATTCTATACAAACTCCCTCCATTCAATGAAGCCAATAGAAAGTTTTCATGCCAATTTGTAGAAAATTTATTAGAAATTTTTATTATTTCTGAGATTCCTATAGATGGTATAAATGAAAAAATAGGTTCTTTAAAATTGTTACTAGAGTGATCTTTTAAATATTTTTTATCTTTATTTTTTTTAACATGATCATACGCTTTACCATATGAAGCTATTGGCCAACCATAATTTTTTCCATATTCAATTTTGTTTATTTCATCTCCTCCTTTTGGCCCATGTTCTGTTGCTATTATTAAATCACCTTCTACGAAAAGACCCTGAGGGTTTCTATGACCCATTGAATATATTTTCTTTTCTTTTGTTTTAAAATCAATAAAAATTATTTTCCCTATATCAGAATTTAAATCTTGAGGTTTACCTGAGGGTTCATTGAGCTTTTCACCACCCATTGTTGCAAGCAAACCATCAGATCCATTAAAATTTAAAACTTTCATTCTGCCAGCATTTAGATTTTCACCACAACTTTTTGACTTAAAAAAATTTTTAAAAATTAAATTTTCAAAATTTATATTTGCATATGAAATATTATATATTTGACAATTATTATCATAATCTAAATGTGAGACGTAAACTTTTTCTTTATGTACCAAGGTTCCCATAATTTTTGAATTTTGGTTTCCTTCAATTTTGAGATTTGTTTTTATTGATTTAAATTTTAGATTATTTTTATCTATATCTTTTTTAAAAAATTTATCTAATTGTATAAATAATATTTCACCATCATTATTAATTACTATTAAGTTATCGTTAGAGATTTCAATAAAAAAAGGTTTAAAAAAACCATAACCAGTATCATTTTTTGTATTTTTTTCTTTTTTAAAATTAATTTTATATGTAGATAAGTTAAAATTATCAGTTTGGCTCAACGGTAAAAATTTAATATTATAATCGTTATTGAGATTATTTATGCTAGGATTTAATCTTTTATATCTTATTTGAAGCTGCTTGAAGGGTTCTAATTTCAAAACTCTAATAATTATTTTATTCTTATCACTTAAATTTTCATATTTTTCTAATACAAAATTTTTTATCACTACTTGTTTTTCTATAGGCAAAATTTTGTAGATGTTTTTTAAATTTAATAGAAAAATAAAAAAAACAACTAATGAGCTTAAAAATAAAATTTTTTTCATAAATAATTTATTATTAAATAATAATAAAATAGCAAACTATTAAACTTATTAATTTAATTCGTATAAAGAGTAATTGTTTCCTAGGACAAAATTACTTAGTTTTTTTGCCGAGCCCCCATTATATAAAAACTTAATAATATCTCTCAAACCGTTATTAAAGTGTAAATTTTCAAGATTATATTGTTGATCAATTTTATAATAATTGGACTCAATATAATCATATAAATCATTGGATTCAAAATTATTTTCTTGAATTGATACATATTTATATTTTCTTTTAACCTCATTAAAAAAAAAATCTAAATTTTTTATTTCAAATAAAGACATGTTATATACATTAAGATCTAAAATTATTTTATTTTTTAATTTTATGTTAGAGTTTTTTTGAATTTTAATCTTTTTTAAAATTAATTCATAATTGTCTTTTTCAAAAATTTTATTTTTGATTATATTGTTTTCATGAAGATTCTTATAAAGATTTAAATTCTTAGAATTTTTTCTGCTATCCAATTTAGGTATTATATATAATATATCTTGGTTTATATTTTTATTTTTTTTGTAAAAATTAATAAATGTGTGGTTTGATAAAAATACATTACTTAATTTTGTATGATTAATTATTTTCGGGTAAATAATGCCAATGTTTATCAATGCAAATATCAGAATGATAAATTTAGACTTATAATAAATTGATATATCTTTAACGATTAATGCAGACAATATGAACATTAAACAAATTAATCCAGAAAAATATCTTAACTCTGGTATCACCCTTTCTCCAGCAAGTGCCATTATTAAAATTGGCTCAAGTATAAGTAGTGATAATAAAATTACAATTTTTTTATTTTTAAAATCATTAAAAATATAAAATAAGAATATAGAAAGATAAATAATCGTGAATATCTCTGTATTAAAAATTATTTGAGTTGATAGCCAAAAATCATTCAGTGAAGTATTAAAAAAAGTATTGATAGAAAAAGACTCAGACTGAGCTCCATCTAGAAAAAATATTAAGAAGAAATTATCCTCAAAACAAAAACTTGGTAATAGACCAAAAATAATTAGTCCCATTGAAAAGTAGATAAGATATTTAAAATTTGTAAATCTAAATTTTTTATAATGAAGGATTAAAATTCCATAGATTGAGACTATTGAGCCCCAATAATTTACACCCCAGGCCAAAGCGGCCAAAATTGAAAATAAAAGATATGTGTTTCTATTAAATTTTTCTAATTTAAAATAATACTTAGTTAGAAAATATAATTGTGAAAGAAAAAAGAAAAGATAATAAGAATTTTTACCATTAACTAAAGAGATTGGTATCGTAAATAAAGAAAAAGATAATGACACTAATAAAGGAAAATAAATAAAAAAATTGATTTTTAATTTTTTGAAAATTAAAAATAAAAGAAATAAACTTAGAGCAGTGATTGTTAAACTGATGTATCTTCCATAAACAATCATAATAGATGGGTCATTGTAGATTTTTTGCTTAATTTCAGATAAGCTTAAAATATTAACAATAAATTCATTAACAAATAAAAGCTTCAAAGTTAACAATAAATTTATTAGAGGTGCTAAAAATGGACCAGACATCACACTTTTTATCTCAGTTATAAAACTAATATAGGAAATAGAATCTTTTAAAAAAGAACCTTCGTCTTCTTGTTGAAAAAAGGGTAAACCATAATCTATGATATCTACCCGTATGATAAAAAATAGAAATATTAATGAGATTACTAAAAATATTTCTATTGTTTTGAGCCTTTTAATTTTTTTAATCATATTAAAAATTATTTTTCTAAATTTTGTCTACTTAAATTAAGCATCACTTCATTCCATAAATACTGCTCACAATACATATTTCCCTTTAAGTAAGAATTGTAATTTTTATCAAAATATTCATCATTAATCATAAATTTTTTTTTAATATTTTTATAAATAAAATTTTTGTCTCTTAAAATTTCTCGCTTATTAAAAGCAAAACCATGCTTCTTTTTTTCATTTATTTTTTTAAAGTCATTATTAAATATTTTTTTCATTAAAGACCTTTGGGAAAATAAACTAAAATTTTTTTTTGTAGGTAAATCTAGCGAATAGTTTACGAGGTCTTTTGACAAGTAAGGGGCTCTACTTTCAACGGAATTGAGCATACTTGAAAAGTCGGCTTTAAGTAAAATAGTTGGTAAATAATATTTAAAAAAAAATAGTTGTGAAAACTTCATTTTATCTGAGTGCTTTTGATATAATTTTCTAATGAAATTTAAATTCTTTGATTTATTTAAGGTATTGCTTTTACAATAATTTTTTTCTTCAAATTTATCAAAATTAGAAATCCAAAAAACCAGTGCTTCATAGTTTTTTTTATCGATATGTTTAAAAAAGTAGCTTATCTTTTTTTTATTATCAAGATATTTGTCAGATATTCTTAAATTTCCAAAAAAAAACTTAAAAATCTTTAAAATAAAAGTTGGAAATATTAATTTAATTTTTTCCATAATATAAAAACCTTTAAAAGCTAAATAACCAAAAAAAAGTTCATCACCACCATCACCAGTTATAGTAACATTAGTTTTTGTTTTGACTAAATTAAATACTTTGTAAGTTGGAACCATTGATGCATCACCAAATGGAAAATAAATTTTTTTTTTAATTGTATTAAAAATTATTTTATAATCTTTCTTAGATAATATTTTTTTGTAATTTTTATTTGTTAATGATGATCTGATAAATCTTGATTCATCGTATGTTTTATCTTTAAATCCAATAGTAAAAGAATTAATTTTTTTAAAAAACTTTTCTAAGTTGACCTTTATTAACTGAGAGTCTAAACCTGAGCTTAAACATAAACCTACTTTTTCATCAGCTATAGAAAACTTTTTGATTATTTTGAAAAATAACTCTCTAATAGATCTTGTATGGTTTTTTTTAAAAAATAAATTATAATTACCTCCTTTTTCAATATACCAATAAATTTGTTTGCTAATTTTTTTTCCTCCATACTCTACAATTTCGCCTGGTGACACCTGTAATAAATTTTTATAACTAGTTAAAGGAGCGGGATAGTGATTAAATTTAAAATATTCAAGCGTATTTTTTTTAGAAAATTCGAATTTTTTTTCTACTTGAAATATTCCATTAATTTGAGATGAAAAAATTAACTTATTTTTTATGTGAGTATAAAATAAAGGTTTTTGACCAATATAATCTCTAGACAAAAAAGTCGTTTTATTTTTAAAATCATAAATTGCTGCTGCCCACATTCCATCAAAATAGTTAAAACATTTTTTGCCCCAATAATTAAAAGAATTGATTAATACTTCTGTATCTGAATTAGTTTTAAAATGAATTTTTTTCTCTAAATATTTTCTTAATTCCAAAAAATTATAAATTGCTCCATTAAAAATTAATAAGTGTCGCTTGTCATGAGAAAACATTGGCTGATTTCCATTTTTCTTGTCAACTACTGCTAACCTATTCATCCCAAAAGAAATTTTATGAATTTTATCAGTAAAAAAAGTTTGATTGTCAGGTCCTCGATATAATTGGCATTTAGACATTTTTTTTAACAGTCCAATATCAGATTTTCCAATTATTCCAAAAATCGCGCACATAAGTTTAAAAAACCCTTATATAATCTTGTTTTATACTATAGTCTACTAATAATGAACTTTTCAATAGTAATACCTTTATATAATGAGGCTGAAAATATCAATCAGTTGAATTCGGAAATTTTACAAGCACTCACAGATTTAAAAAATACTAATTATGAATTTGAGATCATTTACGTAGATGATGGTTCCACAGATAACACTTTGGAAGTTCTTAAGAATTTTAACAATACTATTAAGACGATAATTGTAAAAAATAAATCTAATTTAGCTCAATCACACTCAATTATGAATGGAATAGATATTTCTAATTATAATAACATAATATTGTTAGATGGAGATCTTCAAAACGATCCTCTAGACATGATTAAAATGATAGAAATTTATTGTAAAAATGAAAATATTTTAGTTCATGGGTATAGAAAAAATAGAAACGACCCATATCTGACTAAAATTTTACCAAGTAAAATTGCAAATTTCATTGTAAGAAAATTCACAAATTCAAAAATACTGGATCATGGCTGTTCTTTAAAAATATTTGATAAAAGAATAATTGATACAAATAATTTTTTTGGTGATTTTCATAGGCTTTTTGCTGCTCAAATTAGTAAAGAGATTAATGTTGTTGAAGTAGAGGTTAATCATAGACCAAGAACTAAAGGTAAAAGTAAATATGGATTTGAGAGAGTTTTAAGAGTTTTTATAGATCTCATATTTATAAAATTTTATAAAAATGAAAGATCATATTTTTATACAATAGGTGTTTTGGGTTTATTTTCTTTTTTATTATCTCTACTAAGTTTAATTTATATGTTCTATCTTAAAATATTTATAGGAAAATCTTTTATTACAACGCCTTTACCAGTATTATTTGTTTTTTTTTCACTTACAGGTCTTGTTTTTTTTTCAATAATATTGATGCTAGAAACAATAAAAAAAATGCTTAAAAACGAAAACAATAAAACAAAAAATTATAAAATTTTAAAAAAAAACTAATAATTAAATTAATATTATCTTATTCAAATAGTACAAACAAATGCCCAAAACTTTAAGAAACTTTCTTATGTGGTTGCCAATTCCTAAGGGTATATATTTTTGTTTTTTTTTTAATCTTTTTTCTATTATTTTTAATTCAAAAATAAAAATAAGCTTCAAAGATGATTTTTATTATATAAAAAATATGAAATGGAGATTTCATCACAGAAAGACAGGAGTTTATTTTTACCAACTAGGAATAAACCGCAGAATTAATACACTCAGAAAAAATTATTTAATTGATAATATAAAATTTAATGCAAATGATGTTGTAATTGATTGTGGAGCGAATAATGGTGATTTTTCTTTATGTTTTGATAAAAATATTAAATATTACGGAATAGAGCCAAGTCCAATAGTTTTTAGCAATTTAGAATATAATGTTAAAAATAAAAAATTAATAAATAAATGTCTTTGGAAAAATTCTGAGGATAAAATACCTTTTTATCTTAGTGATGAGGGCGGGGATAGTTCAATAATTCCTATCTCTAATTATACAAAGCAAATAAATATATCAACCATAACATTGGATGAATTAATTGATGAAATAGGCTTAAATGTTAAATTGATAAAAATTGAGGGTGAAGGTTCTGAACCAAAGATTCTTGAAGGTTTAAAAAAAAATCTAAAAAAAGTTCGTTATTTGACTATTGATGCAGGATTTGAGAGAGGAATTGATCAAAAATCAACATATAAAGAATGTGAAAATTATTTATTAAATAATAATTTTGAATTGATAAATTTTAATAAAAAAAAATATATCCTATTATTTAAAAATGTTTCTCAAAATTAATATAATCATTAACTATGAAAATTGATCATAAAGATTCATACAAAGATTTTGGAGAACAATTCCAAAAAGATAACAAAGTCGATGGATATTGGGGTAGCATTGATATGCTGAAAGATATTGTTTCTCCGTTTCAGCTTTCGAATATTAAAAATAAGAAGATAATGGAAGTTGGAATTGGAAGTGGTCGTATTTTAAAAAATTTAATAAGCTTTTTCCCTTCAAAAGCTACTGGAATAGAACCGTCAAATGCTATTGATGTAGCTAAAAAAAATATCGATTCAAAAAATATTGAGTTTTTAAATATAAAAGGAGAGAATATAAACTTTAATGAAGAATATGATTTTGTTTTTTCACTAGGAGTCATTCATCATATTCCTAATTATGAGGTGGTTCTCAGAAATATATATAAGTCATTAAAAAAGAATGGTGAATTCATTATTTGGGTTTATGGCAAAGAGGGAAATGAAACGTATTTATTTATATTTAATAATTTAAGAAGAATAACTATTTTAATGCCTGATTTTATTCTAAGAATCTTATCCCATATATTGAATATTGTATCTTATTTATACGAATTTCTTTGCAATTTTTTCCCATTACCTCTCAAGAAATATTTTGGGCAAGTTTTTGGTAAATGTTCTTTTGAAAAAAGAAGCTATATAATATTTGATCAATTAAATCCCTCATATTCAAAATACTTTACAAAAGAAGAACTTTCAGATGTTTTGCAAAAAACTGGCTTTAAAGATATAACCACTCATCATAGACATGGATATTCTTGGACAGCTATTGCCAAAAAAAAGTAAAATAAATGAATGTTATATATATCGCTGAAACGTCATTAACTAATAAAAGTGCTTATACTCATCA
>Ga0209630_10005029_pt1 | contig 11348 bp, 8 predicted proteins | sample COG_01_FD_184745 | JGI IMG/M metagenome (GOLD analysis project Ga0209630, IMG submission 184745) | Pelagic Microbial community sample from North Sea - COGITO 998_met_01 (SPAdes) (version 2) | ecosystem: Environmental > Aquatic > Marine > Neritic zone/Coastal water | place: Helgoland, sampling... | reverse complement strand
TAAAACTCCAATGTTTATCATAAAAAAAGTTAGCATAAACTAAGTCAACACCATCAATTGATGTTCCTGACATTAACCCAATAACATAGTAATTTTTCATTTTTAACTAAAGAAGTTCCATACTAATCCTAACCTTACTGTCATATCTCTGTATGGACTAAATGGATCAGAATAATAATCATAACCAGTAAAAGAACTATTTAAATGCTCGACCTTAATAAAAACTCTTGTTTGCTGAATTTTAGCATTAAAGAAGAAATCAAATCTTGGAAAATCTCCTATCTCTTTGTAATTCTGGGTTACAAACTCTGAAAGTAGTGGATTGTAATAATCAGCATAATATTTGGTGAAATAATTAAATGTAATTCCTGTTTGTATTGATAAAGATTTATTAAAGACATCATTAGAGTACATAATAGTATTTCTAGTTATCCATTCTGGAACATTTAAAGTTAATAATTCCCCCAAACCTGAGGTTTGTTTTTTATCCTGATATTTAGCAGTATTGACAATACTAAATTTTCCAATGTCTACTTTACTAAATAATTTTATACTATAATATTTAATTTGATCATTAACTTGATTTACTACAGCAAGTCTTTTATTATCTGTTTCACCTATTAATGCATTTGTAGATTCTCTAAAAAAAATATAATTATCTATAAGATTATAATCCCCAGTTAAAACCAATAATTCCTTGTAAGACAATTTTAAATTTATATTAGAAATTTTCTCATTATTTAATTCATTATTATACCAATTGTAAGCTTTGTATGCACTTCTAAATAAAATAAAATTAAAATTTGGAGACTTTTCAATTAAAGATGAGCTTAATTCAAATTCAATATTTTTTATAGGTTTTCCTTTAATATTTAATGACATATAATCTGATTTGAAATCATCTTTAGAAGACTTATTCAGATTAAATTCAAAACTATATTTATTTAGTTTTTTTAACCAATTAATTGAAATATTAGACTGATCTAATTTTAATTCATTAATAATTTCACTAGTATTTTCTTGATCATAAATTTTGAAAATATTTGACCAATTAGTAAGCGAGTAATGAATATTAATTTTTCCGAATTTGTTTAAATCTGATGTTAAACCTATTGAGTTTTCCTGTTCTATAAACCTAGACTCATCATTAATATTTTCGTCATTAGAAACTTCTCCATAAATCAAAGATTTATAATCATCTTTATATTGAAGTTTTTTATATTCATGAGTAAATTGATAGTTTACAGATAAGGTGTTTAAGTTCTTTTTTTTATTTTTAATAAGGATCTTCTGAAAATTTGAAAAAAACCTCTTTGAGTATAAAGATCCTTCTGCAAAAGTTAATGTCCCTAATCTGGATCTATCAAGATATCCATCATATTCAATCATTTTAAAAGATCCATCATCTTCAATAATTTGATTTCCTGATTGATCTAAAACAAAATAGTTTGTTGCTTGCTCAAAAAAATAAATGCTATCAGAATCAAGTCCTGCATTTTCTTGATTAAAAATATTTTGTGATACAAAGTGAAATCTCCATTGCGTTAATTTATTTTTAGAATTAAAATTAGAAGAAAATCTAAATTGATTGCCTCTAGATCTGCTACTAAAATAATTTCCTAGAGATTTATAACCTTTATGAGCAATAGTGAAATTATATTGAGGTGTTAAGTTGATAGAGACTAACATATCTAGGATTTGTCCTTGTTCAAAAGTTGATTTTGCAAAAATTTCTGTAAAGGGAGTTGGAACATTATAGTAACCTATATCTTCTTTTTCAAAATAATGAAAGTGCTTTCCTCTAGCTCCAATATCTGGTTTATTATAGCTCTTAAAGTCGTAAGATAACTTATTGTATGTATGACCTGAATTAGCAAAAGAAATTAAATCAAATGAATCTTCTCTTAAAAAATTAAATTTATAATCTTTGTAAATATTTAATGTTGTGTCAACAGATTCAATTCTTCCATCTATGTAATAAATTTTATAATAATCTGATGTTGATGAATCTTTTTTATTTTCTGATTCTTTTTCTAACTTTTCTTGTTCTTGCTGAGCTTTAAGCTTTTGATCTAAATCTGAAGTTTGACCAGATAAAATAATATGAGTGAAAAAAAAGATAAAAACTAGAAATTGTTTAAACATCAATTTTGTATTTTCACACTAAGGTAAGATTTCTTTACAAGATATATTTTACAATTAATGTTAAAGAATAAATTTTCAGAGTCTGAATTTGAAGTTGGTATAGATGAGGCTGGGAGAGGATGCATAGCAGGTCCCGTAACAGCATCTGCTGTTATTCTACCTAAAGGATTTAGCAATAAATACCTTAATGACTCAAAAAAATTATCAGAAAAGAAAAGACTTGACTTAAAAACAATAATTGAAAAAGAGGCGATAGATTATTCAGTTTTTTTTATTAATGCAAAGATAATTGATAAGATAAATATTCTACAATCTACATTTAAAGCTATGCATGGAGCTCTAGATAGTCTAAAAATTCATCCAAGCTTTATTCTAGTTGATGGAAATAAATTTATAAAATACAAAGATATTACTCATGAGTGTATTATAAAAGGAGATGGTAAATATCAAAATATAGCAGCAGCTTCAATTCTAGCCAAAACATATAGGGATGACTATATGAAAAAACTTCACTGTAAATTTCCTGAATATGGATGGAATACAAATAAAGGATACGGAACTGCATTTCATATGGATATGATAAATAAGCATGGAAAAACTGACTTTCATAGAAAGACATTTAACATAAAAAAACTACAACTTAAAATTCAATATAAATAATGAAAAAAATAATTTTTCTTTTTTCACTTTTAGTATTATTTAATTCTTGTTCAGATATAAATAATAAGAATATTTCATCTTTAAACTATCTTCCAGCTGAGTCTGAATTAATATTGAATATTAACGATCTAAACAACACTAAAGAAATTTTATTAAAGAATGAAAATTTAAGTAGTATTTCTATTTCAAAAAGTAAAATATTGGCCCAGCTCAATTCATTATCGAATGAATACTCAAATAATTCGGGATTATTATCACTAACATCTTTCGGGAAGAATCAAACTGCCTATACGTATATTAGGGAAGTAAATTTCCAAGATTCTATATCTAAAAGTGACATAATAAAAGGTGAATATCAAAATAATAAGATTTTTATAGATACTTCTAAAACTAAAGATATATACAAAGCAGTTTTAGGCAACTATATAATAAGTTCTAGTGAAGATATAGTTCTGGAGAATATTATTAGAGATCATGATTTAACTAATCCAAAAATAGATTCTGATTTTCTTAAAATAATTAAAGGTGCTGACACAAATGATCCATTTAATATTTTTATAAATTCAAAAAACTTAAACTTATTAAAAAATACCATTAATAGTCTTTCATTTTTTACAAACCTAAAGAATTCATGGATTAGTTATGACTTTAAATACTCACTTGAAGAAATTAAAATGATAGGTGCAACTAGGATTAATGATTCAATTAATAGTAAACTATCTATTTTAAGAAATATTTCTCCATCAGAGATTAAAACAGATAAAATAATTCCAAATTCTTTTTCCTCGTTTTTTTCTTTTACTATTTCTGATTCTGAAAGATTTATTTTCAATTTCAAAAACTATTTAAAAGCAGATGATTTATCAACTGAGAATATAAATTTTGAATCCTTTAATCTAATTGATGAAATAAGTTTTGTTAAGGATCAGGAAAAGTTTTTAATTCTTGGGATTTCTAATACAGAACAACTAGAAGACTATTTTAAATTAAATGATATTGACAATTTGAAAGATATAAAAAAAATCAATCTAGGTTTAGATCTAGAAACTTTGATTAACAGCTTTGATCAAAAATCTTCATTTGTCTATGCTGCATTAATTGATAATGCTTTAGTAATTACTCAATCAGTATCTCAGATTAAGAAAATAATTAACTCAAAAGCAATAAAAGATAATTTGACTTCTAACTCCAAATACTTAAACTACAAAAATCAAAAATCAAAAAAAAATTCATTTTTTTGGGTTAATAATAATTCAAATAGTATGAATTTAAATGATTATCCATTTATTGGTTTTAGTGGAGTAATTAATGAAAATATTGCACTTTTAGATTTTGACTATTCTAAATTGAATCAATCAAAAGAAACTAATGATATTTTCACAGAGTTTTTTTTGACATTTGAAAATGAAATAAATTCTGATCCAATTTGGTTAAAAAATCATATTAATAATCAATATGACTTCGCATTTCAGGATAGTGAAAACTATCTATATTATTATTCAAATAAGGGTAATCAATATTGGAAGAAAAAAATTCCAAAAAAAATAATTGGTGATATTAAGCAAATTGATATATATAAAAACGGAAGGCTTCAAATAATCTTTAGAACTGAAGATAGACTTTATGTCTTAGATAGAAATGGCAATGAAGTTAAAGAATTGAGTTTTGAGATTGACTCTGGAGAAAATAATATACCTATTTCAATTTTTGATTATGAGAAAAATAGAAATTACAGATTCCTGGTGACTAATGATAACATAATTGAAATGTTTGATTCAAGAGGCAAAAAAGTTAGTGGCTTTAAACCAAATACTTTTGAATCAAGTATAATAAAAAGTCCAGTTCACATAAGAATAGATGGAAAAGATTTCATTATAGTTCAATTAGAAAATGGAGATTTAAAAATTTTAGACCGAAGAGGTAGAGATAGAATAAATATTGATGAACAAATTCAATTTAGTGAAAACTCTATCTACTCTTATATGAAAACTTTTACAACAACAGACAATCAAGGTTATTTAGTTCAAATTGATTTAGACGGAAAATTATCAAAGAAAAATCTAAACATAACAAGTGATAATTTAATTGATATAAAGAATGACAACTTAGTATACATAAGTGAAAACATATTGTCGATAAAAGGGATAAATATTAATCTTCCTTTTGGAAGATATTCAAAACCAAAAATATTTAATGAGTCCTCCAGAATGTTAATTGGAATTTCTGATTTTAGTGAAAATAATATTTATTTATATGAAGATAATGGTGAGCTAATAAAGGGGTTTCCATTAAAAGGAAATTCAATAATTGATATAAGGGATTCTGACAAAGATGGAAAGATTGAAGTTATTACTAGACTTGACAACTATTCAATAGTTTCCTATGAATTGAATTAGTTTTCAAAAACTAATTTAGCACTAAAAGATTCAGCAAAATTTTTATATAATATTTGTTTAATTTCATTCATTTCAATAATTCTATTTTTTAATTCAGAAACAGAAGTTACTCCCTTATCAGTTATTCCACATGGAATTATATTTTTGAAATAATTTAGATCAGGGTTTACGTTAAATGAAAACCCATGCATAGTAACCCATCTACTTGCTCTTATTCCAAATGCACATACTTTTTTGGATAACCCATTATTGTCTTTAACCCAAACACCAGTTTCTCCTTTAATAGTGAACCCTTCCAGATCATATGATTTCAGTGTGTTAATAATTACTTCTTCTAGTTTTCTCAAGTATAAATTTATATCTGTAAAAAAATTATCAAGATCAATAATTGGATAACCCATGATTTGTCCAGGTCCATGGTATGTTATATCACCACCCCTGTTAATTTTGTAAAACTCTATACCTTGAGTTTTCATCTCATAATCATTCAATAACAAATTTGAGATATCTCCACTTTTTCCAATAGTATATACAGGGTCGTGTTCAGTAATAATTAGAAAGTTATTGGTCTCCATTTTATTCTCATTTGATCTATTTTTAATTTTTTGATCAATAATTTTTTTAAAAATATCTTCTTGATACTCCCAAGCATCTGAAAATGAAGATTTTCCAATATCTCTTAAAATGATTTTTTTATTTTTCATTTATCAATCAAATATAGAAATTTGTACTTCAATGATTGTTTTTTAAAACTTATCTTTGAGTAAACAATTACCAGTGACAGAACAAGAAAAAATTAGAAGAGAAAAACTTGAAGAGTTAAAAAAACTTGGAATAAATCCATACCCTGCAGAATTATTCCCTGTAAATAACTTTTCATCAGAATTAATTGAAAATTTTGATGACAATAAACAAGTAATTATTGCTGGAAGAATCATGTCACGAAGAATTCAAGGAAATGCTTCTTTTGCTGAAATTCAAGATAGTAAAGGTAGAATTCAAGTTTACTTTAATAGAGATGAAATATGTCAAGGTGAGGATAAAACCAAGTATAATACTATATATAAAAAACTACTTGATATAGGTGATATTATTGGAATTGAAGGGATTATGTTTAAAACAAAAGTTGGTGAAGTTACAGTATTAGTAAAAGACTTTAAGATACTTAATAAATCTCTTAGACCTCTTCCCCTTCCCAAGGTTGATTCAGAAGGTAATGAGTATGATAGTTTTACCGATCTAGAGCAAAGATATAGACAGAGGTATGTTGATTTAATTGTTAATTCTCATGTTAAAGACACTTTCATAAAGAGAACAAAGATTATTAATACTATTAGAGGTTTCTTAAATGATAAATCATACCTAGAGGTTGAAACTCCAGTTTTACAACCTATTCCAGGTGGTGCTACTGCACGTCCATTTGTAACCCATCATAACGCATTAGATATTCCTCTATACTTAAGAATCTCGGATGAATTATTTCTTAAAAAATTAATTGTTGGTGGGTTTGAAGCAGTCTACGAATTTTCGAGAGATTTTAGAAATGAAGGTATGGATAAAAATCATAATCCAGAATTCACAATACTTGAACTTTATGTTGCTTATAAAGATTATTTCTGGATGATGGAATTAACTGAATCACTTATTGAAAAGGTATGTTTAGATATTCATAATAAAACAGAAATTCAATTTGACTCTAAAACAATAGACTTCAAAGCTCCATATGAGAGACTCTCTATAATTGATGCTATAAAGAAGTTTACTGGTTATGATATTTCAAATATGAATGAATCTGAATTAAGATCAATTTGTAATGAAATGTCAATTGAAGTAGACGATAGTATGGGTGAAGGTAAACTGATTGATGCAATTTTTGGAGATAAGTGTGAAAAAAACTTTGTTAACCCAACATTTATAACTGATTATCCAAAATCAATGAGTCCTCTAACTAAAGAGCATAGATCTAATTCCAAGCTTACAGAAAGGTTTGAACTATTTGTAAATGGAATGGAAATTGCTAACGCTTATTCCGAGCTTAATGATCCTATTGATCAGTTAAATAGATTTGAGGGTCAACTAGAATTAAGCAAAAAAGGTGATGATGAAGCAATGTTTATCGATATGGATTTCATCAAATCATTGGAGTATGGAATGCCTCCAACATCTGGAATTGGAATTGGAATTGACAGATTAGTTATGTTGATGACAAATAAAACTTCAATTCAAGAAGTTCTATTTTTTCCTCAAATGAAACCCATAAAAGAAGCTCCTCAGATTTCTGATGATGCTAAATTAATTTTTGATAAACTTTTGAAAAAAGGTGAGTGCGAGTTAAGTGATTTTAAATCTGAATTTGATTTTTCAAATAAAAAATGGGATAAGCTTTTAAAAGAGTTAAGAGGCAAAGAGTTAATATCTGTTTATAAAGACTCAGAAACTTTATTCATCAAACCTAGTTAGATTAAATCTTTCAATTAAACTTATTAGTTTGTCAGCATATTTTGGATCTGTTGCATAACCTGCAGCTTTTAGACCTACAGCCCATCCCTTATAATCTTTTCTATTAAGAGTAAATAAGCTACTATATCTATCTCGATCTACAAGAAATAAAGAGTGATCACGATAAGATTTAAGTGGATTTTTATAAGATCTAAAACATTCATCTTTTTCATCGTCATCATGAGTTATTGATTTTCCTTTCCATTCTTTATGACATTTAATACCAAAATGATTATTTGCTTTTTTAGCTAATGTTCCCTCTCCATAACCAGACTCTAATATTCCTTGAGCTAAAGTTATGCTTGCTGGGATTTTAAAGAATCTCATATTTTTAGTAGCTGCAGGAGCATACTTTTTAACATAAAAATTTATTTTTTGTTCAACTGTATTTTCTACATCAGAGATAGTTTTAAGAGAAGAACAGGATGAGGTAAAAATGATTATTAATACAAATATTTTTTTCATAACTTTATTAAGCATGAAAATTATAAAAAAATACTCCTCATTAAAAATAATATTATTCACAATAATGTTTGTGTTTCAATCATGTGGAGTTTATGTTCAATATGATTATGACTCTGAAGTAGATTTTAGTAATTATAATACCTATTCTTTTTATCAACCTGATATTGATAAAGTAGAAATATCTGATTTAGATAAGAAAAGAATTCTGAAATCTCTAGACATAGGACTTAAAACAAAAGGGCTAGAAAGATCAAGTTCACCTGATCTGCTTGTTACATTTGAAACAAAATCAAAAGAAAGAGTTTATGTCAACAACTATCTTCCATACGGATGGTATCCTTTTTCATATAATTATCCATATTCTTCCGGATATTCAAGAGTTCAGGGTACACTCTATGTAAGTCTAATAGATAGTAAAAATCAACAACTTGTTTGGCAAGGAAAAGGTGTAGGAGTTTTAAATGAGTACTCAAATAACAGAGATAAAATGGTTAATGAGTTTGTTGTTAAAATACTTGAGAAATATCCACCTAAAGCTGAGTAATTATTTTTTTAGACTCTGTTATAACCTGTTCTATTCCATTTTTATTTGTTCCACCTCCTGTTGCAAAGAAAGGTTGACCTCCTCCACTTCCGTTAATTAAAGGTGATAACTCTCTAATTATTTTAGAAGCATTTAATTCTTTTTCTTCTATTAAGTTCTTAGAGATAAAACATGATATAAATACTTTTTCTTCAGATTTAGAAATGAGAATTAGAAATAAGTTTTCAAACTTATCAGATAACATAAAACAGAGTTCTTTAATTGACTTTGGGTCTAAATCAAGTTCACCAATAAAATTATTAATGTCATTCTGATTGGTAATGTTTTTTATTAGATCATCTTTGATTGATTGAATCTTAATTTTATTTTGTAATTCTTGCTCTTTTTTAAGAAGTTTATTTGCATTTTCCATGTCTGCTTTTTCCTTAAGTGCTTTTTGCTTAAGATTTTCGGCAACTATAATCTCTTCATTTGTAGTAGCAACAATTCTTCTTATTCCAAATGCTTGAGATCCTTCTGATATTATTTTAAATGAAGATATATCACCTGTATTTTTAACATGAGTTCCACCGCATAATTCATATGAATCATTAAATTTTATTGTTCTCACCTTATCTTCATACTTTTCTGTAAATAGGCCTATAGCTCCATTTTTTATAGCTATCTGATAATCTTCTTCCCTATTCTCAATTATATCAATCGACTGGTTAATTTTTTCATTTACAAAATTGGTAATATTAACTAGTTCCAAATCTGATATTTTATTCTGATGTGAAAAGTCAAACCTAAACATCTTATCAGAAATCATTGACCCTCTTTGTTCAACATGCTTTCCTAATATGTTTCTCAATGCTTGATGAAGAAGATGAGTGGAGGTGTGATTTGATTCAATTAAAGATCTTCTGTTTTCATCAATCTTTAACTTTACAGGGGATTGAATATCATCAGGTAGTTCAGTCGTTTCATGTATTATTTCTCCGGTGTCTTTAAAAGTATTTTTGATTTGAATTTCACTGTCTCCTGAAATGATTTGTCCAATATCACCAATTTGACCACCACCTTCTGGATAAAAGGATGTTTTATCTGTAACTATATGATAGCTAATATTGTCTTGGTCAGTTTTACTTTCTCTATACTTAATAATTCTTCCATCAATTTCACTCATATCATATCCTAGAAACATGCTACTTGATGATTTATCATCAATAACTATCCAGTCAGATACTTCTTCATTTTTAATTGACTTAGATCTATTTTTTTGAGCTTTCATGTTTTCATTAAAGCCATCAAGATCAACCTTGAAATTATTTTCAGTAGCTATTAATGATGTTAAATCAATTGGAAATCCAAAAGTATCATAAAGTTTAAATGCAATATCTCCTTTAATTATTCTATCAGATGGATTTGAATTAATTAACTCATTAATTAAACTTAGTCCTTGGTTTAAAGTCTTTAAAAATCCTTTTTCTTCATCTTTAATTACTGACTCAATATAATTTTGTTGATTTCTTAAACTTGGATATACATCAAAATATTTATCTGAAACTTTTTCAACTAGTTTAAACAAAAAAGGCTCTTGTATATCAAGGTTTGTGTAACCATATCTTATAGCTCTACGAAGTATTCTTCTAATTACGTAACCAGAACCTGTATTACCTGGAATTTGTCCATCTAAAATAGTAAAGATAATTGCTCTTAAATGATCTGAAATAACCCTTATACCAATATCAATACCCTCATCACCTCCTAAATATTTCTTGCCAGAAATATTTTCAATTTCTTTAATAACATCTGTAAAAAAATCAGTTTCATATGTTGATTTTTTTCCTTGAAGAGCCATACATAATCTCTCAAGACCCATTCCAGTATCAACATATTGTTTATCTAATTTTTTAAGTGATCCATCTTTTTTTCTATCATACTGAATGAAAACTAAATTCCATATCTCTACAACTTGTGGATGATCTTTATTAACAAGATTTGCTCCATTAATTTTTTTCTTCTCTGATGAAGATCTTAAATCAACATGGATTTCAGAACATGGACCACATGGACCTGTATCACCCATTTCCCAGAAATTGTCTTTTTTATTTCCATTTATAATCTTATCCTCTGAAAAATATTTTTTCCATTCATCAAAAGTTTCTTTATCAAACTGTGTATTATCATCTTTTGAACCTTCAAATACCGAAACGTATAAATCCTCTTTATCTATTCCATATACATTTGTTATTAAATCAAATGACCACTCAATAATTTCTTGTTTAAAGTAATCTCCAAAACTCCAATTACCAAGCATTTCAAAAAATGTATGATGATAAGTGTCAACACCAACTTCTTCAAGGTCATTATGCTTACCTGAAACTCTTAAACATTTTTGAGAATTTGCAACTCTAGAAAATTTAGGATCCTGATCCCCTGTGAATATATTTCTAAACTGATTCATCCCAGCATTAGTAAACATTAAATTTTTATCTGTCTTATTAATAACAGATGCTGAGGGGATTATCTCGTGTCCTTTGTCTTTGAAGTATTGAAAAAATTTTTCTCTAACAACGGATGAATTCATTTTTTTTATATTTGTAATGGTTTTCGACCCTTAAAACGTTGAAATTACAACAAATTGATCTATGTCCAAA
>Ga0209630_10005028_pt1 | contig 11348 bp, 13 predicted proteins | sample COG_01_FD_184745 | JGI IMG/M metagenome (GOLD analysis project Ga0209630, IMG submission 184745) | Pelagic Microbial community sample from North Sea - COGITO 998_met_01 (SPAdes) (version 2) | ecosystem: Environmental > Aquatic > Marine > Neritic zone/Coastal water | place: Helgoland, sampling... | reverse complement strand
CATCTGGTACAGCATTAATGCTGGGGAAAGGGATTGCAGATGGAAAAAATAAAAATTTATATAATTTAATTGGTAAAAAATTTTTAAATAAAAAATCTTTTCCTTATGGAAAAAGAATTAATTTTAATTCAATAAGAAAAGGTGAAATTATTGGAGAACATGAAGTAAAATTCTCAAGTGTTAAAGAAATAATTACTTTAAATCATGAGGCTTTTGATAGAGCACTTTACTCAGATGGAGCTTTGACAGCCTCTGAATGGTTAATGAAAAAAAAACCTGGCTTATATTCTATGAGAGATTTGCTTAAATTTTCATAATGAATGAAAAAGAAAAAGCTAAAATAATTATTAAAATATTAAATAAAATTTATCCTAAAGCGCCAGTTCCTCTTAAAAGTAAAAATACTTTTACACTATTAATTTCTGTACTTCTTTCTGCACAATGCACTGACGTAAATGTTAACAATGTAACAAAAGATATATATCCAAAATACTTCAAACCAGAACACTTTGTAAAGTTGGGAAGAAAAAAAATTGAAAAATTAATCAAAAAAATTGGTATTTTTAGAATTAAAGCTAAAAGTATTTATTTAATGTCAAAACAAATTTTAGAAAGACACAACGGTAATGTGCCTAGAACTTTTGAGGAACTAGAAAAACTTCCTGGTGTAGGCCATAAAACTGCTAGTGTAGTTATGTCCCAAGGTTTTGGATATCCAGCTTTTGCGGTTGACACCCATATTCATAGACTTGCACAAAGATGGGGATTAACAAGTGGAAAAAATGTAGTGCAAACTGAAAAAGATTTAAAACGAATATTTCCTAAAAAGACTTGGTCAAAACTTCATCTACAGATAATTTTTTTTGGAAGAGAATATTGTAAAGCAAGGGATTGTTATGGTTTAACATGCAGGATATGTACTACTTGCTACCCAAATAGAAAAAAAGCTGTTATTACGAAAAAAGCTTAATATGAAAATTTTAGGAATAGGAAATGCAATAGTAGATGTCATCTGTAAAGTAAATGACAGTTTTATTGATCAGAATAATCTCACAAAAAGTACAATGAAGCTTTTTTTTGATGAAAACGAATTCAAAGATTTATTAACTAATCTTAAAATTGAAAAAACTGTCTCTGGAGGATCTGTCGCTAATTCTATAGTAGGATTATCTCAACTTGGTAACAAGGTAGGTTTTATTGGTAAAGTTTCTGATGATGATTTTGGTAAAAAATACGAAGAGGGTCTAAAAAAAGAAAACGTAGAATATTTTTACTCAAAAAAAAAGGAAGAATTACCAACGGGTACTTGTTTAATTTTAGTTACTCCAGACTCTGAAAGAACAATGTGTACATTTCTAGGAACAGCAGGAAAAATTAATGAAAATGATGTTAGTTCTGATGCAATTAAAAGAAGTGAGATAATATTCTTGGAGGGTTACTTGTGGGATGAGGGAGAACCTAAAAAAGCATTTGATAAAGCAATAAACAATGCAAATAAAGTAGCTATGTCAATGTCTGATCTATTTTGTGTAGATAGACATAAACCACATTTTTTAAACTTAGTAAAAAATAAACTTGATATAACTTTTGCTAACGAACAAGAAATAACTTCATTAATTGAAGCAAAGAAATTTAGCGAAGTCATAGACTTTTCAAAACAACTTAACAAGTTAGTAGTTGTAACCAGAGGTGAAAAAGGTGCAATTGCAATTCATGGTGAAGAAATTTTTGAAAGTGGCACCCAAAAACATCTAGAAATTCTAGACCTTACAGGTGCTGGTGATTTATTTGCAGCTGGATTTTTACATGGATATATTAATAAATTTTCAATAAAAAATTGTCTTGAAAAAGGTACTGAAATGTCATCAAAAGTAATCCAACAAATTGGAGCAAGACTTTAAGTTTAACTTTTCTTTCTTTTGAAACTTCCCTTACCTTTTTTTGATTTAACTATTTTTGGTTTAAATTTTTTAGTGAATAAATCTTTAACTATTGGGTTTTTTTTACTAAATTTCGTAACCATTTTTTTTACTTAATATAAAATTTTTATCATCGAATATTTTCAAAAATTTTTTTCTAAGTCTATAAATATGGGTCTCTACTGTATGAGTTTCTAAATCTGATTGGTAGCCCCAAACATTCTTTTGTAATTCATTTATTCTCACAGTTCCCCCCGTATTAGAAAGATATAAAATTATATTTGTTTCTTTTTCAGTTAATTTTAATTTTAATTGATTTTTTGACACTATTTCTCTTGAATTAATATTAATTTTATAGTCCCCAATATTAATTTCAGATTGATGATTAAATTGTTGTTTTAAAAACTCTATGTTAAAATTTTCCATTAATTTTGTAAGCTTAATTGGTAAATCATTTGGTACATATTGATTATTAAAACTTGAAAGTTTTTTTTTTGTAATAATTAAATATTTTTTTTTTTGACTCTTAATCGCATGATTTAAAGATTTATCATTTAAAGCTTGGATAATTTTAAAATTAAGATCAAATTCTAATTCTTTTAAAATTTCATATAAAGAAGTAAATTGATAAATTATTAAATATTGATTATTCATATATAATAAAAGATATGACAATTTTTTTAAAAAATAAACATACACTTCAAGTAGAAGACTTTTATTTTAAATGTTGTGTTGGTAAAAATGGTATCAGCAAACATAAAAAAGAAGGAGACAAAAGAACTCCGAAAGGGATTTTTATGTTGGATTGTCTATATTATAGAAAAGATAGACTTAAAAAACCTAGTACAGCCTTAAAATGCATTGAAATCAAAGAAAATATGGGTTGGTGTGATGATATTAATGATCCAAAAAAATATAATAAATTAATTCAAATCAATAAAACTAAAAAATGTGAGAAATTAAAAAGAGCTGACTACAAATATGATTTGCTTATACCAATAAAATATAATTTTAAAAATCCTGTTATTGGATTGGGCAGTTGTATATTTATCCATTTAACTGATAACTATCAGCCTACAGCTGGTTGTATTGCATTAAGGAAAAAAGATTTTTTGATAATGTTAAAATTGATAAAAAAAAATACTAAAATAAAAATATATTAAAATCTTTTTCCAAAAATACTTGAACCAATTCTTAGATAAGTAGATCCATTTTGAGTAGCCTGTATATAGTCTGATGACATACCCATACTTAAATCAGAAAAGTTAAGTTTTTTGTTTATCAAAAATATTTCTTTAAAATAAATTGTGGGATCTTGATCAACCGGAGGTATACACATCAGACCAACCACATTTAAGTTAATTTTTTTACAATAAATAACTAAATCACTAACTCTATCTTTATCAATTCCAGTTTTTTGATTTTCTTTACCAATGTTCACTTGTATAAAAATCTTAATTTTTTTATTTATTTTTTCTTGTTCATCAGAAATTTTTTTTGCAAGTTTTTCAGTATCAACTGAATGGATATAATCAAACAATTTTACTGCTAATTTGACCTTATTTGTTTGTAATTTTCCAATCATATGAAGCTGAATATTAGTGTTTTTTTCTTTTATGTCAGTCCATTTTTCGATTGCTTCTTGAATTTTATTTTCTCCAAAATCAGTGTGACCATGGTCAATTAAAGGTAAAATTTCATCTAATTTAAAAGTCTTGGATACAGCAATAATTTTTGGTAAATTATTTATTTTTAGATCTTCTAAATTTGATTTAATTTTGTTTTCAATAACGATTAATTTTTGAACTGTGCTATGCATAATAATTTAAAAACCAAATATTACTTTATTAATAAATTTGATACAAATAATATCAACCAACAAGACAAACAAACAGTTATAATTTATAGAAACTATTCAACAAAAATTGTTAATCGATTACTTATTTTAGAAATAAGAAATTATTGTAAAAAAAAAAAAATAAAATTTTTTATTTCGAACAATATTAAACTAGCAATGAGTTTAAACCTAGACGGAGTTTATCTACCTTCTTTTAATCAAAATTTTAATCACCTAGAATACTCTTTTAAAAAAAACTTTGTAATAATTGGCTCTGCTCATAACAACAAAGAAATAAAAATTAAAGAAAAACAAGGTGTAAGTGCAATTTTTTTGTCTTCATTATTTAAAAAAAATAAGAATTATTTAGGATTAAATAAGTTTAAATTATTATCAAAACTTACTACAAAGAAAATTATACCACTTGGTGGGATTTCGGATCAAAATTTAAATAAACTTAGATTATTAAATTGTTCTAGTTTTGCTGGCATATCTTATTTTGAATAAAAAAAAGGCCCCTAAAAAGGGGCCCTTTAATAATTTAGATTCTAATTAAATTAGAATGCAAATGATGCAGCAAGTTCCCACATAGACTTATCAGCTGAAGCAGCTGTTGAATAAGCCATGTTATCACCATTAACCATTTTACCTGAGATAGTCATACCACCTGCAGTGTAAGATGCAGTAACACCACTAACTTCTTGGTCTGCGTCAGTAGAGTCATTTGGAGTTGACTGATCAGCTACTTTGTAAGCAACTGAGATTTCATCAGTTACTGTATAAGCTACAGAGTAACCAGTAAAGTCTACATCAGCAGTTGCAGTAGTTGCCTCTGAATCATACTCAGTATTAGCATAAGCTACAGTGATTGGACCGTAAGCATATGATATGTAGTAAGTAGAAACATCAGCTTCTGAACCTTTAGTTGTTTTGTTCTCACCAGATGCGTAACCTATAGTTAGGCCTTCGAATCCTGTGTACGCTAGTGCGAAGTCCATAGAGTCTTCGTACTGATCAGTAGTGTGAGGTACGTATGATACGTTAACTGATAAACCATCAACTAATGATGGAAGTGTGTAAGCTAACATATTGTCTGAAGATGATCCAGTTGGAGCAGCTGCGTGTCCCATACCGTTATCCCAGATATCACCTGTAGCCATATCGTCAACAGCTGATTGAGCTGCAGCACCACCATGACCTTGGAATGTTAAAGTTCCAAAAGTGTCGTTTCCAACAGTTACACCGTGTGAATCGAACGGGTTATTTGTTCCAGTACCAGCATCTCTGTCTAATTCAACAGAGTAAGTAACGTTTAAACCGTTATCTAACTCACCTGCACCAGAAAAAGTAACACTGTTACCCATTGACCATGCTTTACCAGCATTAGCAGCACCACCATTTACGTGTTGTACTTCAAAACTAGCACCACCAGATACAGTCATTGACCCAGCGAAAGCTGAAGTAGCAACAAGAGAACCTGCTAATGCAGTTAATCCTATTTTTTTAATGTTCATATTAATTACTCCTTTATTTGTAATTGTTATTATTAATAATAAACACGGAATAATTATCATTTTTTTGGAAAATCTTAGATAATTAGCCCCTAAATATTAATAAAATTATTTAATGTTGTATTTTTGCAACATCAAATTAATGTTGAATTTACTATATTTTTTTGGTTTTTTAAGTAAAAGTGTTTAAAATTCACTTTTTACACTAATTGTATTATGAAAAAATTAAAAATTTTAAGTTTTTTTATCTTAATTGTCTTTTTTTTAGAATCTTGCAACGGCAAACTGCCTGGTTCCGATGCTAGAAAGTTTCCAGCTGATCCAAAAAAAAGAGTTGAAAATAATCTAAAAGAAGGAAGAGGTTTTAGATTATCAGGAGAGGATGGATTTTTTTCTAATCGTGGTGTTGGTGTTTATGAATTTGCAACATCAAACGAATTGTGGCGTGCATCTTTAGATACAATCGATTTTATGCCTCTTGCTTCAGTCAATTATAGTGGGGGAATTATAATCACTGATTGGTACAATAATAATCAAAATTTGAATGAAAGTGTTAAAATTTCAATTAGATTTTTAACAAATGAAATTAGATCTGATGCTTTAGACATTAAAGTTTTTACAAAAACATGTTTGGGAAATACAAGCTGCAAAATAATTGAAACAAGTGAGTCTTTGGTTCCCGAACTTACAAAACAAATATTAAAAACTGCTACACTGTATGAAAAAAATAAAATAGAAAAAAAAAGAAAAGCTAATAAAGATTATAAATATCCTGATTTGGATTAAATTTTATAGTGGACCGATATAATTTTAAAACAGTAGAAGAAAAATGGCAAAAAATTTGGGAAGATAATAAAGTTTTTTCAACAAAAGCTGATAAGAATAAAAAAAAATTTTATTGCCTTGAAATGTTTCCATATCCATCTGGAAAAATTCACATGGGACATGTTAGAAATTATACTATTGGTGATGTTCTGGCCAGATATAAAGCTCTTCAAGGTTACAATGTTCTTCATCCCATGGGTTGGGACTCTTTTGGAATGCCCGCTGAAAATGCAGCGAGACAAAATAATTTAGACCCCAAGACGTGGACTGAGTCCAATATCAATGTTATGAGATTTCAGTTAAAAAAACTTGGATTATCAATTGATTGGGACAAAGAAATTTCAACCTGTTCTCCAGAATATTATAAACATCAGCAAAAATTTTTTCTTGAACTATATGACAAAGGTCTTGTTTATCGTAAAGAACAGTACGTTAATTGGGATCCAATAGATCAAACTGTTTTGGCAAACGAACAAGTGATTGACGGTAAGGGTTGGAGATCAGGTGCTTTGGTTGAGAGAAAAAAACTCAATCAATGGTTCTTTAATATTACAAAATTTTCTGAAGAATTACTTGAAGATTTAAATAAACTTGAGAACTGGCCCAATAAAGTAAAAGTGATGCAGAAAAACTGGCTGGGAAAATCATATGGTTGTGAAATTACTTTTAAAATTGACTCTTCAAAAGATGTTGGAGAAATAAAATGCTTTACGACAAGACCTGACACTTTATTTGGGATGTCTTTTATTGCTGTTTCGGTAGATCATCCAATTGCAAAATACTATGAAGAAAACAAAGAGTTTATTGAATTTAAAAAAAAATGTGCCACAACTGGTACAACAGAAGAGTCAATAGCAAACGCTGAAAAAATAGGTTTTAAAACAAATCTAACTGCAATTAATCCATTAAATAATGAAATTAAAGTCCCAGTGTATTTTGCGAACTTTGTTTTAATGGATTACGGACTTGGAGCTGTTTTTGGGTGCCCCGCCCATGACCAAAGAGATTTAGATTTCGCTTTGAAATATAATCTTGATGTAAAAACTGTTGTAACACCAGAAAAAGATAAGCAAAATTTTGAGGTAAAAGATAAGGCTTATACTGGTACTGGATATATCTTTAATTCTTCTTTTTTAAACAACCTTAAATGTCCTGGTGAGTCCATAGATAAAACTATTCAATATTTAGAAGAAAAAAATCTAGGAGAAAAAAAAATTAATTTTAGATTAAAAGATTGGGGAGTTTCTAGACAAAGATATTGGGGGTGTCCAATACCAATAATTTATGATGAAAAAAATAATCCTAGAAAAATACCAATAGAGATGTTGCCTGTTAAGTTGCCAGAAATTGATAAGATGCCAGACTCTGGTAATCCATTAGACTCAGCTACAAATTGGAAAAATATAACTATCGATGGAAAAAATTATACTAGAGAAACTGATACGTTAGATACATTTGTTGACTCTTCCTGGTACTTTTTGAGGTTTTGCTCTCCAAAAAAAGATGATTACGGTTATAATATTGAGGATATTAATTACTGGATGCCAGTTGATCAATATATTGGTGGAGTTGAACATGCAATTTTACATCTTTTATACTCAAGATTTTTTATGAAAGCTTTATCTTTTGAAAATAAAGATTTAGATCTCAACGAACCTTTCCAAGGACTTTTTACACAAGGAATGGTTTGTCATGAAACATATAAAGATAAAAATAACAACTGGGTAAGCCCTGATGAAATTGAAACAATAAATGGTAAAAAATATCTAAAAAAAAATAATTCTGAAGAAGTTATTGTTGGTCAATCAGAATCTATGTCAAAATCAAAAAAAAATACAGTTGATCCAGAAAAAATAATTAACAACTACGGTGCTGATGCTGTGAGATTGTTTATTCTTTCTGATAGCCCCCCTGAAAAAGATGTTCAATGGTCTGATGAAGGTATCGCATCTTCATACAAATTTATTCAGAAAATTTGGTCACTACATCTTGAAATAAAAAAAAAAATACATGAAAATTTCTCCGGCAAACAAGAAGACAACCTTACAGTTTATACCAATAAATTTATAAAAAATATTACTCATAATCTGGAGAATTTTAGCTATAATATAATCATCGCAAATATGCACGAAATGTACTCTTTTTTTTATAAAGAGATTAAAAAAAATTATAATGCCAACACATTAATTGATAATTATAAAAAAATTTTAATCTCATTAATTCCTATTATTCCTCACTTGGCATACGAAGCCATGGACTCACTTAATCAAAATAAAGAAATTAATTGGCCTTCCTATGATGAAACTATTCTAATTGAAAAAGTAATTCCATTTATCATTCAAGTAAATGGCAAAAAAAGAGGATTAATTAATGCAGATAGAGATATAACAGAAGTTAAATTATTAGAAATAATTATGAATTATCCTCAGATTAATAAATATTTTGAAAACAAGAATATAAAAAAAAAGATATTTATTAAGAATAAGCTTTTAAATATAATTATTTAATGAAAAAAATAATTTTAAATATTTTTGTATTTTTATTTTTATCTCATTGTGGCTTTTCACCAATATATTCAAAAAATAATAATCAAAATTTTGATTTAAATATAATAAGTATTAAAGGAGATAGATTGATTAATAACTCTATCATTTCAAATTTAAACAGAAATAAAAACGACCAAACAACAAATAAATTTGATATTGAAATTGCTACTGAATATGAAAAAATAATTAATTCAAAAGATAAAACTGGGGCAACTTCTAGTTATCAATTAAAAGCATCATCTGAATTTAATATAAAAAATGAAAATTTTAACGAAAGAGTAACTTTTACAGAAAAGTTTATTATGGATAAAAATGAAAATTTATTTGATGAAAAAAACTATGAAAGAACAATTAAAAAATCTTTTGCTTCATCCATATCAGGAAAGATCATATTAAAATTAAATTCAATTAAATGATTGTTAAGTCCTATGAAATTGAAAAAATAAATCTTGAGAAAACTAAATACATATTATTGTATGGTAAAAATGAAGGTCTAAAGAACGAAACTATAAAAAATTTAATTAAAAAGAAAAAAAGTGTTTATAATTATGAAGAAAAAGAAATTTTAGACAACTATGACAATTTTATAGAAGACATATTTTCTAAATCTCTTTTTGAAAAAGAAAAAACAATTATTATCAAAAGAGCAACAGATAAAATAATTAAAATTATAGACGAAATTTATTCAAAAAATCTTGAAGAAATTTTTGTTATAATTAATACAGAAATACTTGAAAAAAAATCAAAACTTAGATCTTTTTTTGAAAAAGATAAAAAATGTGTTTGTGTTGCTTTTTATCCAGATACTAGTCAAACACTTTCAAAATTAACATTTAACTATTTAAAAGAAAAAAATATATCAATATCTCAAGCAAATATTAATTTAATAATTAATAAATGTAATGGGGATAGAGAGGCGCTTTTAAATGAACTTAAGAAATTTGAATATTTTAGTAAAAATGGAAAAAAAATTAATACTGAGATTGTAACAAAATTGACTAATTTAGCTGAAAATTATAGCATTACTGAACTTATAGATAATTGTTTAGCAAAAAATAAAAAGAAAACTATCAATATTTTAAGTGAAAATAATTTTAGTAATGAAGACTGCATTATGATTACTAGATCTTTTATAATTAAAGCAAAAAAATTACTAGTTTTATCGAAAACTTTTGAAACTAACAAAAATATAGATTTAACAATTTCATCAGCAAAACCACCAATCTTTTGGAAAGAAAAAGAAATAACCAAGCAACAAATTTTCAAATGGAAACCAAAAAATATTAAACAACTAATCTACTCTCTAAGTGAAACTGAATTGCAAATTAAAAAGAATATAAATAATTCAATAAATTTAATAACTGATTTTATTTTATTTCAGTCTTCTTCATCAACTAATAGTTAGATTTAATTATATCTATAATTTTATTAAGCTGATCTAGATCTTTATACTCAAAAGAAATTTTTCCTTTATTTCTTTTGTTATTTTGTATTTCTACATTTAATCCTATTTTATTTGATACCGAAAGTTCAAGAGCAATAATATTAGTATCTTTTGTGTTTTTTGACTTTTGTCTTTTCTTTTTAAATAATTGAACAAAATTTTCTGCTTGTCTTACAGATAATTTTTTTTCAACAATTTTATTTGCAACAAAAGAAGCGTTTTCTAATCCAACTAAAATTTTTGAATGACCAGCAGTTAATTTTTGTGTCTCTATTAATTTTATAACCTCAATTGGTAGAGTTAAAATTCTTAAAGAATTGGTTATGTGACTTCTGCTTTTGCCTATAAATTTTGATACCTTTTCCTGATCATAAGAAAACTCATCTATTAACCTTTTATAACCCTGAGCCTCTTCCAATGGGTTTAGGTCGTGTCTCTGAACGTTCTCAACAATTGCAAATTCAAGAGACTTAAGATCATCAGCTTCGGTTATAACTACTGGAACTTCATGAAGATTAGCTCTTTGAGCAGCTAGCCACCTTCTCTCGCCTGCTATTATTTCAAATTTAGAATTATCATCACTTGATTTTCTAACTATGATCGGTTGTAAGATGCCTCTTTCTTTAATTGATTGAGTTAAATCATTTAGGTTTTCTTTATCAAAAATTTTTCGAGGTTGGAATTTATTTGGGACAATATCAGAAATTGATATTTTATTTTTTTGAATATCAATTTTTGTTTCACCTATCAAAGAAGACAGTCCTCTTCCAAGTCCTTTTTTTATTTTATTTGAATCCATTAAGCTGCACTCCCTATATTTGTTTCTTGGGTTATAAATTCATCTGTAAAACTGAAATATGATTTGCTACCAGGGCATGATTTGTCATAAATTAAAACTGGCATTCCATGAGAAGGAGCTTCGGACAATCTTACGTTCCTAGGAATCACTGTTGAATAAACTTTTTCATTAAAATAGTCTCTAGCTTCTTTTTCAACTTGAGAAGATAGCTTATTTCTTTTGTCATACATCGTTAAAAGAATTCCTCTAATCTTTAATTCAGGGTTTAAGCTGACTTTTATTCTTTCAATAGTTTTCATAAGCTGTGTTAAGCCCTCTAGAGCAAAGAATTCTGTCTGTAGTGGAACAACTAGTGAGTTAGACGATACCAATGCCATGACTGTTAAAAGACTTAATGATGGTGGGCAGTCAATTAATATGTAGTCATAAGATCCTCTAGAATCATTTAAATAAGCGGTTAATTTAAG
>Ga0209630_10005027_pt1 | contig 11351 bp, 8 predicted proteins | sample COG_01_FD_184745 | JGI IMG/M metagenome (GOLD analysis project Ga0209630, IMG submission 184745) | Pelagic Microbial community sample from North Sea - COGITO 998_met_01 (SPAdes) (version 2) | ecosystem: Environmental > Aquatic > Marine > Neritic zone/Coastal water | place: Helgoland, sampling... | reverse complement strand
AAATGAGTGAATATGACTTGCTAGTCTGGCCGGAGCGAATTTTTGAAGTTAGTTCTGGCGGAGTGAATGCATCCAGTCGAGACGGTTGGCATTTAGAAGCCATTAATGCAGAAGAGGGATGGCAACTGCAAACTGGGAACCCTTCAATTACCGTGGCAGTTGTGGATTCTGGCTTCGATTTAAATCATCCAGATTTGGATCAGGATACCACGTTCAATTACCACGTACCGTATCGAGATCGTGCGGTCTACGCCAACAGCGGTATCATCCACGGAACCCACGTAGCGGGACTGGCCATAGGTGAATCTTCCAATGCAATCGGGACGGCGGGTGTAGGGCACGGATGCTCATGGATGCCTGTTCAATTATCGTCTTCCCATGAAGAGGAAGGGCTATCATCAACACACATCGTTGACGGTATTCTCTACGCCATGAATCACGGGGCAGATGTCATCAACCTTTCCCTTGGTTCATCCATCCAGCCAGACTACTTCGTTGATGAGTCCGGCGCGTATTCGTTGGAACATTATTTAGATGTCACACGCGATGAAGCCGCATTTTGGAATGAACTGTATGCCATTGGCGAGCAGACGAATACCCTGTTTGTGATTGCCGCTGGAAACGATGCCGTTCCGCTTGAATTGGATCCTATGCACCGCAGTAATTTACCAATCTATGCTGCGGCCACTGATCGCTCAGACCGATTGGCAGAAGAGTTTTCCAACTTTCCCAGCGGCACCCGGATGTTGGATGCGCCTGTTGTTTGCGTTGCTGCACCGGGAGATGGGATTCTGAGCTGTGCGGTTGGAGGAGATGCCATTGAGATGCCGGGTACGAGCATGGCGTGTCCCCAAGTTGCGGGCGCTGCAGGATTGGTTCGAAGTGCAAATCCACAATTGAGGAACGAGGAGATTCGGAGTTTGTTCGCTTCGCTGCCCTCGACTGTTTCGACCGTTGACATGGAGAATTGGTTGTTGCTGTCGACGCTGCCGCCGCCGATCGCCGGGCGATGGACGATGGATGCGGAAAAGGAGAGCCCGGAACGCATTGAACTGAAATTTCAAGAAGACGGAACGTTTCGATGCACCCAGTGCAATGATCAATACACCGAGGGTAGTTGGCGCATGTCCGCTAACGCTATTGAAGTGACGTTCCGCAGCGGTTCAGAAGTAACCAGCCGACTGAATGGCGCCTGGCACGACGGACAATTCGAGGGTGAATTGATCATGGTCTTGGATGATGAGCATGGCTCATTTCGTATGAGTCCAATGGGTAATGATTGGAAATACGGTGGAACGGGTAGAATTCCTTTTTTGAATTTAGAGGCTTTACTTTTGAAAACGCAAGCGATAGAATTACTAATTTAACCGGCAATGGCAAAGAGAAACTTTGAAAAATGGGATAACCATTGGAAGGACGCTCCGGTGTGGACCTTCCTTCTGCTGCTGCTCTCCGTTTTGATCGTCATGGCCCTGAGTTTCCAGGGTGGATTGTTGGTGTTCAAAGGCAACTTCTTGTACGCAGCCATTGCAAGTGCTCTGGTGGGAATTGGTGTTTACGCTTTGATTTACCGCATTATCCAAATGCGAACTTCGAGCGATGCTGATTCAAATGCTAGAGGCGCAGTAGCAGCCGGATTGTTGGTCGTCCCCTTTGCAGGATTTGTGTTCTTGGGTGGGGCCGCCTTGTGCAATGAATTCAGCGTGCGTCCAGATCAACAGCAGGAATTCAGCAAAATCGAGCAGCGGGCAACAGAGGCATTGACCCGCATCACCTTGGATTATCAGCAGGTAGGATTGGAAGTGAATCAAGCTCTCCAAAGCCGGTGTCGGGAATGCAGTGGTCTGTCTTCGTCTTCAAAGCGTGCGCGAACTGCTGAGGAATTGAGCCTGTGTTTTGACTCGGATCGTGCTCTTGACTGTAACAACGGCGGAGCCAATTTGCTGAGTCAACTTGAAGAAGAGATGAAGGCACAGTTTTCCACCAAGCCGAATAGTCAGATTGCCATTGAGCGACTTCTGTCCAGAATGAACGATAGTCGATTCAGCAGCCGACTGTACCAGTATGCGATTCAGGACGAGTCGAACGATTTGGACTCGTTGTTTGGTTCACTTCAGGCCCACCACGCTCAACAAATTGCCGGGTTCCAATGCCTGGACTTGGGCTCCCGTCCTAACGTTGAAACGATGGGGAAAACGCAATATGATTGTAGCAATTGGAACCTGCTATTTTGCAAAGGGTGGGGATTCAAGGTTGCGGCCATTTTATTCTGCCTGATGGGAATGAGTCTGTTCCCGCTGTATTTCGCCGACTTTTCGGAGCGCCTTTCTCCTAAACCAGAGGCCAGAAGTGGAGGAATTTCGATGCAGATTTAAAAGCCAGAAAGCATGCCATTATCGGAAGACACAAAGAGAATTTTACGGCAGCATGCTCGTGAGCGCGAGCCGTATACGATTCGTAATAGCGCCTACGAAACAGCAATTTCGGATGGTCTGACCGTAGAAGAATTGCGTGAATGGGGGATGCCGGAAGAGCGGATAGCTGAAATAGATGGGCGAGGTCCAGTTCCTGGTTGCACTGACCCCAAAGCGCAAAACTTTAACGCTGATGCAACTGTTGATGACGGTTCTTGCAAGTACAAGTCACCTCCGCCTCTAGAGCTCACCTTGCAGGAAATGGTAGCCCGTGTCGTTGAAGGGAGCATGGACAGGGCAGTGGCTCAGGAATCATTGGGGATATCAGCGGAGGATTGGAAAAACATAGAAAAGCACTACAATCAAAATAAAATCCCGGCTTGGGAGGATATTCCGCTTTTACAAGCGAACAAAACTGATTTGTGGGTTATGGGGATACCGGGAAGTGGTAAATCAGCCATGCTATCAGCCGTGATCGGACGTCTCGACTCAACGGCTCAACTTACTGGAGCAGGGTTTAAATCAGGAAAGCAAGGCATGCACAAAGAAGGAATCAAGTACCGCAACTACTTGATCAATGCCTATAAACTGAACATGTGCCCTGAGCCAACCCAGACCGAGGGATTCAATTTTGTATCCATGGATATGAAGATTGATGGTCTGCCTAAAAAATACCAGCCTGTCAACTTGATTGAGATGGCTGGGGATAAGGTCAGGGATTTGATAAGCACAGTTGGAAGCGATTCAGCATCCCATTTAGTGAATCTGGACTGGTTGGATTCAAAGAACCCCAAGATTATCACCATTGTACTGGATGTGAACAATGATGAACTGAACCAATCGCAAGACTTAACCATTGCCTTTGAAATGCTTCAGGAGAGAAGAGTTCTCAAGCGGACGAGTAAAGTAATCCTATTGGTCACCAAAGTTGATTTATTCGAAACCTTCACTCCAGAATGCAATGAGGAATTGAAAAATCAGGTCATTAAAGAAGTGAGAGCAAAATTCAGCACACTCATTAATACGATTCAGTCAGCAGATGTGGGACCAATTGAAGTGGTGCCTTTTTCAGTTGGTGAGGATTTTGTTCAAGAGAAGTACATCAAGGGGGGGAGGTATCATAATTATGTTGATGAATACATCAACATTTTGCGAGATGGCATCATCGTTCGAAAAAGAAAATGACAGGGTTGAATTCTGATATGCCATGATTGAAACGCATTTTTGGGGACAGGAAGGAGCCGCACGCGAGTACAACGCATCCATTTGGAAACTGTCTGACTGGCCGTTCGAAGATTTTGGTGGACGCATCCCGAAGGACAAAAGGGCTTCGTACATAGAAGCGGCGCTTGCCGGTACTAAATGGCGCCTCGATACATCCCGCAAGCGTCTGGCCCTGACCCATTTTGATACCATCAAGGTTCCGGGTGGAACTGGATTTTTGGCGGCAACTCAGGTTTTCGATCGTGGGTTGTGTCCAAATCAAGATGCACTGATGCAATTGCGTAAGCAGTTAGAAACTGCAACAGCAATCCTATCATCTACGAAAGTGTACAGCAGACCGGAGTCGATTCCGGAATCGGGCACATACGAAACGGTCACGCTCCTGCCACCAACAGAGGAATCAGGTGAACCCGCGATTTGGCAAGTGTCAGGAGCGGAAACTGAGGACCAACTTCTCGAAGCCATTCGGCAAGTTTGTCGTCTTCGGCACTCGAATTTGTCTGTGGTCTTCAGTCCCCAACCGAAGGATGCCACATCTAGTGGAGCCCTTGGGGCTTCTAAAAACCACTCTCTCGAAGCCTTGCCACAACTGCTGGAACAGGACCGTGTGGCTTACAACCGTGAGCTTCAATTAGCCAGGCAACGGGAGGAGGAGAAAAGGATCGCTGAGGAACAAGCTGCTAGGGAAAAGGAGTACGAACGGCAACAAACAATTTCTAAGAAAAATCGTCCTAAACCATCGATTCGATGGTCATTCCTTGGTGGTGTGGTGTTCTTGGTTATTGCTGCCATTGGCTTGGGGTATTATTTGCTCGCGCCAAAAAAAGCGGATGTCGTAGTAGTTTATCAGGGTTCAGATCAGGAAGGCTCAGTTGGCGTTGGCAAAGGCTGCGCAGACCCCAAAGCCATGAATTACTTGGACGAACAACAAGACTGTCAATACCAGGATTTCCTTGTTCGTTTGGACAACCTTGAGGATGGTTGGTTTCGGGAAGAGTTGCACTGGCGAGAACACCATTTTGACGGGTGTGAGCGACTTTATCGTTTTTCAACCAAGCAGGCTGTTTCGGCTGAAGATATTCAAGAGTTGGAAACAGTTTTCAATCAGGAGTTGGGGTCACGAGGGGCCATTCAAATTCGCCCAACACAGGACGCAGACTCCTTGGAGCTTGCGCTGCGTTTTGAATCAGTGCCCGCCGATGAGGATCGCATTTCGTTGGCTGTGCCCAAGCACTTCGACTTTTCCTTTGCTCAAATCCAGCTGAACATCCTTCACGCGGACCGAGATGTGGACGGGGACGAATTTCCTGCCAGCCAGGACCAGTTCCCCTTCCAAAAAGGGCGATGCGACGGCATGGATGAGAATGGTGATGGTGTGGATGATGCCATCTTTGCGAAATACATCGAAACCCTACAGGAATGAACATCAAACGCTGGCTCCCGTTCTTGTTGTTGCTTTCCATTCTGGGTGGAGGGGTGTATTGGCTGACCATGGACAAGGGTGAAGGACAAAAGCCAGTTTCGACGCTCAAGACGTCTGCTACACTGACCCGTATGTTCAATGCCATTGATTCTGTGGAGTTGTATCCATCCAACGTTTTTGAAAGTGTAGAAGCCCTGCTCGATAGCGTGCAAGCTTCTGATCTGGACCCAATTGAAAAGGATCAGCTAACCGAAAAATTGGGGTTGAAAGCTGTGGAGCTTTTTGATCTACGATTCAAAGCATGGGCGGGTGCAGGCTTCGGATCTGTTCCTCCCGAGGCGGAATACACGAAGCTTCGTAATATGGTCGGTCAATTTGACTTCGAGCCTCCGATCATGACTGAGCTGCAGCGTGAGTTTCCCAAGTATGCGCAAGCCTTCGTTTTGTACAAGCTGTATTTTCAACCGGATGATCCAAATGCACTAAGCGCTCGTCTCAATCGCATGAGGAAAGGGAAGTACGATTTACAGCGATATCAGGAACTGCTCACAGCCTTCAATTCAAACACCAATCTCCTGGACGGGCTCGAGCCGGTGCGTCGAGCTCAAAGTCAAATTGAAAGGCAGCGTCAGTGCCATGAAATAGTCGAACAGCATTGGAGTAATCTCAAGGACTCATCTGTTATTAATACAGATTACTACAATAAACACGAATTAAATCCGAATGTGATTGTGCAGAAGAGCTTTGCATGTGGGATTCGGACGTATCAGATATCTGATTTTAATTATTATTACATGCAGGGTCGGGATTTGGACTTTTGGAAACAAGCCATATGGTAAACTTGAATTTGAAAAATAGCCTTTATCAGTTCCGGAGTTTCATCGCATCGGTTAGGTCGAGCGTGCTGGTCGCGCTAGTCTTATTTTTCGCCAGTGGGTTTGCACTCGGTCAAACTCAAGCTGAATTGGAATTGCGTCTCGAACGAGAGGCGAAATACGAAGCGTGGAAGGTTATTCGGCGGTACCAGCAATACCATCGCCTTGTTGCAAAAGATGACAGCACGAAATTTTCGAGATTGTTCTCAGAGAATGCGACACATGTGATGGATGTCCCATTCTATAATCACAACAATGAGAAAGTTGACCAGTCTGTATCTGAATACATTGGCATGTATGAGCGTTTTTTTATAGAAGCCAAGAATAACCGGGTAGAAGTTCGTCCTCTTCACATGAATGTAAAAAAGGGGAATGCGGGATTAGTCATTGAGGTCTACTGTGAAAAGAAATTTTTCGGTAAGATTGATGTGCAGGGCAGTGATGTCGTATATCCGGAAGCGCAGCACCTCCTTTTAACCCTGGCTGTGAAGAATGGAGATGAATTAATGGAGCATTGGAACTCTGGAGCGAGTGTTCGAGATCGATTTGCCTCGCCTCCTTCATTGGAGCTAAAGATTGAAAGTGTGCGTTGGGACTCCACTCTTCAAGAGACTTACTTTCTGACTTTGATTGATAATCAGGAAACGAAGTTGATCTTCCCGTGCCGTGAACAAGTGATGGTGATTGCAGAATCATCAAATTGGCGCTTGGTGAAGAGTAATACGGAGAATTGGGTTGTCAGAGACTCAACCGGTAGTTCAATCGATGGCATCATGTCGGCCAATCGGTACAATCAAGAAGTAAGTCGTTCCGATGTGTTGAAGTTGAGGAAGATTCCAGGTAGTTCCGCCAAGCCTTGGAGTTGGCAGTTTGGTGTAGGAACAGTAGCGATGAACAACCGAACTGTGGAAGACGCACTTGGTAACCAAGCATCCTGGGGGCTGCAGCATTCTGAAGGAATACGCGTGGCTTTGGGCTACTTACTCAAACCCTCCCATCGGCGATTCATTTGGGATGTCAATTTTGGGATTGGGGTCTTCAATACGCAATTCGAATACATGGCTCAGCAAATCACTTTTGACGAGGCCTCTGTGGATCCCGACGGATTTCAGTACATAAGAGAAACCGCAGCAAGTGACTGGGGTGAATCCATCGGGGAGAATGCTGTTTTCGCTGAGTTGTCTACTATGGGATTGTGGGCTGTTTCTGGCGAATCCAGATCGAAGTTATGGCTCGGAGTACAAGGAGGATATTCAGTGGGAATGTGGTCAAAGGTTCTGACGAACTCAGAAGCTCAGGTATTTCACCAAGGGTACTACCCAGAGTTGTATGGGATTACAATCGATGAGGCGGGCATCTATGATTTTGGAAGCCACAATGGAAGTGGGACGGGACAGCACCAATGGAAGGGTAGTGGACAAATCAACCTTTCCGGATTAATTGGTGTACAAGTGCATCCTGCATGGATGGTAGTCGGAAAGATTGGCGGTGTGCGCGCCACCAGAAGAGCCGGAGATGACGAACTCCGATACATGGACGGTACAAACACCTTAAATGCCGCTTCGCAACAGTTGCAATCGCTTTCATTGAATTGCATGACGTTTAGCCTGGGATTGCGGAAGCGAATTACAGGGCAGGACAAGATTGAATTAGAATGTATTGAATGACCGAGTTCAGATGAATACGCAAACTAGTTTTTACATAGCGATACTCTCCATCATTTTGGTGGTTATAGCCCCCTCCATCTGGTATCCTTGCGGTGAGTCGCCAAGCCAGGGGCCAATTGCCCCTCCTGGGCCTGGGAATGGGACAGCGTGCAAACCAAACGGTTCATTTGAGATTCAATTTGACGAAGCTAAGTGCTCGATACAGCTTGAGAATATTGGATCTCCTTCATGTGAAATTGAAGCTAGTACAGATGGCGGTGTCTCATGGATTTCAGTTCAAAATGGCGATACGGTCGCACTGACGGGGACAGGTGCATGCGACGTAAAATTGCGGAGCACTGACAACCCCGTGAACATTTTGTCCTACTCGGGAACACAGGTTTGCAACTGCACGCCGCAGGTCAACACCGCTGTCATAGAAGACTTGGTGGACGATCCACTGAATAATTTTCTGGACGGACAGGAATGTCGTTGTTCTGATTTCACCTTTGTTTTCCCTGATGGCACTCGCATCAATGCCATTGAGGTTTCGTTGATACTAAAAATGAATCGTTTGAACGGAGTTGCGTTCGAGATTGATCAGATTGACTTACAAAACCAGGAGGTCTTATTGATAAATGGTTGATATGAAAAGGATAGTACTCATTTTTCTCGTTGCATTCTGCTCGGGAAGCCTTTTTGGACAAACGGTCATCATTGTTGGCGATGCGTTTCAAGGTCCGGGTAAGTTTGACCGAAGAATTCATGATGCTATGGTTGATCACGCTGAAACTATAGTCCAGTCGGTCGATCAGTCAAGTGAAATCTTCGCTTTCAACTGCAGTGGTGACGGTATGCACCATGCTTCAGGAGTAGAAGAGGTGAGCATGCACCTCGACTCATTAAGGACTGGCGATATCTCAATTCCCCATGTATTTGCTGGATGGAAGTTTGAATCGGACTATTTCATTGATTGGGCCATGAGAGCGAATTTACCAGGAGCAGCAAATGGAATCCAATTGCACATTGTGGCTCATAATCTTGATGCAGAAAAGTTGTCATCTCAGTTCTTGTGGCCATTTACCTTGGTATTCGATTGCGTCGATAACCGTGGAGAGTTGTTGTCAGGTATAGAGATTATCGTCCATAGCGGCTTCAATGGAGAGGTCACTACCCAATCAGTTAACCAAATTTCATTTTGAGAGAAGGGGCCATGCATAGAATGAAACGGAATGTGATTTTGCTCGTAATCTTTGTGATGTTCAAATCGATTATTTGGAGTCAGGATACTTCGAATTCATTGGTTACACCGTTAGAGTTCAGCGATTTTGTGTCACAGGCGATCGCGGATGAATTTTACAGAGGTGGTGATATGAGTCAACTAACCTTTCTTTCTGGAAAACCATGGAAGGTCTGGTGTTCTCATGCGAATACACTTGTTTTCCGAGGGCCTAGTATCTCGTCAGGTCGTTCTCAAGCAGACCCACTTGATTTTGGAGAGCAGGTAATCGTGACGGACACAAAGGGAGAATGGCTACAAATCAAAACGGCCACCAGTAGCGGTCAGTCAATTGGTTGGGTGAACTCCGCTTATTTGCTGTTGAGCCCTTGGGCGATGAAAACATCAGGAGGCGCAGGCAGGAAAGCGCTCGTAGTTCCGAATCTTGATCTGCAAAGTAGTGCTGAAGAACAGCTTACCAGGACTCAGCTTTATGACCATCCCAATGTATCAAGTCAGGATGCGCAAAAAGGAAGACGGGCGGGCCTTTTTCGCATTCTTTATGTGTATAAGGAAACAGATTCAGCCATGCTCTTGGGTGTCACCCCGACTATTAAAGATGGGAGTGCTGGAAGTGTTATCCTAGGATGGATGCCTAAAAAGTACCTTACGGAGTGGAATAGGCGTGTGGCTTACGGTCCTGCCACCATTGAATCCACTGATGCTCCCCTAGGAGAAGAAATTCCATTCTTCATGAATGAATCTGAGTTACGTGATTACGAAGTCTCTTGCAGGAGTAGCAACAGTGGAGTCAAACTCAGCGTTCTTGATCGAGAAACTATTCCTCACACGCCTGCGTTTCCTGACATAGGTGAGGGAATGCGCCGTGAAGTCGAAAATAAGCGCCGTGAATTATTGGCCATTGTAGGCTCCAGTACTTCTGCTTCGTCAAACGTTTCATTGATTGAAACAAGACAAAAACTGGATGATTTACGAGAGCAAATGAAGAAAGTCAACTTGCTCTTCATCGTTGATGCAACCGCTAGTATGGGGCGATATTTTGGGGAAATATCGAAGAGCATTCAAGATATTAATGACTGGTCTTTGGATTACGGTGGTGAAGTGCAAATGCAAGTTGGATTTGGCATTTACCGTGATTACCCAGATTGTCCAGATGAATGTTGGGATAATTTAGGTGAGATCCGCACATATGATGGTGATATGGGTGCAGCAATTCAAAAAATCGAGTGTAAATCCAAAGGGACTAATCGACCTGAAGCAGTATATAAGGGGATTTTGGAGAACCTTAGAGATTGGTCACCACACCCGAATGAAACCAATATCGTAATCCTTATTGGGGACGAGGGTAATCATGCTGTGGATGCCAATTATAGCAGTGCACAAGTCCGCAAGGAGTTGCAACGAATCAATGCTTCTTTGTTTGCCTTTCAAGCCACAGCGTATTTGACTGAGAGTAGCATGAAGTTTCAATCGGATGTTCTGAACTGGATGGATGGATTGAAAAAACAGAACGATAACGCTGGAAATCCAACAAGTTTGAAACGGTTCGCTCCAGGTATCATCGGGTTTGAATTTGAAAATGAAAATACATACGACTCAAGGAGAGCGAAGTTCATCACACAATCAACCCATGGAGGAGCAAAAACTAATCCTGAATCCTTCTCTCAGGCGTTTGAAACAGACGTAGAGGAATGGTTTGTACAAACACAAAAACAGATTGATAAACTCCAAAATATTTTAGACGGGACAGGAATCCCAATGGACAGTCTTGGTAGAGAAAATGCGATCCAGACACTGATGAAAGGGGGCTTGACGCGGGAAACATCAATTACTTTTCTGGATCGTGGTGGGGACTTAGCAATGCGCAGATATACGTCTATTGAAAACTGCGATGAAGAAACTGTTCTGCTTCCATACGTGTTCATAACAAGAAGTGAATACAACCAAATTTCACAGGCTTTTGGCATGCTGAAAACAGCTGGAACCAGAGTTCAAAAGGCAAATGCCCTCTATGACATGTGTCTGCATCTCATCAAAGTGCAGGTCGGAGATCCGATTCAAGTTGAGAAGTATTTGCAAAAGACGATGGGGGAAATCTGGATTGAGTTCTTCCAGGTTGATTTTAATATTTCCTCCTTACGAGATGTCAAAGTTTCTCAAGTGAGAGGTATGCAAGATGATGATTTTGAGGATGCCTACGAAAAAGTTCTGTCAGCCTATTATACTTGGGATGACTTACCTATTTCGGATAGGGAATGGCGGATAGCCCGGTCTCCAAATGAGCGATTTTATTGGGTTGAGGCAAGGTTTTTTCCCGGATTTGAAAATTGACTAGCGATGAAGCGACTGTTCACAATTCGTAATTTGAAGTGTCAGTATCCGGGCGCGAGCAAGCCGGTCTTAGAGATCGATGCGTTTGATGTCTTCAAAGGGGAACTCATTTTTTTTCTGGGAGCCTCAGGTGTCGGGAAGAGCACGCTCATTGAATCATTGGGATTGATGAATCAGACGGTTGCAAAAGATCCACGC
>Ga0209630_10005024_pt1 | contig 11355 bp, 9 predicted proteins | sample COG_01_FD_184745 | JGI IMG/M metagenome (GOLD analysis project Ga0209630, IMG submission 184745) | Pelagic Microbial community sample from North Sea - COGITO 998_met_01 (SPAdes) (version 2) | ecosystem: Environmental > Aquatic > Marine > Neritic zone/Coastal water | place: Helgoland, sampling... | reverse complement strand
AAATGTGAGCAACTTTTTTAATTTCAAAATGAAAATTTATAAAATCTACCCAATGTATGGAGACAGTTTCAAACACTCCTTTTGGGCTTAATTTTATTTTTGATCTCCACATTTTTGGATATTTCTTTTTTTTAGCTAATCCATGAGTTGTAATAATATTTCCATATTGTAGATTTCCTAATTTATAAATATTTTTTTTCTTTATTACTTCACTTAATAATGAGTACCTAAAGTTAAAATTGAAAAAAATTTTTTTAGCATTTAATTTTTTTAAATCATTTAATTCACTCAATATGTTTACTGGTGGTTTTTCACAAAAAATATATCTTTTTTTATAAAATTTCTTAATATAATCAAAATGAGTACTGTTTGGAGAAATTATAAAAATAATTTTACATTTTTTAATTTCTTCAATCTCAACATATTTAAATTTGTTTTGGGTAGGTTTATACAGTAAGTATTTTAAGCCAAAACTTTTTAATACCTTTTGGATTCGTAAAGAGTGAACGCCATCTCCTATAATACCCAATTTTAGTTGTCGAAATCTGCTCCGCATTTGTTGCATGGATCAATCTCATTCCTTCTATTATTTAAATGATTATCTCTAATTTCTTGAATTTTTTTTGATTTCCAAATTTCCTTAATAGTGTTATTGTTTGCATTTCCATAACTTAAATAGCTTTTATAATCAGAATCACAAGGGTTAGCTTTGCCGTCAAACCAAATGTACATTCGATTCCATAATAATTCACATGGTTTATTTAATTCTGGGTGTAAATCATTTTCATAAGTGTTCCATCTTTCTACAGCCATACCAGCCGAAACATGATCTGATCTTTTAATCCAAAATTCCCTAAATTTTTCTCTATCCAAATTTTTTCTTGCATCAACTCCAGAAACTCTAATCTCACTTTTTGAGTTAGGATATTTTTTTTTTCTCATAAAAAATAAACTATCAACATTTTTAACTATTTTTTCAAAATTACTATTAAGTCTTAGTTCTTCATAATCTTTTTTTAAATAATGATCGGCTGAAATTTGAATTATATTGATATCATTTTCTAAAAGAGATTGTATTAGTTTTTCGTTCAAAAATGTTGCATTTGTAATAAATTTTTTTTCATAAATATTTTTTTTAGTACCTAGATATGAAATCATACTTGCAATATCTTTGTGCATAGAAGGTTCTCCTCTACTACCTATGGTTATTGCACCAACTCCAATATTATCTGCTTCATCACAAACTTTTTTAAATAAATCAAAATTCATTACTCCCATATATGGTTTTTTAGTAAAAGTTTTATCTGTCTGAAAACAAAAACCACATCTTAAGTTACAAGTAGAAACAGGCTCTATTAACAAATATGGAGGATGATCTAGGTAAATCTTATTTATGGAAGCAAGATAAAATTTATATCTAAATGCAAAATAATTAAAAATAATATTAATATCTTTATTATTTTTTTCAAAAAAGAGATTCATTTGTTCTGTAATTGGAAAAGGAAGACTATTATTTTTTTTTAAGTAAGTGGACATTAAAGATAAAAAATTATTATCTTTAATTTGTTGTCCATTTAAATAATCTAAATTTTTTAAGAGAAATTTTACAATATTATCTGAGTTATCAATTGTACCTAGTGATGTTTGGTCATCTAAATAAGTTGAAAGTTTTTTATCTGTGCTAGTTATCATAATTAGTGATGATTATATTATATCTAAAAATTAAACAAATTATATTAATTCCTTTTCGATTAAGTTATTATAATATATACGTAAATTTTATTTAACAATTTATCATGAACTTTTCTCAATTTATTAACGAAGATTTATTTTTAACAAAAAAAATTAAAAAATTAGAAAAAAAAATCAATTTTGGAATTAATTTGATATATAATATTCTTAATGAAAGCAATAAAGTATTTATTTGTGGAAATGGTGGTTCAGCAGCAGACGCAGAACACTTGTCAGCAGAGTTTTTAATTAGATTAAGACCTAAAATAGATAGAAAACCATATCCAGTCATATCTTTAGCACAAAGCACATCTGCAATAACTGCTTGTAGCAATGATTATAGTTATCATGATATTTTTAAAAGAAATTTTGAAGCAATGTCAGAAAAAAATGATTTATTAATTTGTCTTTCAACATCAGGAAATTCAGAGAGTATTAAAAGAGTATTAAAGTTGGCAAAAAAAAAAAGAATTAAAAGTTTAGCTTTTTTTGGTTCTAAAAAAGGAAAATGTCATGGATTAGCAGATTATGAAATATTAATACCTTCTCAAAATGTTGCTAAGATTCAAGAGGCATATATGATGATATGTCATTACATATTTTCTAAAGTAGAAGATAGGTTAATACAAAAATGATTTATAACTAAATTTCATTAAAAATATAAAACGATCACTTATGAAAAGAAAAAAAATTAAATTAATTTTTTTTATTAATGCATATTCGGACTATTTAGGTGATTTTATATCATCTATTAAGTTTCTTTTTGATATAAAGGTAATTTTAATAAACTTAAATACTAAAAATACTTATTATAAAAATTTAACTGATAAAGAAATTTATAACACTAAATGTGACTACAATGTAATAAAAGAATTCAAAAAATATGATCCAGATTTTGTTATTATAGGAGGTTACAGACATAAATTTGTAAGTGAACTAATAAATATTTGTACTGAAAAAAATATTAAATATTTATTTTGGATGGAGCGTATTAATCTAAATTTTTATTTAAAATCTTTACTTTTTAAAATTTTTTATAAAAATAGACTTAAAAATTCAGATGGTATTTTAGCAATAGGAAATCAAGCTGTTAAATTTTTTAGAAAATTTAATAATAATACTTATTTATTTCCCTATAACATTGATGTTAAACAATTTAAAAAATCTAAATTACAAAATAAGATAAAATTATTATATATTGGACAATTAATTCCTAGAAAAGGAATTATTTCAATTTTAAACTCATTTAATTTTTTAGAAGAAAGTATACTAGAAAATATAGAATGTACTTTTGTAGGAAATGGGTCACTAAAAAAAAAAATTTTTGATAAAATTAAGGAACATAGTTTCATTAAATTAGTTAATTTTAAAAGTCGTAAAGAATTAATAAAAATTTATTCTCAAAACAATATTCTTCTTTTCCCCTCTAAGTATGATGGATGGGGTGTAGTTCCAATGGAGGCAATGTCTTCAAAAATGACTTTAATTATATCAAAAAATTGTGGGATTGCTGAATATTTAACTAACAAAAAAAATGCAGTTATGGTTAACCCTAATCCAAAAGATATATCTAAAGCAATAAGATATTATTTTTATAATCAAAGTAAAATTGATATTCATGGAGAAAACAATCTAAAACTAATAAAAAAAAGTTTAATGAACTCTAAAAATTCAAGTAAACTCTTTTTTTCTATAATTAATAAGCTAAATTCTAATGAAAAATAAATGAAATATATGTCTAAAATCAAGGATAATTTTATTGTTGTAATTTTGTGTGGAGGTGAGGGTCAGAGACTTAGACCTTTGACAAAAAAAATACCCAAACCTTTAATTAGAATTAAAGATAAGTCAATTATTGAATACATTATAAATCATTTTCATAAATTTAATATTAACAACATATTTATCGCAACAGGATATAGGCATTTGCAATTAAAGAATTTTATTGAAAATAAATACAAAAATAAAAATATTCAAATTGTAAATACAGGCCTCAAGTCAGAGATAATTAATAGAATTAAAAAAATAACAAAAAATAAAGATAAAGATATTATTTTATGTTATGGAGATACCCTTGTTGATATTAATTTAAATAAATTAATTCAATTTTACCTCAATAATAAAAATAAATTTATAATGTCTAGTTATCAGCTAAAATCTAATTTTGGTATTATAGATGTTGCTAGAAATGATGAGGTTAAAAGCTTCAAAGAAAAACCAGAGTTAGGAATTTGGTTTAACATTGGATATTTTATATTTGAAAATAGATATTTAAAACAAATGAATTATCATAATAAATTTAAGGATTTTCTTTCCTTTTTGGCTAAGCACAAGAAAATGAAAACTTTTAAACATAATGGTAAACATATTACGGTAAACACAATCTCAGAACTTGAAAAAGCCAGAGAACAAATTATTAAATTTATTTAATGAAAAAAAGTGAATTTTGGAAAAACAAAAATGTATTAATAACTGGTATATGTGGATTTGTTGGCTCTAATTTAGCAAAAAATCTTTCTAGTAATGGAGCTAAAGTTGTTGGCTTATCTCAAAAAAAAAAAAAGGAATTCTCATTACTTTTTTATGAAAATATTCATAGAAAAGTAAAAATAGTAAGAGGTGATATTAAAAATAGATTATTAATAAAAAAAATATTAAAGAAATATAATATTGAAATTTGTTTTCATTTGGCAGCACAAGTTGAGGTTGGTTTGGCAAAAAAAAATCCGTTCCAAACTTGGGAAAGTAACATTAGAGGAACGTACACATTGTTAGACTCTATAAACCAAAACAAAACTCAGATAAAATCAGTGATTGTTGCTTCATCAGATAAAGCATATGGTGAATATGGTATAAAAAAGATGCCCTATAAAGAAAATTATTCATTAAAGCCTATATTTCCATATGATACATCTAAAGCATGTGCTGACATGATTGCTAAATCATATGCATCAGCATTATTTAAGATTCCAATAATAATTACACGGTTTGCAAATATTTATGGTCCTGGTCAGTTAAATTTTACAGCATTAATTCCGGACTTGATTAAATCTTGTATATTAAAAACAAAATTTGTTATGAGGGGAGATGGTGAAAGCATTAGAGATTATGTGCATATAGATGATATAATTGAAGTATACAAACTTTTATCAGAGAAACTTTATTTAAATCCTAAAAAATATAGAGGAGAAATATTTAATGCAGGGACCAATACTCCTCATAAAACTAAAGATATACTTAGAACGATATTTAAATATAAAAGAAAAGAGAAAGAATTAAAACAAATTATAAAATCAATGAAAAAAAATAAGACAGCAGGCGAGCTTTCAGTTCAGCATATGGATTATGAAAAATTATTTAAATATTTTGGATGGAAACCAAAAAAAAAATTTAAAAAAATGATACCTAGTGTTTATAGATGGTATCAAGGTTATTTTAAAGTGCATAAAAATGATCATAGCAATTGATTTTGTAGGCTCAAATTTTGGAAGTGGAACAAAGACATATAATTTAAATTTTTGTAATCAGTTAGAAAATTCAAATTTAGATAATAAAATAGTAATTTTTTTAACAAAAGAATATTTTCATCAAATCAAGTTTAAAAAAAATCAGAAAATAAAATATATTATAAAGTCTAATATTTTTTCAAATATTTTATTTCGCTTATTTTGGATGCAATTTATTTTACCATTTGAGTTACTTTATTTGAAAATAAACAAACTCTATTCACCAATGAATTTTTGTCCAATTATATTAAGAATATCTAAAATAAAAGTAATTTTGGCAATACATTCAAATTTACCCTGGGTTCATTTTAATTTAATGCCAGGTAACTTTATTAGAAATTTTACAACAAAGAAGCTTATGGAGCTTTCAATTTTTTTTTGTGACAAAATAATAGTTGACTCTCATTATGCTAAAAAAGAACTATCAAATATTTTAAAAATTAAAAAAGATAAAATTGAAGTTATTTACTTAGGTATTGATGAAAAATTTCTAACAAATAGGAATTCAAATATTTTTTTAAAAAATTTTAATTATCATGAAAAATACATATTAACTGTTCTTTCATGTGTCAAATATCATAATATAATAAATTTATTAAAAGCTTTTAAAGTTTTAATAAATCAAGACGGTTTTAAGGGTAAATTTATCTTAGTTTTACAAATTATAGATGAAGAGTATTTTAAATATGTGAATAACTATATTCAATTAAATTTTAATAAAAATAAAATTATAATATTAAAAAATATTGATAATAATAATCTTCCAAACTTATATAGACATGCTGAGTTATTTTTATTTACATCTTACTGTGAAGTATTTGGGTTAACATCTTTAGAGGCTATGACACAAAATTGCCCTGTAGTAATATCCAATCAATCTGCTTTGCCAGAAATAAATCAAGATAGTGCACTATATTTTGATCCAGATAATATAGTTGACATAAAAAAATCAGTTGAAAAAGTTTTAAAAAATCAAGAGTTAAAAAATTATTTAATTACTAAAAGTAAACTGCATTATCCAAAATTTAGTTGGATTAAAACTATAGAAAAAACTCTTGAAGTTATAAATATTTAAATAAAAGATCTTTTTGTAATTAATATGAGATATATTTTATCTGCTATCAAAAAAAAGACGTATTAGTTGATTATATTTTCTTTACGAAAAAAGAATTAATAAATAAACCATCCATATTTGTTCTTAACAAACATTCTATAGCATCTTCAGGAGATCTTACAATTGGTTCATTTTCATTAAATGATGTATTTAATAAAAGTGGAACACCTGTTTTTAAGAAAAAATTGTAAATTAGATTGTGAAAAGTTTTATTATTTTTTTTTAAAACAGTTTGAACTCTAGAGCTACCATCGATATGAACTACTCCAGGTATTAAGTGTTTTTTATCACTCTTTGCTTTCATCACAGATGACATATATTGGTTTAAATAAATTTCCTCAAACCAATTATTTTGAAAATCAGACAACACTGAAGGAGCAAAAGGTCTAAAACTTTCTCTTCTTTTAATTTTTAGATTAATTAAGTCTTTTATATTTTTATTTCTTGGATCTGCTAAAATAGATCTATTTCCTAAAGCTCTTGGCCCAAACTCCATTCTATCTTGAAACCAGCCTATGACACAATTATTAATGATCATATTTGAAGCAACATCATATTTTTCATTCTCATTGATAAATTTTTTATAGGTTATTTTATTTAAATATTTTTTTTTAATAATATTTTCAATTTCAACATCATTATAAGCAGTCCCCAAAAAAGGATTATCAAAATCATTATTTACAATTTTTTCTTTAGATATATAAAAAGCGGCTCCTAAGCAACCACCATTATCTCCTGGTGCAACAGGTATGAAAATATTTTTTGTAAATTTTTTAGACAAAAGAATATTATTAGCAGATGAGTTTAATGCACAACCACCAGCAAATACCAAATTTTTTGAAAATTTATTTGAATTTATTTCTTTCAATATCTTATTAAAATAAAATTCGTAAATTTTTTGAACTGAAGCAGCAAAATTTTTTTTAAACATTTCTGGTGCGTTATTAGCAATATCAGGCTTGAATAAATCATCTAATTTATCTGTGTAAATATCGGGCATATCTTTAGCTCCAATGTGTGAATAATTAAAATTTATTGTATCATGATTGAAAAAATCTAAATTAAGTTTAAAAAAATTTTTACTATTTAAAAATAAATTATTTAACAATTTATCAAAATATATTGGACTTCCATAAGAAGCCAATCCCATCATTTTGTATTCATCTCCAAATTTTCTAAAACCAATAAATTGGGTCATAGCATGATAAAAAATTCCCAATGAGTCTGGAAAATACACTCTTTTTTTAACTTTTATTTCCTTATTATTGCACTCGGCAATCATTAGTGAAGTGAAATCTCCAGATCCATCAATAGACAAACCTATTGCATTATCATAATTCGAAGCATAAAAAGCTGAGGATATGTGTGCTAAGTGATGTTCTACAAAAACAAATTTTACTTTATCATTAAAACTAAATTTATTTTGAAAAATTTTATTTAAAAGTTTTTTATCGTTATATCGTTTTACAAAATTATTTTTAAAATTTAACTTTTTAATTAGAAACTTAAATTTTTTAAATAAATTACTTTTAGGATTGGTATTAAATGCAATATGAGTTATTTCATTCTCATTTGTATTTGTCTTTTTTAAACATTCTTCTATAGATAATAAGGGCAAATCAGATGTGTGTTTAATTCTATTAAGACGCTCTTCTTCGATAGCAAATATAAGTTTACCATTTTTAATTAGACATGCAGAACTATCTGTATGATAACAATTTAAACCCAATATAATTGACATTATTTTATTTTAAATTTTTATAGTTATTATTTTTAAAATTAAATTTAACAAAATTATTTTTAAAATACTTTATAGAGTTAAAATTTTTACCATCTATTAAAATTTTAACATTATTATTAATACAATCTATTGTAAAAAAACTAAATATATTTTCAGAAGAACAAATACTATATTTTGTAAGTTTTAATAATTCTAAAACTTTTTTATGAGATATATATCCATAATTTTTTACTTTATGTAAATTTAACTTATCACCAATTACATGAATTGTATATTTTTCTATAATCATTTTTTTTATTAAACTATAAATTAAAGTATAATCTTTATTTTTATGTTTTCTAAAATAAAATAAAAATTTTATTGTTTTTTTATTTTTTTTTTTTCGATTTATCTCTTTAAATATAAAATTAAATTTACTTTTTTTAATTATATCTTTTGTAATAAATTTTTTTAGAAGCTCTGTTGAAAATGTTAAATTTTTAAATCTAAATTTTAATATTAAATTGCTAAATAAATAAAATATAGGAAAAATAAATTTTCTAATATAATAATCATTTGTTTTTTTTGAAAACTGTGCACCACCAGTAATTGGTCCAATTTCACATTTTGGTGGTAGTATTAAAAATGTAACAAAATTCCAATAAGGAAGATAATTTAAAAATATAAATTTTTTTCCCTTTAAAAAATATAACCATGCATAAAAAACACCTACTAATGGAATTATATATTTATGTTTTAAAAAATTATTTGTGGGTTTTGATAAATTAATAAATGAACATTTAATTTTTTTTTTATATTCTTTTATAAATAATCTTGCCAATCTTCCTTCGCCAGAAGATGAACTATAATCACAAGCCCAAAAAAATACTTTATTAGATTTCAATTTAGCTCCCTTACATAAATTTTTTTTAATACAATTATTTATAAATATTGTATAAATAATAGAACTCTTATATTAGAATTTGTTAATATGAAAATATACATTCAAACTTTTAATTTTATTAAAAAATATCAGTCTTTTTCAATTTATCTTTTGATTGGAATTTTTGTCTTTTCGTCATTTATAGAAGCCATTGGAATAAGTTTAGTAATGCCTATTATTGCACTAGTAATTGAAGAAAATTTTTTACAAATTTTAAGAAACTCTCCGTTTGGAGTATATGTCCCAGAATTTATTTTAAATATGGATAAAGAAAAGGCCTTAATGTTTTTTTCTATATCTGTAATTATAATCTATTTTCTAAAAAATCTTATTTTAATAATTACAGAATATTTAAAATCTATATTTGTTAATAATATAAAAGAAAAAGTAAGTAAAATAATGATGAGTAAATATTTACATCAAGATTACCTTTATCATTCAAAAAAAAATAATTCGGAAATTAATTCTACCATTAATCAAAAAATTAGTGATTTGACGGATGGATTTTTATCAGCTGTTTTAACCATAATTGCCGAAACAATAATGGTTACTATTTTGATTGCCTTAGTGATATTTTTCAACCAAATTAACACTTTTTTAATTTTAATTGCTTTATTTGTATTAGGTGCAATTTCGGCAAAAATTATTTCAGGTTTTATAAAAAAAATAGGCACTCAAAGACAGATAAATGTAAATATAAAGTTTGAAAATTTTACAAACATAATTGACAATTTTAGAGAAATAATTTTGACAGGTAAAACTGGATTATATTTCTTAAAATTTTCAAATTCTCTAAAAATAATCGCAAAAATGGATGCTACAAGAGCAGCATTACAGCGGTCACCACAATTAATATTTGAGACACTTGGTATTGTTGGTCTTGTTTTAATTATTTATTATTTAATGAATATTAACGTTAGCACAGTTAAAATTATAGCAACATGTACTTTTTTTGCAGCTGTTTGTTATAGAGCGATACCTTCATTACATAAAATTTTATATTATTATTATAATGTAAATTACTACAAGCCAATTTTTACTGAATTTTTAAATGAAATAAATATTGAGAATAAAATACAATATCATGATGAAAAATTTAATATTATAAATAATATTTCTCTAAAAAATATAACTTTCAAATATGATAATAATAATTTTATTTTAAATAATTTGAATATTGAAATTTCAAAAAATTCTTCTATAGGCATTTTTGGCAAAAGTGGATCAGGAAAAACCACTTTTCTAGACATCATATCTGGTCTAGTAGCTCCTAATAGTGGAAAGATTATTGTTGACGATCAAGTAATAGAAAATGATTATTTAAGAAGAAAACTCCAAAATAATATTTCTTATACCTCACAAAAAACAACCGTTATAAATGATACATTGCTAAAAAATATTTGTTTTGGTTTTAAAGAAAAAGAAATAGATATTGAAAGATACAATAAGATCGTTGAAATTTGTGAACTAAAAGATATCGCAAAAGACTTTGATCAAAAACTTAAAAGAGTAAGTAACTCTGGAAGTAATATTTCAGGTGGGCAACTTCAAAGAATTGGTCTAGCAAGAGCCCTATATCAGAATAAAGATATTTTAATACTTGATGAAGCTACTAATTCTTTAGATGAAAAAACTGCAGCAATAATTATGAATAATATTTTAGCTATTAAGAACAAAACTATCATAATTGTTTCACATAATTTAGAAAATTTAGAAACATGTGATCAACTATATGAATTTAAAAATAAAAATATTATTAAAATTAGATAATCTTCTTTCAAAATAAGCGTTTAAGACTATTTTTTTATGAAGAAATTAATTTGGTTGAATGTTTTTTCAATCAGTACTTTTACACCATACAACAAGTATTGGGAGAAAAAATACCAAATATATCTTCTCTTGATGCAATTGTAAATTTTGAATGTATTTGTAATTTTTGATCATTTATATTTTGTAGACAGCCATAATTTTTGATATTTTTAATATTTAATTTATGTGACACTAATTTTAGTACCTGACTCTGCCATTCTTCTTATAAATTTCTCTAGAAAAAAGCTTTCTTTATTCATGTTTTTTGATAGTAAAATAATAGATTAATACTTTTTCTCTCTATTAAGTATTTCGTAAATAATCTTGCTAAGTTTCCCTCACCAGAATTTTCAGCGTAATTGGATGCCTACACGTATAATATATTTTTAGTCAATTTTTTTGAATGAAGTGTTTAAAAATTTTTTTTGAATAAACCTACCTTTAAGATAATAATATAAAGTTTCTGTGAGTCTTAATATTCTCCTGAATGTATCTGTTTTTAATCTCCATAAAAACTCAAATTTTATAAAAG